>Ga0182027_10013296_pt1 | contig 11492 bp, 7 predicted proteins | sample 712E1DmetaG_FD_121300 | JGI IMG/M metagenome (GOLD analysis project Ga0182027, IMG submission 121300) | Permafrost microbial communities from Stordalen Mire, Sweden - 712E1D metaG (Illumina Assembly) | ecosystem: Environmental > Terrestrial > Soil > Wetlands > Permafrost | place: Sweden...
AGGAGATCGAGTACGAGGTCATGCGCGACGCGGACGACACCTGCATCGCCGTCTGCTCGATGGAGAACGTCGACCCGCTGGGCGTCCACACCGGCGACTCGATCGTGATCGCGCCCGTCCAGACACTTCCAGACCCGGTGCATCAAAGGCTCCGCTCGGCGGCCCTTTCGATAATTCGCGCCCTCGGCGTCGAGGGCGGCTGCAACGTCCAGTTCGCCCTGAGCCCGGATTACACCGACTACGCGGTCATCGAGGTGAACCCGCGCGTCAGCCGATCGTCGGCGCTGGCCAGCAAGGCGACAGGCTATCCGATCGCTCGAGTTGCGGCGCAGATCGCCGCGGGCAGGCGGCTGGCGGAGATCCCCAACGTCGTGACCGGCACAACCGTTGCTGCCTTCGAGCCGGCCCTGGACTACGTCGTCGTCAAGCTGCCGCGCTTCCCGTTCGACAAGTTCCCCAACGCCGACCGGACGCTCGGCAGCCAGATGAAGGCGACCGGCGAGGTGATGGCGATCGACCGAACGTTCGGGTCGGCGCTGAACAAGGCCCTTCGCGCGCTCGAACAGGCGGGAGCGGGCTTCCTGGCCGAGAACGCGGGCTGGGCGCCGACGCTCGAATACTTGATGGAGCCGGCACCCTCGGAGCCGACGTTCGTGCCGATCGACACCAGCGGCCTGCTGTGCGAGGCGAAGCGTCATGCCGAGCGCGTCGCATATCCCATCGTCCTGAAGCGCTTCCTCGCGCCCTCCGACTCGCGCCTGTGGCGCATCCTGGCGCTGCTGCGGCGCGGCATGCCGGCCGAGACGATCCGCGGCGTCACGGGGATCAGCGCCTGGTTCCTCTGGGAGTTCGAGCGGGCGATCGCGCTGGAGCACGAGGTGCGGCGCTACGGAAAGCGGATCGCCGATCCACGGGACGATGAGGCGGCCACTCTCCTGGCGACCGTGAAGCGGGCCGGATTCGGCGATCGGGAACTGGCGCAGATGGCCGGCGACGGCGTCACTGCGGAGACGGTCCGACTGGCGCGCATGGAACTGGGCCTGGTTCCGGGCTACGCGATGGTGGACACGTGCGCGGCCGAGTTCGCCGCCGAGACGCCCTACTTCTACGCCACGTACGCGGCGAGTGGCTCCGAGCCGGAGCTGGCGCCGGTGGAGCGGCCCGCGGCGCTGGTGATCGGGTCCGGGCCGGTACGGATCGGACAGGGGATCGAGTTCGACTACTGCGCCGTTCAGGCAGCCGCGGAACTGAGGGCACAGGGCTGGCAGGCGGTCATGATCAACTCCAACCCGGAGACGGTTTCGACCGACTTCGACGCCAGCTCGCGCCTCTACTTCGAACCGCTCGACCCGGAGAGCGTCCGATCGGTCGTGGAGGCCGAGTCGCCGGACGGTGGGCCGGGCAAGCCGGCGGAGCCGCTGCTCGGTGCGTTCGTCCAGTTCGGCGGCCAGACGCCGCTCAACCTGGCTGAGCCGCTCGCCGCCGCCGGCATCCCGCTTCTCGGCGCGAACCTGGAGACCATCGATCAGGCGGAGGATCGCATTCGCTTCGCCAACCTGGTGGAGGCTGTCGGCATCCCCCAGCCCGAGGGCGGCATGGCCCGATCGATCGAAGAAGCGCTGGCGCTGGCCGACCAGATCGGATACCCGGTCATCGTCCGGCCGTCCTTCGTCATCGGCGGCCTGGCCATCGATTTCAGCTATTCCGCGTCCGATCTGGTCGAGCAACTGGCGCGCGCCACCGTCGTCGACCCAGATCGACCGGTCCGGATCGACCGCTACCTCGAAGGCGTCGAAGTCGACGTCGACGCGATCTCCGATGGCGATTCCGTCCTCATCCCGGGCCTGCTGGAGCACGTCGAACGAGCCGGCGTCCATTCGGGCGACTCGGTCGGTATGTTCCCGCCCCAGACGGTTTCGCGCTCGGACCAGGAGTTGATCGTCGCCGCCATGGATCGGATCGTGCGCGCGCTCGACGTGCACGGCCTGGTGAATGCCCAGTTCATCGTCCGCGACGACGGCGTCTATCTGATCGAAGTGAACCCGCGCGCCAGCCGCACAGTTCCGTTCATGAGCAAGGTCACCGGCGTACCGATGGTCAAGCTGGCCGTGCGCATCGCGCTCGGCGAGAAGCTCGACGCAATGGGGTGGGGGAATGGTCTGCTGGCGCCGCCGCGCCTGGTGGCGGTCAAGGCGCCGGCCTTCTCGACGGCCAAGCTCCGTGGCGTGGACCCGTCGGTCGGGCCGGGCATGCAGTCCACGGGTGAGGTCATCGGCCTGCACACCGATCCGCGAGTGGCGCTCGCGAAGGCGATGCAGGGTGCGGCGCTCATTCCGCCGCGGCCGGGCGCCGACGGGGCGCTGGCCCTGGTCTCGATCGCGGAACGCGATCTCCCATCTCTGCCGCGCGTGGCCGCGGCCCTGGCTCGGGCCGGCTACCGCTTCGCCGCCACTGAAGGGACGGCCGCCGCCCTGGCGCATCTGGGCTATGAGGCTCAGGTCGTGGCCAAGGTTGGGGAGAAGCCCGCGGCGGGCCGGGTGCCGATCCTGGATCTCATCGCCGGGGGCAAGGTGCGGCTCGTCGTCAACACGCCGTCGCCCAAGTCCGGACCTGTGCGCGACGCCGCCGAGATCCGCCTCGCCGCGACCGCGATGGGCATCCTGTGTCTGACCGCGATCGAGACGGCCGTGGCCGCGGCCGAAGCTCTCGATCCGGACCTGCGCACCCGGCTGGCGGAGGTTCGGTCGCTGGGGGAGTGGGTCCGCGAGCCGGGCACGCCGAGGCGCGCAATCTCGTTCGGTTAGCCGGCGCGCCGCGAGCCGCGAGGGCACACGCTGAGCGCGCTACCGGCGCATTCGGACCATCCGAGACGGCTAGACTGCATCGCAGGCTTGCGTCCCTTCCATCTCGTCCGGGAATGCTGCGCTGGACCCCAACCGGACCTCACACCGAGGGAGCATCTGATGACCGAGTACCCCGGCCAGGGCGTCGGTACGTGCCCCGACTGTGGCGCCGCATACACCGCGGACGGTGCCTTTTGTCCGGGTTGCGGCAGGCCGCGGAGCGTGACTCAAGCGCCCGTATGGCTTGCGCCTGCCGGGCCGGCAGAGACCGTGACCGAGGCGGAATACACGCCGGCGCCTTCGGAAGCGACTCCGCCGCCGTTCTCTGCCGGACATGTCCAACCCCAGGGCTTTGGCGCGTCCGAAGCCTTTGGCCGGCCGCAGGATTCCGCCCTTCCCCAGGGGGACGGTTCGGTCCCCGGCTCACCCGCCGGCTATGGCTACCCGCCGGCCCGGAGGTATCCCGGCGAATATGGCTACCCACCGGCTCCCGTCCGGCGCGGCTCCAGGCCGCTCGTGGTGGCCCTGAGCCTGATGGGGCTGGTCGCGGCGCTCGTCTTCGGGGCGCTGGCCGTCTACTCGGTCGGTGACACTCACCCCAGTCCATCCCGGATGCCGGCGGACACCGGCTCGCCTCTTGCCTCGGGCATCTTCGTTCCATCCGCCTTCACGCCCAGCGACATCCCCAGCGACGGCCGCACCCTCGGGAATCCGAGTGCGACGGTGACGGTCGACGAGTGGGAGGACTACCAGTGCCCACCCTGCGGCTACTGGGCCCATGACATCATGCCCAAGCTCATCACTGCATATGTGAAGCCCGGGAAGGTCAAGGTTGCCGTCCACTACGTCATCGTCATCGACGTCACGATGGGGGGACACGAGTCGGCCGATGCGGCGAACGCCGCCCTCTGCGCCTCCGACCAGGGGATGTTCTGGGTCTACCAGGACTGGCTACTTGCCAACCAGGGCGCCGAGGCGAGCGGCGCATTCAGCGGCGTGCGCCTGCTGGAGATGGGGCGACGGGCCGGGCTCGACATGGCCAGATTCCGGCCCTGCGTCGAGGCTGGCACTCACGTGGCGGAGGTGCAGGCCGAGGCCGCCTCGGCCATAGCCGCCTCGATCAACGACGCTCCCAGCGTCCTCGTGAATGGCGTCGAGGTGACCGACTCACTCGACTACGCGACGATCGCCGCCGCTATCGACAGCGTCGCACCGTAACGCGGCGGCTAGACTTGGCGGCAGGCGGGGCGCCGTTTCCGCCCTTCCTGAGATGGGGCAGCTGCCGCCGGCGAGCGATACTGAGGGAACGTCCGAATGACACAGAACCCGGGTCAGGGCCTGACCACCTGCCCCTATTGCGGCGCACAATCGCCCGCCTTCGCCGGCTTTTGCGGAGGATGTGGCCGCGCCCTCGCGACGCAGGCCGGGTCTGCTTCGCGGACCGCGGCCCCCGGGCCCGCTGCCCCGCCACCAACGACCGGATATGGCCCGCCCCCGGGCTACGGCCAGCCTCAGGGCTATGGCACGCCCCCGGGCTTCGGCTCAGCCCCGGCGTATCCCGCCGCCCGGAGCAGGACGCCGGTGTTGGTGGCTTTGGGCCTGGTCGCGCTCGTCGTGGTCCTGGCAGTGGGCGTCGTGATAGGCATGGGGATCGGCGCCAAGCATTCACCGATAGCGACGATCGTCTACCAGCTCCAGCCACCCAGCGGCCAGAGGGTCATACAGGCTGAACTCGACGCGACGGTCAAGATCCTCCAGGACCGACTGGGCGCGGCCGGGGCAAGCGGAACCGTCGAGCAGCTTCCGCCCGACAGGGTCTCCGTCGAAATCGACGATGCGACCGACGTAAACGCGCTTTTCAGCCAACTTGGAGCGAGGGGGCTATTGGAATTCGTTCTGCTGCCCCCGGATACCTACGGCGACGCCACGGGCAGTGCCACCTGCCCATCGCTCCCTGCGGGATGCCTTGCGCCGCCGGCCGATGGGTCGGCGATCGATCCGTCGCTGCCGGCCCAGTTCACGGGCGCGGATCTCGATCCGAGCGGCACCAGTGCGGAGGAAGATCCGGCCAACCCCGGCAGCTGGATGGTCATCTTCGCCTTCGCCGCACAGCGCGGCTCCGAGTTCGCGATCTGGAGCGGCCTGCACGTCAAGGACTACTTCGCGATCGTTCTGGACGGAGTAGTGCTGACGGCACCCTACATCGCGGGCCCCATCACCGGCGGACAGGGCCAGATCAGCGGCAACTTCACGGAGGCGGGGGCCAAGGCCCTGGCCGGCACTCTCAAGTCCGGGGCACTTCCGGTTCCGCTGCAAGAGGTCTCCATGACGAGCGGCTCTTCGGTATCGCTTGCACCGCAGGCGACGGGAGAGGCTTCGGCGTCGGCCCAGGCATCGGCTGAAGCGTCGGCCTTGGCATCCGCCGGTGCGGCGGCATCGGCTTCGATCGAGGCTTCGATCAGGGCCTCGGCGGCGGCCTCGGCATTAGCCTCGGCATCGGCGGCGGCCGCATCGCCCACACCCACCCCGATAGCCTCGCCAACGCCCTCGGCCTCGCCGGGACCCTAGCTTCTCTTGGGCGGACACGGGACGCCGGGACGGGCTGCTTCGGGGAGGCGACGCGCGCGCCGCCCTGCTCAGGCGTGGTCGACCAGCGCCGGCGCCTCGGTCGGGATGGGGATCGAGACGGGCTCTTTGGCGGCCGTCTTGTCTGTGCCGCGGAACCAGGTCCAGAGCAACGCAGTTGCCACGGTGTACAGGACGATGATCGTGATGAAGTCCACGGCATAACCGGCTGTGAACCCGAGCCCGGCCTGCAGTCCGCTGTAGTAGAGCGGAGCGATGGTCCATCCGAGCGACCACAGCATCGTCATCCCCGCGGCGAGAGTGGCCCGCTCGGCGGGCGTGACCCGCTCCATCGAGAAGGCGTCGAAGATGGGGCTCCCGGCGTTCATGAGCGAGTTGCGCACGGTGAGCGCCGCGATGACAGTCCAAAGCACCGGCGAAAAGCCCAGCACCACCAGGAACGGAATGCTGACCCCCTGAACCAGCACGATCGATCGGATGCGCCCGAACCGGCTCGCCAGGGCCGGTTGCGCCAGGATCGCAGCAGCCGTGCCGAGGCTGGACACCGCGAATACGGCGTTGATGGCGGCCAGGTCCAGGCTGAACTTCGTCTGGATGAACACGTTGAGGAACGGAATCAGCTGCCCCGCGCCCAGTGAGGTCAGGAAGCCCGGCAGCAGCAACCGGAAGAAGAGGTTTCGATCCGCGATCACCAGCCCGAACCGGCCGGCCCGGCGGTGGCGCTCACGTTCGGGCGCGGGTCGGTCGCTGGTCAGCAGGTAGACGGTTCCCAGCGAGACGACGCCGAGGACCGCCACACCCCCGAGCAGGATCTGATACGGCGCCGCGGTAGAAGTGAGGCCCAGATGCCCTGCGAGCGCGGTCGCAGCCTGACCGCCGACAACGGCCGAAGCGATAGAGGTGATGAAACCGATTGCGGACCAGACCGCGAAGTACTCGTTTCGCTGCTCGGGCAGAGTGTGCTCGGCGATGAACGGAATCTGCACTACCGCGACGATCTGCGACCCGGCGCCCATCATGGCCACGCCGACGAGCACAAGTGGTCTCTGCCCCGGCAGGAACGCGAGAAGCGCCACCGCCACCAGAGCCATGCCGGCCGCCATCATGGTCCGGCGGCCCAGCCGATCGGAGAGGGCGCTGGCGGGAAGCGCCACCAGCACGCCCGCGAGCTGCGAAATCGAGAGCAGCCATCCGATCGTGGGGCGGTCCAGGCCGATCGACTCGAGATAGAGGTTGAAGTCGATCCAATACAGGCTCAGGGCCGCGCCGAAGACGATCGTGGTCAGCAGGAAGAGTCGAGCGTCTCGACTGAATCCGGTGAAGCTTCTCAGGTACCGGGCGAGGGCGCGGGTCATGCTGCCCCCGCGCGCTTGCCGTCACTCGACGGCGATCTTTCAGGCCATGTCCGGGCAGGGTTCGTTGCAGGTCTCGTCACGGCCGGCAATCGTACGCCGGAACGACGCGACCAGAGCCGTGTATCGACTGCGGTAGCCGGCGAGGAGCCGCGTCGACAGCCCGTCGACGGGTGCGCGGCGGGTCCTGGGGTTGAGATACATTGGGTCTGCTTCGCGGAACAACTCCGACTGCCGTAGCTTGGCCAGCCAGACGCGTTGCTCGGGTGTTTGTCGCCACATTGGGGGGATTCCTCCTGGCGTGTCTCGACGTTGCCGTTGGCGGCAAGCAGTTCCACGCGCGACCCAAACCGGCGCGGCCGCAGGTACGGTCGACGCTGACTGGGGTGGCGCGAGGGGCGGAGGCGGCGCTTTTCGGGGGCGGCGCTGGTGCCGTTGGCGCGGGCCGAAATGGCCGGGACCCACAATAGGGCCGCATCATGCTCAGGTCTCGTTGGTTGCGTATGGCGGGTCGCATTCCCAGTCGGCTAGGAGAGCGCCGTCTTCCCGGGTGGGCGCTTTGCCTGTGCTCCGGGAGAGGGGAGTGCCCAGGCGGAGCTCATACGGCCGACCATGATCAACGTCCGGCCCACCTGGATGCGCAGGCCCGTGAATCGCCGGCCATCGTCGGTTGGCCGACAGTTCCGCCTGCGGTTGGCGGCGGCTTCGGCGGCGAGGTCCGACTGTCGCTGCTTTATGTACATGAGTCGCTGTTCAGGCGTTTCGGGCCACATTGTCGAGTGCTCCAGTGTTAGAAGGATTGGTCAGTTACGTTAGTGATGTATCTAACGTTGGGTCGTGCGAATCTGGCGTCGCGGTACTCCTTGGGTCAGTGGGCCAGATAGGCCCGAAGTTCGATTCCGGCCTCTTCGGCGCGGTCGCGTCTCAGGCTGTAGTAGGTCAGATTGCCCTGCTCGGTGAGCGTGATCAGGCCGGCAGCTCGAAGCTGGGCCAGATGGTGCTTGATCGTGGGCTTGCTCAACTCGAGTTCGTTGGCGATCTCGGTCAGGTAGCGGTCTCGCTCCGCAAGGAGGCGGAGGATCCGGAGACGGCTGCCGTCACCGAGGGCTCGGTAGAGGCGGACGGTCGCGGCCGGGGGAGTCAGCTTGTCGGCCGCCCCGAGCGACGCGTCCGCGATCGGGTAGCAGATCGCCTGTGTGTCGCCGACCTTGGTCAGCGAGTTGTACGGCCGGCCGAAGTAGCTCGGGGCCAGAACGATGCGACGGATGCGAGGCTCAGGGACCAGGCGAATGCCGTTGGTCGTACGTTCGACAAAGCCGATCGGATCGCGGGCAATGTCGTCCTGACGCGCGGCGGCGACGTCTCGTTCGAGCATGCGACCGACGCGGGCTTCCACGGCCTCGTAGCGAGGCAGCCAGAAGTGGACGACGGCTCGCGCAGTGGGGGCGAGGTCGCCTATGGATTCGGTCAACACGGCGTGGCCTTTGGCCGCGTCAAGCCGGCCCTGAAGCTCCAGGTAGGCGGCGGCATCGCCGTCGACCGCCCGGCGCGTGATCGGTCCGAGGTCCGGATCGTCGAGCAATTCCCCGACCATCTCCTGGAGCAACTCGCCGTCTGTCATCGCGTCGACGGCGGCGACGACATCGCGTGCCGTCCGGATCTCGGGACGCCCCACGAGCATCCGGCAGAGTTCGGCGACGAAGCCCGTGCAGGCCTGGATGACGGCGCCGGTGCCGAGCTGCGCGGCCATCGCCGCGCGCGCTTCCTCGAGCCAGCCGCGATCCTCGGGCAGGAGATCCTCGGCTTCGCCGCAGTCGTTGCAAGCGCTGGTGAGGAAGTCATAGCCGGTGCGTGGATCCAGCTCGACGACCGGCAGGGCGGCAGCCGTAAGGCCCGGTCGGACCAATCCGCCGGGTCGAGTGGGGGAGCTGATGGGGTTTCTGGTAGTGGCCACCGTGCTTCGCGCCTCTAACACGTGTTAGATGGCAGCCTAACATGGGCCAGGTAGTTGGGTCAAGGCCGGTTGCATGGATCTCGCCGCGGAGTGGCGCCGCGAAATCGGGATGCGCCCGCCCCACCGACGACTGCAGGGTGGACGGCACGTACAATGCCGGCACCGGCATGACCGTCGCTCGCTGAGCGGCGCGGCCCGGGAGGAGTTGAACCCCGTGACCGTCCCAGCCGTCAGGTTCACCGACGAGCGTCTGGCCAACGGCCTGCGCCTGATCATCTCGGAAGACCATCTGGCGCCCGTGGTGGCGGTGTGCATCTGGTACAACGTCGGCTCCAAGAACGAGGTGCCGGGCAAGACCGGCTTTGCCCACCTCTTCGAGCACGTCATGTTCCAGGGCTCGAGTCACGTCGCCAAGACCGAGCACATGGCCCTGATCCAGGCCGCCGGCGGAACCCTCAACGGAACCACTTTCTTCGACCGGACCAACTACTTCGAGACGGTGCCGAGCCACCAGCTCGAGTTGGCGCTGTGGCTCGAGGCGGACCGGATGGGGACGCTGCTCGATGCGCTCAACCAGGAGAACCTGGACAACCAGCGCGATGTGGTGAAGAACGAGAAGCGCTCGTCCTACGACAACCGGCCGTACGGCGACTGGTTCCACAAGCTGCAGGAGCACATATTCCCGCCTGAGCACCCATACCACCATCCGGTGATCGGGTCGATGGAAGACCTCGACGCGGCGTCGCTGGAGGACGTGGCCGGGTTCTTCCGGACCTACTACGCACCGAACAACGCGGTGCTCGCGATCGTCGGCGACGTGGAGTCGCGACAGGCACGGGCGTGGGTCGAGAAGTACTTCGGCGAGATCCCGGCGAACCCGGCAATTCCCAAGCTTGGCGACATGACCCTGCCGCCGGTGCTGGGGGCAGCGGCGCGCGAAACCGTCCAGGAGCGGGTACCGCTGCCGCGCCACTTCTTCGGCTTCCGGGCCCCGGTCATCGCGGATCCACGCTACGACGCCCTCGAGGTGGCGGCTCAGATCCTCGCCGGCGGCAAAGGAAGTCGCCTGTATCGGCGACTCGTACGAGAAGAGCGGATCGCCCAGGACGTGGCCTTCTTTGCGCTAGGCCTGATAGGAGGGGCATCGCTTGTGGCCGGCCAGGCCACGGTTCGACCGGGCGTCGATCCGGCGGTCGTGGAACGCGCTTTCGAGGAGGAACTCGAGAAGATCGGCCGGGAACCGGTGACCGACGACGAGCTGGCGCGAGCCCGCGCCCTGATCGAGACGTACGAACTTGAGGCTCTACAGCGGGTTGACGAGCGCGCCGATCGGCTGGCCATGTACGCCACCCTGCTCGACGATCCCGAAATGATCAACCGCCAGCTGGGGCGGTATCTGGCGGTAACCGCGGCCGACATCCAGGCCGCGGCCGCCGAGGTGTTGCGGCCGGAGAACCGGGCCGTGCTCACCTACATGCCGGCACTCGAAGCCACGGCCGGCACGACCGACGAGGAGACGGCGGGATGACACTCCAGGAGATCCTGTCCGTCCGTCCGTCGCCCGGCCAGCCGCGCGCCTACGACTTCCCGCTTTTCGAGCGGACTGTTCTGCCCTCGGGCATGCAGGTCATCACGGTGAACGTTCCCGACCGCCCGCTGGTGTCGGCGAACCTGCTGATCTGCCGAGGAGCCGGAGAGGAGCCGGCGGACGTGGCAGGAGCGACGATCCTGACCGCGCGGGCAATGACGGAGGGTACGGAGCGCTATCCGGGCGTGGAACTGCTCGAGGCCGGCGAGCGGCTTGGGGCAACGCTTCATGTCGACGCGAGCTGGGACGCCTTCACAGCCTCGGTCGAGGTCGCGGCCAGCCGCCTGGGTGCTGCGCTGGAGTTGCTCGCCGAACTTGTCGAGCGGCCCACCTTCCCGGAGTCGGACGTGGCCCGTCTTCGCGAGGAGCGCCTGAACGACCTGCTCCAGGTCAAGGCGGACCCGCGCCGGCGGGTGGATCAAGCTTTCAACGCCACGATCTACACCTCGGATTCGCCGTACGGCAGGTCGGCCGGGGGCGACGAGGAAACGGTGCCACGGTTGACACCGGACATCCTGCGCGCCGTTCACCGGACCGTTCTCGATCCAGTCCGGACGGCGATCGTCATAGGCGGCGACCTGGCCGGGCTGGATGTGCCGCGGATGGTCGAGTCGGCCCTGGGCTCGTTTGGCGATGGCGCGGCGGCCGCGACAGGCGCGCCGGCCGGCTTTCCACCTGCCCCGCGAACAGACTCCGCGGTCGATCGCCCGATCGTGCGCTTCTACCACCGGCCCGGCTCGGTTCAGACCGAGCTGCGGATAGGGCACGTGGGATTGCCGCGGCGAGTCCCGGATTTCCACGCCGTCCAGGTGATGGCCGCGATCCTGGGTGGCCTCTTCAACTCACGCTTGCAGATGAACCTGCGCGAAGACAAGGGCTACACCTACGGCATTGGCGCCGGCTTCGACATGCGCCGTGGAGCGGGCCCGTTCTCGGTCCGGACGGCCGTCCAGACGCCCGCGACCGTTCCGTCGATCTCGGAATCGCTGGCGGAACTGAAGCGAATGCGCGAGACGTCGGTGACTCCGGCCGAACTCGCCGCGGCGCGCGACTATCTCGTCGGAGTCTTCCCGCTGCGGTTCGAAACGCCGGGGGCAGTCGTTGCCGCGTTGGGCGGGCTCTTCGTCCACGAGCTTCCGGACGACGAGCTGGCCCGGTACCGCCGGGAG
>Ga0182027_10013297_pt1 | contig 11492 bp, 8 predicted proteins | sample 712E1DmetaG_FD_121300 | JGI IMG/M metagenome (GOLD analysis project Ga0182027, IMG submission 121300) | Permafrost microbial communities from Stordalen Mire, Sweden - 712E1D metaG (Illumina Assembly) | ecosystem: Environmental > Terrestrial > Soil > Wetlands > Permafrost | place: Sweden...
CGGCGGCGAGTAGCCACGCGCGGCGAGTAGCCACGCGGCGGCGAGTAGCCACGCGGCGGCGAGTAGCCGAGTTCGGGGCGGGTCGGCGCGGTCTCGCGGTCTCGCGGGTTCGCGATCTCGCGGGTTCGCTGCGACGGATATGCGGTGGCGGGTTCGGCGGTGGTCTTCCGTCGATAGCCGGCGGCTGCGTTATTGTCAGCTACGCCGACCAAGCGTGCTAAAGGCGATCGGCGTCGATGATGGGCGCCGCAGCCGTAAAGTTGGGCCGCGCCTACGCTCGATCTCGGGGAAATTCCCCGATCCGAACCCCCGAACCGGGCTGCTCTGGCAGCCAGGCGCGTCCAACACGCCCACCGGGCGTAGATGACAGAAAGTGGCCGAGGAACGGACCGGATACGTCGCCACTGAGTGAACGCCGGAAACTCGCCCGGCACCCGTCGCGTCACGGCGCGGCTGCGGCTGGCCGACGCCACGACGGCCCCATCCGCGCCGATCGCAACCAAATCGCAACCCAAACGGCGTGGCTCAGCGGCACCGAACCTCTCGCGGTTATTGACGTAACTGGCTACTATTCCCGAACGACGCCGAGCCAGGCCCAGCCTGGCTCGCACCGACTGGAGTAACCGCCGATGCCGACTGCGCCGGTCACCCGAGCCGACGAGCCCGATACCACCGCCGAGACCCCGTATCTCGAGCTGTTGCGCTCGCCCGCGGCGCAAGAGGAGCCGGCCGAGGCCGTCCGGATCTCGCCGTCGTCCCCGTCCGAGGTGCCCGTCGCCATCGTTATGACGCCTGCCCAGCCGACTGCCCGGATCCATTGGATCGGCAGCTTCGTGGATCTGCGTCACCCTTCGGACCTGTACGAAGACATCGTCGCCGGGACGCCGAACCTCGTCGTCGTCGACGCCCGGTATGCGGAGGCTTACGCCCGCGAGCACCTTCCGGGCGCAATCAACATGCCAGCCCGCGAACTCGACGCCAAGACGACGGCGCATCTTTCGCGCGAAGCTCTCTACGTCGTCTACTGCTGGGACGCCAGTTGCCGCGCCTCCACGAAGGTCGCCCATCGCCTCGAGGCCCTCGGCTTCAAGGTCAAGGAGCTGCACGGCGGCCTCGAGACCTGGCGCAAGCAGGGCTATCCCACCGAGAGATAGCGGCGGTCCGTCGGCCGGCGCATTCCGTGGGGCAACGCGGTTCGCACGTTGCCGTTTGCGTTCCTCGCTCACGCGTGCCAGGCGCTTTCTGGCCAGCGCTCACCGGCAACTCGGCTGTCGGACGACGGGCTCCCACCTCTCACCGCTAGACTCTATAGGGACAGCAGCGGAGGTCGAGATTGAGCGACGTGCCAGTGGCGGATCGGATGAAGGCGACGGGCAAGGTGCCGGGCGGCTCGGACGTGGATTCCGTGATCGTGCTCGACTTCGGAAGTCAGTACAGCCGGCTGATCGCCCGCCGCGTGCGTGAGCTCAACGTCTATTCGGAGCTGCTGCCGTTCGACACGCCATGGCCTGAGATCGCCGCCCGCAAGCCAGTGGCGGTAATCCTGTCGGGAGGGCCGGCGAGCGTCTACGAAGATGGCTCGCCCCATCCCGACCCGGGCCTCTGGACCAGTGGCATCCCGATGCTCGGTATCTGCTATGGCCTGCATCTGATGGCCCAGGGTCTGGGCGGCGAGGTCGCCTCCTTCTCCCGCAAGGAGTTCGGGCCGGCCGTGGTGTCGGTGACGGCCGAAGATCGGCTCTTCGCCGGCCTCGCGACCGAGCAGTCGGTCTGGATGAGCCACGGCGATTCGATCGAGCGGCTGCCGGACGGCTTCAGCGCCACGGCCCGAACCGATTCGACGCCGTTCGCCGCCGTAGCCGACCCGTCGCGTGGCATGTACGGCATCCAGTTCCACCCCGAGGTCGTTCACACTCCGAGCGGTCGCGAGATCCTGCGCAACTTCGTGGTGGACATCGCCGGGGCGCGACAGACGTGGACGGCAGCCAACTTCATCGCCTCTACCGTCGAGGAGATCCGGCGCCGCGTCGACGAGCACAGCCGCGCCAGTGGCACGGACGGCCGCGTTCTGTGCGCCCTCTCCGGTGGCGTGGATTCGGCCGTTGCCGCGACCCTCGTCCACCGCGCCGTCGGCGATCGGCTGACTTGCGTCCACGTCGACCACGGCCTGATGCGCAAGAACGAGACGGAGCTGCTGCAGTCCGCGTTCGACCAGCTCGGCGTCAAAGTCATCGTCGTCGACGCGCGCGAGCGTTTCATCAGGAAACTTCAGGGCGTGATCGACCCCGAGCAGAAGCGGCGCATCATCGGGGCCGAATTCATCCGCGTCTTCGAAGAGGAGGCGGCCAAGCTCGGCCGGATCGACTTCCTGACTCAGGGCACGCTCTACCCGGACGTCATCGAATCGGCGACCTCGTCGAGCGAGAAGGCGGCGGCCAAGATCAAGACCCATCACAACGTGGGTGGGCTGCCGGACGACCTCAAGTTCCAGCTGATCGAGCCACTGCGCTACCTCTTCAAGGACGAGGTGCGGGCGGTGGGAACAGAGCTCGGCCTGCCCGACTCGATGGTCCTGCGCCAGCCGTTCCCGGGCCCGGGGCTGGCCATTCGCATCATCGGCGAGGTCACCTTCGAGAGGCTCGAGACGCTGCGCGAAGCCGACTGGATCGTCATCGACGAGATCAAGTCGGCCGGCATGTACCGCAGCGTCTGGCAGTCGTTCGCCATCCTGACCCCAATCCAATCAGTCGGCGTGATGGGCGACGGGCGGACCTACGCCAACGTTGTCGCCATCCGGGCAGTGACCTCGGAGGACGCGATGACGGCCGACTGGGCCAAGCTTCCGTACGACCTGCTGGGCAAGATCAGCTCGCGCATCGTCAACGAAGTGCCGGGCGTGAATCGAGTCGTGTACGACATCAGCTCGAAGCCGCCCGCAACCATCGAGTGGGAGTGATCGCCTTGTCTCGCAGGCCAGCATCGAGCCGCCTCGAGTTCGGGCAGCGCTAGCGAGCCGACGGGAGACACCAGTGCAGCGACTCTTCGGCACAATCGCCATCCTGGCCGGCTGGCTATCCATCCCGATCGGGGCCGTGTCCGGCCTGGTGGCGTCGCAGTTCTTCGGCTTGTCGCACGTGGAGGGCGATCTCGCCCCATCGGCGGTCTACGGCATCTCCGGCGCGGTCGTGCTGTGGACTTTCGTCGGGGCTGCTTTCCTGGCGGCCCTGCCGGTGCTGAGGGCTGTGGTCGCGACCGATCCACGGCGCCCCGTTCGGCTCCTGGCGGCGGCGATGCTCATCGTCGGCCTGGCTCTCGTCCCGGACGAGTTGGGTCGCGCTTTCGGGCTCCCGCTCGTAGCCGGAGCGGCCTGCATGTGGGTCGGCGGCGACCTGATCCGGCGTGAAAGTGTCAGTGCGGCGACCGCTGTCCCGGCCGATGCGCAGACGCCGGCCGACGGCGTCGAAGATCCGGCAGCAATGGAGACGACTCCCCGGCCGAGCCCAGCCGGCGAGGCTGCCGTACCGGCGGCGCAACCTGCGCCGGGGCGCGGCGGCAGGCGTTCGGCTCGGAAGCGTGACTCGGGCCAGCGCATCTGCCCGTGGTGCTCAACCCAGGTTCCGGCCGGCGCTGCCTCATGTCCAAACTGCCAGGCGATGCTGGATGAACCGACCGCGGACGGATTCTCTATCCCAGGCTTGACCGAGGTGCAGCCGAGCTTGCGCCGGTACGCCGAGGACGTGAAGAGCAAGAAGAAGCGGCCGAGCGTCCTGGGCATCATGTTCAGCGATACGCCGATCCCGCCGGCCGTCGATCCGCCGGCTCCCAGCGACGCGGCGGCGCTGCAGCCGCCCAGCGCGGCGATCAAGGCGGAGATGGCACGTCTGGACGCCGAAATCGCCTCCGGCGAGATGTCGTTCGATGCGTCTGAGCCTCCGGCAGAGCCAGGCGAACCGAGCCAGTCGCCGCCGAATTCGCCCTCGAGGTAAGTCACGCGGTGGCGGAACTGGACTCCGATATCCTGGGACACGTGCCCGATTCCAGACCACGCCTCCCTGCCCCCGGCCCGTCGTTCCTGCGCGAGATCGAACTCCGGCCGGGCGACACCCGGCGCGTTGGCATGTCGTCGCCTCAGACCCTCGACGACGGCTGGTGGGTAGCACTGCTCTGGTGCGACCTGGACGGCCTGCTGCTGAGCTTCGATGACCTGGCCCCCGAAAGCGGGACGCCGCCGGGCTCACCTCTCCTTCGCCTCGGACCCGGGCTATCCGGGACGCTCTCCGGCCTTGTCCTGGAAGAGGGCGGGCGGCAGCAGCTACGGTTGCGCCTTGGCCGGCCTGCAGAGGACGAGGATGCGCCCTGGGCGGCGCCCCTCGTCGTCCTGGTTGGATTCCGATTCGAGCCGGCACGCGTGCTGACGATGCGCGGCTCGGAACTCGCCCAAACGGTGCTGCGCGCCTTTCGCGACGCGCTGGCGCGGCTTTCGTACTGAGGCCGGGCGGCAAACACGTGCCGCCACCCGCCACCGGCCCTGCCAGATCCCGTCCGCCCGAGCCGGCAGGGCTTCTCGATTCCACCTGGGTCGCTAGACTCGGCACATGCGAAACATGTTCGACGACTTCCTGGAGGAGCTACGACGCCGCCAGGCCGAGAAAGAGGCCACCGAAGGGCGGCCGCATGACGGGTCGGACGACGCCACCGGCGGCGACTCAGCGAGCGAGGGAAAGCGGGAGGATGACACGATGAGGTCAAGCGGGACGGGATCGGACGACGGCGAGCACGACGACGGCCCGGGCCCTCGGCCGGTGTTCCGGCAGGGCGGCTTCGGAGGAGGCAGTCGGCGCTACACGCGCGGTCCCAGCGACGAGTTCCCGGAGATCCACATCAGTCGAGGCTGGATCGTTCTGGGCGTGATCGCCCTTGCCATCATCGTCCTTGTCACCATCTTCGCCCTCACCGTGGGGCTTGCCACGGACGCGATCTGGTTCCAGAGCGTCGGCTACGGCAGCGTCTTCTGGACGCGCCTCGGAACCCAGATCCTCTTCTTCGTCGTCGGCGTGGCCGTCGCGTTCGCCGTGCTGTGGATCAACGTCTGGCTGGCCGGCCGGTTCATTCCAAAGGGCCAGCTGCGCCGGTTCTCGCTGGACGATTTCCTCGATCGGTTCAGCGTCGAGCGGTACTTCGGCGGCGGCAACTTCGGCGGCGGCAACTTCGGCAGCGGACCGTTCGGGGCGTCGCCGAAGCGGACCGTCGGGGGCGAGTCGGTGGCGGTGCCGGACCTCGGTCGGCCCGTCTTCTGGACTCTCCTCGGCGTCGCGGTGCTCGTGGCCCTGACCCTGGGCGGGCTCGCGCTCGGAGGCTGGAACACGATCCAGCTATTCCTGCACAAGGTTCCGTTCGGTCAGACGGACCCGACATTCGGCAAGGACATCAGCTTCTACCTGTTCGAGCTGCCGTTCTATCGCCTGATTCAGTCGTATGCCATCAGCCTCCTGTTCGTGGCGCTGGTGATGGTCTCGGTCCGCTACCTGGTCGCTGTGGTTTCGGGTGCTTCGATGCCCACGACCGCTCGCGTCCACCTCGGCATCCTCGCCGCGCTATGGCTGTGGGCGGCAGCGATCGGCTATCAACTCGACCGCTACGAGCTCGTCTACAGCGGCACGAGCACCATCTTCCAGGGTGCGAGCAACGCCGACATCAACGCCAAGGTTGTGGCCATCAACGTGATGACCGTGCTGACCGCGTTTGTCGGCTGCTTCCTCGTTGGTTTCGCCCTGACCCGCTGGCGCGCGCCGCTGGTACTCACATTGCTGTTCTGGGCGGGCGCCTTCCTGGTGCTCGAAGTCGGGTTCCCGCAGCTGTACCAGCGCATCTCCGTCGAGCCGAACCAGCAGGCCCAGGAGTCGCCGTACATCAACGACAACATCGACATGACGCGTCTGGCATTCAACCTGAACAGCTGGACGAGCATTCCGGATTCCCCGGGGCCAACCGTCACCGAGTCGTCGGTAGCATCCGAATCGTCGACGATCCAGAACGTCCGGCTGTGGGACTACAGGCCGCTCGGCCAGGCGCTTGACCAACTCCAGGTCATCCGCACCTACTACAACTTCAGCGACGTCGACACCGACCGCTATGTGTTCAACACTGCCGAGGCCTGCGCACCGGCCGCACCGCCATGCGTCCGCCAGGTGATGATCGCCGGCCGCGAATTCGACCCTGCCAAATACGCCGCCCAGAACAGCAGCGAGGTCAGCTGGGTGAACCTGCACATCAGCTACACCCACGGCATGGGTCTGGCGATGGTGCCGGTCAACGAGTTCGCCACGGGCGGCCAACCGAACCTCCTGATCTCGAACCTGCCGCCCGCGTCGACAGAGGGGGCGCCGACCATCACCCAGCCACGCATCTACTTCGGAACCAACCAGAGCGACTACGTCATCGTCGACGCCGCCAGCCAGGAGTTCGACTATCCGTCCACGGGCGGCGTGGGCGGAGACGCCTACACGACGTGGACCGGCACCACCGGGATCAAGCTCGACACGCCGCTCTCACGGCTGCTCTTCGCGGCCCGCTTCGGCGATCTGAACCTGCTCATCAGCAATCAGATCACCGGCAGCAGCCAGCTCCTATTCAACCGCTCCATCCAGGATCGAGTCAGCGCGATAGCTCCGTTCCTGCGGTACGACAAGGACCCCTACCTGGTCATCACGGCCGACGGTCGGCTCGACTACGTCCAGGACGCGTTCACGACGAGCGCGGCCTTCCCGGACGCCAACCCCTACGACCCCGGCACTGACGCCAGTCTCAACGGGCTTGCCGGCGATCCCTTCAACTACATCCGCAACAGCGTCAAGGTCGTGATGGATGCCTACGACGGCACGACGACCTTCTACGTGGCAGACCCCAGCGACCCGATCATTCAGGCCTGGGAAGGCGTCTTCCCCGGTGTCTTCAAGCCGCTTGCAGACATGCCGGCAGACATCCGCGGTGACCCTGCTAACCCGATCACCAACCCGGGGCATCTTCGCTACCCGGAGGACATGTTCAACGCGCAGAACACCATGTTCGAGAAGTACCACGTGACGGATCCGGTGGTCTTCTTCAAGAACGGCGACGTCTGGAGCGTCCCCCAGAACTCGAGCTCCACGACGGGCAGTGGCCCCAACCCGCCCGAGCAGCTTCCGCTCGAGGCCTACTACATTCAGATGCGAATGCCCGGTCAGGCGAATCCGGAGTTCCTGCTCCTTCAGCCGATGGCACCGTCGGGACGCAAAAACATGATCGCCTGGGTTGCTGCCCACAGCGACCCGGCGCACTACGGCCAGGTCACTGTCGTCGACTTCCCGGTCGGTTCGAACGTTCTCGGCCCCGAACAGATGGAAAGCAAGGTCAACTCGAACCCTGACATCAGCGGGAAGATCAGTCTCCTGACCCAGGGAGGCAGCCAGCTCATCCTGGGCAACCTCCTGGTCATACCGCTGCAGGATTCCCTTCTCTATGTCGAGCCTGTCTACCTCGTCTCGACCAACAACCCCATACCTGCCCTGGTGAAGGTGGTCGTGGGAACGCCAACTCAGGTCGTATGGGGAGATTCGCTGCAGGATGCCCTCAACCAGATCTATGCCGGCCAGGGCGCAATCACGCCCGGTAGCTCGCCGGCACCCGGAGCGTCGCCCACGCCTGGAGCGTCGCTGAGCCCGCCCACAGCCACGCCTACGTCGGTCGGGACACCGGTGGCGCTGCCAAGCATCTCGCTCAGCGGCAATGCCCAGCAGCTGATCACCGAGGCGAGCCAGCACTACCAGGCGGCCCAGGTGGCACTCGGGAACAAGGACCTGGCTACCTACCAGAAGGAAATGGACATCGTCGGCCAGTTGCTGGCGCAGCTCCAGTCCGTAGTGGGAACGCCCGCTCCGTCTCCTTCGGGGCAGTAGCCGGGTGACTGTGCGGGCTGAGCCGCTCGCGAACGCGGAGTCCGGCGCATCCGCCCGACCCAACTGGATCGGGCGGATGAGGCTGGCCCTCGTGTTCGGCTGGGCCGACCCGAACACGATCGTGGTTGCGCTGGCAGGGTTCCTGCTCCGCGGCGGGATCGTGCTGCTTCTCATACCGAGTGCGGTTCTTCCTTCCGTGATCGGCCTCGCGGGGGTAACGGGCGTGGATGCGTTCGGCATCGACGGCCATCCCACGCCGTGGCTCTTTCAGGTTGTGGCCGTGATCTCATTGATCGCGGCGCTGTGGCTGTTGCTCGCGTTCCTGGTCGGGTCGCTCATCGACGTCTGGCTGATAGAGGCCGCCTCCCGGCGGGACGGGCGTTCGACCGCCGAACCCGGGCCATTGCCGCCACTTGGAGTGCTGCTGGATCTGGCGTCGGTACGGATCGTCTGCCTGGTGCCGGTGGTGGTGGCGATAGCCTGGGCCACGTCCCGCATCTACACCGCCGCCTACAACGAGCTGACGTCACCGACCAACCTGGTGACACCGCTGGCGGTACGGGTGGTGGAGCGCGCCGCGGACGCCGTTGTGGTGATCGCAGCAGCGTGGCTGATCTCGGAGGTCGTGGCGGCGATCGCAGTGAGGCGGATCATCCTGTTCGACGTCGGCGTCCGGCGATCGATCGCGGGGGCGCTTGCTCAGCTCGTTCGGCGACCGGTCTCGTCAGCCGGCTCCGTAGTCATCTCCTTCGGAGGTAGCGTCGTCGCCATCGGGGCAGCGATGGTCGCCACCGCCACCGCGTTCGATTGGTGCCGGGTCGCCGGCCGCAACGAGCAGCCGATCTCGATAACCATCGGCATCAGTCCATTGGCCACGACTCGCGACTTCCGGCCCGCGGTCTTCGTCCTCGCAGTGGTGGTCCTGGCGGCGACTTGGGTTGCTGCACTGGCCCTCTCGGGTGCAGCCTCCGCCTGGCGCAGCGCGGCCTTCACCAGTGAGGTGGCGGCCGCGCCACCCGCGCCGCAAGACGCCCAGATGAGCGAATTGGGACTATCGGCCCACTCTCGGGAGAGATCGGGGGATTGACTCAAGGGGGCCGCCGCGGGAAACCTCGGCGGTACGAGGCCGACGCGTTTCGGCCCTCTCAGCGGAGGATTCCGCGTGGTCGAATCTGGGCTCTGCCCAACATGTTCATCGCCCGTCCTGCCCGGCCAGGCCTTCTGTCCCACTTGCGGCACAACCCTGGCGGGCGGCGTGGTTGCCTCGGGCAATGCCAATGCCGAAGCCGCGGCGGCGGCGGCGGGGCAGAGCGCCGCACGGGGCAAGGGACGCGGTTTGGGCTCCCCGGCGGCGAGGAGCCGGGCCGGAGCGGCGAGGGGGTCCGCAGCCAAGCTCCCGTCACCAGGGATCGCGGACGTCACGCCCACGATCGGCTTCGGCGACGTCCTGACGAGCACGGACCGCGATCCTCGTCTGGTAGCCCTGGGACTCCAGGAGGAGCCTGACCCGCCCGCCGTGCCCAATGCCGCACAGACCGCGGCGGCCCGACTTCTCACACCTCCCGGTCCGGCTTCGTTCGCGTCTGTGACGGTTCAGCATTTCGGCCCACCGGCCGCGTCACAGTTCGCGCCGGTCGCTCCGGCGGCTATCGAGCGGACCGAACCAGTCTCCGAACCAGTGTTCGAGCGGGACTTCGAGCCGGAGGCCGAACCCATGCGCGAGCCATCCGGCCGCATCCCTGGTAGCTACGTGCCGCCGGCTGAAGGCTTCGCCGATTCGCCATGGACGCTGCGACCGTCGAGCACCAGCTCGGCGCGACAGGCCGGCTCCAGTCTGAGCGTCTCGGTCGGGGCGATCCCGGTGTCATCGCTGAGCGCGGGCAAGGCGGCGACGGATGGAACTGCCGCGTCGGCTATCGCGGCCGGTTCAGCCAGCCCGCCGCCAGCACCGGCCGCGCCCATTCCGGCGACGGCTCCGCTTCCCGCGCCGACGCCACTTGCCGCGCCGACTCCACTTGCCGCGCCGACTCCGCTGCATCTGGCGGCCGGGCCCAGCGCACCCATCACCGTGCCACCGGCCGGGACGGCGTCGGTGCAGGCAGGCAGCACACCGGCCCGCAAGGAGTCGACGCAAGCACTGGTCGCCTTCGGCCTCGTCGCCGCAGGCGCCGTCATTGGCATCGCCAGTCTGTTCCTACCCTGGGCGAGCGTGAACGGCATCGGCGTAGGCACGACGGGATCCACCCCCCCGCCCAACCAGTGGGGCTGGGGCATGCCCGCGGGTTTGCTGGTGTTCCTGCTCAGCGGCCTCGTGCTCGGCGCGGTATCGGGCAACGATCGGGCTCAGGAGCGGCTCCCCAAGCTCGCCCCGGTCATCGTGAAGGTCTCAGATCTGATCATGCCCATGATCCTGGGCGGCATCTACTTGGGCGTCGCCCTGTTGTATCTGACTCTCCCGTGGGGCTGTGGCTCCGGAATCCTCGCCTTGGTGGTTGGCGCGGTGCTCCTGATCGCAGGCGCCATCGTCACTCTCTTCTTTCCCTCTGAGCTAGCCACCGAAGCCCACTAGGAGCGGGCGTCCGGTCGGGGGGGCAGGCGGTGGGACAGCAGGCTGAAATCACCCGCTGGTCGTCACCACGAACGCGCCGGCCTCGTCTCAGGGCGGGCCAGTCGTCGGCCAGCGCCAGATGCCATCCTGATACACTGCCAGACGCTTTCGATGGCGGCAAAGACGCCTTGAAACGACGGAATCGAGAGAGTAGCCAGCCCGATGTCAAACGATCTTTCCGGCCAGCTGGGGAGTGCGGTCAGCTCGTTCTTCTCGAGCGCAATCGTGCAGCTCGTCGTGGATTCGATCGTGCTCTACCTGTTCATCGTCTGGCTCGCCGCCGCCTTCTGGGCCTTCCGGGACATGCACGACCGAAGCGAGAACCCGGTCATGCCGTACGTCGCCGCCGCGCTCATCCTCCTGCCCACGCCCTTCTTCTTCGTCCTCGGCGTGATCGTCTATCGCGTGATCAGACCAGCCGAGCGGCTTGGTGAGGTCTACGAACGCAACCTTGCCGAGGAGGCGCTCCTGGCTGAGGTCGAGGCCGTTCGGACGTGTCGCGGCTGCGATCGGCGGGTGCAGGAGGAGTGGATCATCTGCCCGTGGTGCCGGACCCGGCTGAATCGCGTCTGCCCGAACTGCGAGCGGCTTGTCGGCCTCGATTGGACCCTGTGCGCATGGTGTGGCAAGGATTTTGAACGACCGGTCACCGTCGATCGAGCCGTGCCCGAGAGCGCTCCCGGGGCATACAAGGCAGACGTGGAGGACCAGCCAATATTGGGGCGGCCGGCGGGCGGTACGATCACTAACAGCAAGCCCGCCATCGGCGGCTGAGGATCCCCCCAGGAGGCCAGTCACGCCTCATGCCCGACGATGGACGCCAAACGGGCGGGCGAGTCGCGAGCCCTGACGGCGAACCCGGCGCGTGGCAGCAGCCCGGCGCGTGGCAGCAGCCCGGCGCGTGGCAGCAGCCCGGCGCGTGGCAGCAGCCCGGCGCGTGGCAGCAGCCC
>Ga0182027_10013298_pt1 | contig 11491 bp, 6 predicted proteins | sample 712E1DmetaG_FD_121300 | JGI IMG/M metagenome (GOLD analysis project Ga0182027, IMG submission 121300) | Permafrost microbial communities from Stordalen Mire, Sweden - 712E1D metaG (Illumina Assembly) | ecosystem: Environmental > Terrestrial > Soil > Wetlands > Permafrost | place: Sweden...
AATGGCAACCGAACTTGCCTTACGCTCATGAAACGGCTGGAAGCCCTCCAACCCGGGGTTCATCAATCTCCGGATCAAACCGACCCATTAAACGTTTTGGCTCTCAGCGCCGCTGCCTAGCGCGGCTGTCCGTATCCGTGTACAATTCCTGTCATGGGTGACGTCGCTGCTGAATCCAAAGCGCGGGAGCGGAAAACCGCGGCTGAAGACCGGCATGTGCTGGGATCCCTCCGGCAATCGCATGGACTGCTTCTCAAAGCGGTCCGGCGCAGGCACTGGCCGCGCGTCATCGTCACCACCCGCCGCACGATCCGCAAAAATAAATATGTTGATTATGTCGGCGAATACCACCTGGAACTCCTGATCAAGCTGGGGCTTCTGCCGGTCATGGTCCCCGTCGTCGAGGGAACGGAAGTCTGCCTCGACCAATACAAGGAAGTCATGCGCGGGCTCCTGGTGGTCGAAGGCGAAGATATTGAGCCGCGACACTTCAAAGCACAGCCGTCCAACCGCCGGTACTTGGAAAATATCCATCCTCTCAAAGACCGGATTGAAATCGATCTCATGCGCCACGCCCTGAAGCACCACATTCCGCTTCTGGGGATCTGCCGGGGAAACCAGATGCTGAACGTCGTCTGCGGCGGCACCCTCTACGGCGACGTCCAGAAGGAAAAAAAATCCCGCCGCCTGCATATTGATGACCGCCATTACGACACCTACCGGCACCCGGTCTCCGTCCTTCCCGGCACGCCGCTCTACGAGTGGTACGGGCGCCGCCACCTCCAGGTGAACAGCTACCATCACCAGGGGGTCCGAGACCTCGCTTCGCGCTTCCGGCCCATGGCGGTGTGCGATGACGGGCTGATCGAAGCCTATCACGACCCCAGGCTCCCCTTCGCTGTCGGCCTCCAGTTTCACCCCGAACGCATGCTCTCCGAGTATAAAGGAAACCTCCGCGTTTGGCAGGCTTTTGCCAAAGCCATTCACTCCGGCGGCAAAAGAATATGAAGATTTTCGCCACCGCAGCTCTTGGAATAGCAGTTTTGACGCTGTTCGCACCCGGTGTCCTCCGGGCGTCGCCCATCGGGCCGCTTGAAAAAACTGGTTGGCTGGTTTATTGGGATCTGGAAGGCGGAGAAAAAACGATCCATGATCTGCACGGCCAGTTGGATGAAATTTGCGTCTTCGCTTACCACTTCAACAGTGAAGGGCATTTGATCCCAGCGTCTGAAGCCATCCCCGATCAGCTCCTCACGTGGAAGGCCCGCCAGATCGCAGGCCGTCCACGTTTGTGGATCACGGTGGTCAATGACAAGGTGGAGCAGGAGTCCTCCCTATTCAAGGATCCCATGGTGGTGCACCAAGCCTTGGCGGAAGCTGCCGCACGCCAGCGCCATATTCAAGAGCTGCTGGATTTGTCGAAGGACGCGGATGGCCTGGAGATCGACTATGAAAATTTGGGCGCCGGCGATCGGGAAAACCTTTTGCAATTTTTTCGAGAGCTGGAGCCCCTTCTGCATGCGCGGGGGCAGCTGTTGTCCGTCGTTCTGGAACCCCGGACGGAGAAGCAGGAACAGGTGGAGGGGCCGGGCGCTACGGATTGGACGAACATCGCCAAGGCCGCGGACCGCATCCGAGTCATGGCCTATTTTCTGCATTATGGAGGGGGGGCCTCCGGCCCGACGGCTCCACCTCTCTGGGTCGATGAAATCCTCGACTTCGCGCGAAGCCGCATCCCAAAAGAAAAGCTGGATATCGCGCTTTGTCTGGATGGAATTGATTGGTCATCCGATGCAAAAGGGTCCGAGCTTTCATTCAGCCAAATCGAAGAACTCCGCAAAAAAAACCAGAAGCCTCTCCTCCGGTCGGGTCGCGGAGAGCCGCCGCATTTCGCTTATCAGGAGGGGAAGGATCTCCATCAAGTCTGGTATGAGGATGCGCGGAGTCTTCAGGAAAAAATACGCCGGATTCAAAAAGCAGGCTTGACTCGCGTCAGCTTTTGGAGATTAGGAACCGGCGATCCGGCTTTTTGGAAGTGGTTGGCCGGTCAAAAAGGCAGACCCAAGCTTAGGAAGTAGCTGTGCGCCCGGTAGGTCGGCGTCATGTAGTAGGCGTAAGACGGCTCCATGCTGAGCCGTCCCAGCGGAATGGAGACGCTGACGGACGCCGCTTGAATGAAGTCCCACGAGGTCCCGTCTTCTTTGCCGATCCCCGGAAGGTAGCGGAGCCGCACATGGCCGCTCTGGCTCCATGGCTGGTCAATTTCGAAACCGATCTGATGGGTCTGCAGGTTCCGCGGGCTGTAGTAATTCGGACTGAGGGTGTTCATCCGGTCGAAGCTCGAGTGCACGATGCCCTGAAGGGGTTCCCATCCGATTCGCCGTCCGATTTCAGCCCAACCCGTCTCGCGTGCGTTGCCATCTGACAGGTCATGGCCGGTGCCGGAAAATCCGACGCGCCAAGAGCTCGGATCCTTCCACTGGACCGTGGCCCGCATGAACCGATCGACGACCCCCGCATCGATGGCTCGCGCGGTATCGTAAGGCATGCGGGAACCTTCCAGCTGAGAGCTCCAGCCCATCGGCCATTTTGCGTTCCAGAGACCCTGAACGGAAATTTGATCCTTTACCGGGTCCGAGTAGCTGTGCCAGTCGGAGCGGAGCTGCAGCTGATGATGTCGCCGAAGCGTCCATAGCATGGAAGCCCCGCCTCCGACATCATTCACGGACATGGCCCCCTCCTCGCGGTAATGGCCATAATGCTGCGTCAGGTCCCAGACCAGCGGGCCCGTCCTGACCACGTCGAGGGATTGTTCGAAGAAGAAGTTCTCGCGATTTTGATTGTCGGTCTGATAGAGGGTGCCGGCGGTCCATCCATGGTTTTTTTGGGACAGCAGGTCTTCCAGGAAACGGCGATTGTCCGCGGAATCCTCAACGGTGACGGCCTGTTGTGCCAGAATAACGGCCTTTTCATCTTCGCCGCCGGCTTTTTGCAGGCGGGCTTCTTCGATGAGAAGCACGGAGTCGTCTACGCCGTCGCGCTTGAGCGCGCCGAGCCATTGTTCCGCCTCGGCGATGCGGTTTTCCCAAACGGCATGCTGCAGGAGCAGACGGTGCGCGCGCGCGATGGGGTTGTTGTCCTGAAGGTAGCGGACGAGCGCTTTCCCGGACATGTGCTTCGGCTGCAAGCGGAAGAGCAGCATGGGGTTGTGCGAGCGCAGGTTGAGGCCGAATTCGTCCTCCTGGAAGGCCAAACTAAAATGCCGCCGGGCCATCTCGAGATTGACGGCCACCGCATCCGGGGAATTCGGCACGCTGTCCTGGCCGAAATCGCCTTCCGGCCATGCCAGGGCGACCGGTGCCGTTCCGATGTTTTCCTTGATTTTGCGAGTGCTTCTCTCGTGGTCGGCATCGATGCGCGTGCGCCATTCCTCGAGGGTTTCCAGCCGATTTTCTTTCGGCAGCCATATTTTGTTGGCCAAAAAGATCCCATGGCGTCCTTCCGCGTCTACGAGAATATGATCGTGCGCCCGGTCTCCATGGGACTGGATCTCCCATCGCGGGGTTTGGGCATAGCGTTTGAGCTCATCCCATGACGCATAGCCAGGCAAGTTTTCGTCGACTTCGCGCGTCGGTGTGAACATCGTGGCGCGCAGGCCATACTTGTTCAGAATGGGGTCCGCATAGCGGAAAGCGTCCACGCGCGCGTCATCAAAGGCGATCAGAATGGGTTGCTTCGGAAGCGGGGTCTGGTGGTAATACCAATCGTAAACCTCCGGCACCGTGACCGGCGCGTACCCGGCATCATGGATGGCTTTCATCTGGTCTTCGAAAGCGGCGGTGGTCATATGGACGTTGTACGCCAGAAGGGGGTCCCTTGGGAATGGCGTCAACCCGTGATACAGCAGAACGGGCAGCACAGGTTCGCTTTGCTGTTTAACCCAGTTGGTGAGCATTTGGCGGCTGGCCTCGTAATCTTGGGCATCATAGAGGGTTTGGGCCATGCGAAGCAGAAGGGTCGGATTCGTCGGATCCAATTGACGCGCTTGGCGGAATACGTCCAGGGCTTCCTTCGGCCGGGAAAGATTGATGTAGGTGTCCGCTAAACCCACCAGGGCCCGGATGGAGGACGGGTTCTTCTCGATGACGCGCTCATAATAGGTCACCGCTTCCGTGGACCGGCGGACATGATTGAGCACATCTCCCATGCGCAGGAGAGGTTGTCCATTGTTGGAATTAACGTTCAAATACCGTTTGAGAACGGCAATGCTCTGGTTCCACTCCCCTCGGGATTGAAGCACATCCGTCAGTTGGAGAATTCTCATCTCGTCCTGCTCCCGAAACTCCGTCAGGCGGCTTGTCAGCAGCTCTCGTGCAAAGCTCAAATCTCCATTGGCCAGGGCGTCATCCGTTAGGAAGTTGGACACGTCCTGGGCATCGGGCTGCGCGGCCCATATCTTCTTCATTTGGGCGATGGCCGTGTCCGGCATGCCGGCATAATACAGCGTCTTGGCTTCTTCAAACTGGTAATGGACATTCCCGGGCTCGGCCGCCAGCGCCTTGCGCCAGTTCACCAGAGAAGCATCGTAGGAGCCCTTGTCGAAGAAAAGTTGGCCTAGTGCAGCGAAGGCTTCAACGGAATTTGGCTTTCGCATCAACACCTGCTCGAGCATGGCGACCGCTGCGTCATAGTCCTTGATGCCGAGGAATAAACGGGCAAGGGCCAGGCGAACGTCGTCGCGCTTTGGCTCTAGGGACAGAAGTTTGCGGTACGCGCGGATGGCATCCTGCGGTCGCCTGGCCGCCTCGCAAGCCTGCCCGAGCAGGTTCAAGGTTTCAAGATCGTCAGGCAGGAGCGCTGCCGCGCGAGAGGCCGCCTCCGCCGTTCCTGAAGCATCGCCTGTTTTCCACAAGATCCACATCAGGTTTTTCAAGATATAGACGTTGTTCGGTTGAAGCTGCGCTAAGCGCTGGTAAAGAGGGAGGGCTTCGTTAAGATGGCCTTCTTGGTAGAAGCGGATGGCCTGAGCTCGGAGCTCCGATGGAGTCTCTTCGGTGCCGGCCCCGTAGGAGTTTATCGCGAAAGTCGCCGCGCTCAGGAGAAGCGCCAACAATAGAGCGCGACGACGATAGTTCACAGAGCCTCTTCGTCCGGGGCGATATCCGGGATCAACAGTGGCAAGATATCGAGCGAAATGTCCCTCGCTTGAGCGGCTCCATACAGCTCATCGTAAACCAACAGATGCAGCATGGACGGCGAGCGCCGCGCGGGGCGGTGGTTCACGCGGCAGACCAAAAGGGTCTGGTCATTCTGCATGACGCGCAGTTCAGACCCGCGCAGATGGATCGTTCCCTTCCAGGGAAATGCGGGAGGCCAATCCGCCGTTCCTAGAAGATGCTGCTGGCCGTAAATTTGCTCCGAAACGAGGACTTTCCCATCGTAGATTCCCACGCGGGTGCCATCGCCTCGGCCGCCGGTGGAGCGCAGCAAAAACCACACTTGTCCCGTGACTTCTTCCAGCGAAAAGTGGATCTGGAAATCCTCGAGTCCGCGGGTCCCCGGCCAGCCGATGTCCCGTCCGCGCTGGTCGGCCGACGCGGCCAAAGAGAAGGCCGCGTTGTCGGCCTCGTTGGGGAGCACGACGCCGCAGAGGCGGCCCAAAATCCGTCTCGCTCCCAGCCGGGATCCGTTCGGGTGAACAGGGGTTTCCGCCTGAAGACGGTATACCAGATCATGGCCGGACCAATTCCAATCGATGGAAAGGCGGCGCGGTCTTCGCAGATCGGGCAGCTGGTTGGCCAATGAGCGGTCGGCTCGCGAAGACCAGGGTGAAATCTTTGGCGGAAGCGGCAGCGCGACCGGGACTTGCTGTGGAGCCAGGATTTGGGGCTTGGCATGGTCGTCGATCAAGACGACATCCCAGAAGCCCGTGTCCGGAAGTTTCTGGACGGCATTGTAGCTGAGATATCCGCGGTCGCCCTGGCGGAGCGGTTGGAGGGACGTCACTAGCACGGCGGGGAATTTGAAGACTCGAAGCAGCGGCTCATAGGCATTGTAAGTGGTCAGCATCGCCTCGTCGATGGACAACACGATGGTATTCTCCGGCAGCAGCATGCCTTTAGACATCCGGGCCCTGACATCGGACAGAAGCATGGGATGAAAGCCCGAGAGCCGGAGTGAATTAAACCAATCGGAACATTTCCGGTGAAGCTCACCCGGAGAGCCACCGGGAGCCGGATTCGGCAGCTGCAGGGCGAAAAACCAATAGGATTCCTGCGCGACAGGCACGCCGTCCTGGGATCGAGGAGACTTCGAAACCAGTGGATATTGGATCTTAAAATAGCAGGTAAAAGCCACCGCCAGGGCTAAGAAGGTATAGACCCATTGGCGCGTGTAGCGAGGAAGGGAATATGGGGCGGCTTCCTCTCGCTGGCTCACCGGGTGCTCCATTTATTCTTATGGATCGTCAACATGGCGTAATAATTCTGCCAAGAGAGGATCGTGACGTAGAGAGGCACCAGCAGGAATCCGTAATACCAATAGGGGTTGCGCGTGTGGTAGCGGAAATACAACCCCAAGGCCGTATAAAGCAGGATCAGATTATAAAGATAGGGAAGCGCGCTGATGGAGGACACCAGAGGGAGATAGCACACCATATACGTCATGATCAGAGGCGAAGCCAGCGTCAGCAGGACTTCGGTGTAATACATGAGCACCATGATCGGATGCTTGGAGATCATGATCCGCGAGGCGACCAGGGTCTCCTGAAGCCATGATTTTTTCCATCGCAGCTGCTGCCGGAACCATTTCGTCCACGTATCGGGAACATAGGTGCGGCAGACGGCCCCGTGATGGTAGACGACGCGGTGCGTTCTAAGAATACAGTTGGTGAGGCTGCGATCGTCTCCGAGCATGATCTTGCCGCCCATGAAGGTTTGCTTGAGCCAAACCGGAATGACGTTCACGAGGAGGTCTTTCCGGTACGCCGACAGCGCGCCCGGGCAGCAGGTGACCGCGCCGAACAGGCTTTCCGTGGCCTTGGTGATGCGGTGTGAGATGAAGTAATGGATCGCTTCCATCCGGGAGATCAGTTTGCCCTGCGCCGGGGGAGCCACCTGGATTTGTCCGGCCACCGCGCCTACGGAACGATCGGCGAAAGGCTGAACGATTTTGTAGATGGCTTCGGGATGGACCAGACTGTCCGAGTCCACAAAAACAAGGATGTTTCCGGAGGCCTCGCGGGAGCCCAAGGCCATGGCATGGTGTTTCCCTTGATTTTCCTTGAATCGATACGCTTTCAGCTTGGGGTATTGCTTCTGCAGTTCCTGAAGTTTGTCCCAGGTATGGTCGGTGGATCCATCGTCCACCACAATGACTTGGAGCTTATCCACGGGATAACGCGCTTCAAAGGAATGCTGGACCGTTTCCGCAATCCGTTTCTCTTCGTTCATCGCAGGGATGACGATGGTCACCGTCGGCATATGACCGGTATCGGCCGGCTCTCTGTAAAGGAAAGAGAGAAGAAAGCGGGCAAGAATGAACGTCCCGAAAAAGAGCGTATAAACCTGCAGCACCGGCTCATACCAGAACCATCGAAGGCTCACCACGCCGGGCCAGTACAGGAAGGCAGTCACGATCACCCCCAAGATCGCCACGAGCCAGCGATAATAGCGGTCTTGATGGTGGACGACGTGCTCGGAGACCAATCGGTCCAACCGGATTCCGTTCACGGCGGGTTCGCTCAGCGGCCGATGCTCGCGAATCACATGCCCCCGCAGCGTGATAGGACGCTTGGGAAGCGTCTCGACGCCAAACCCGGCAGGGATTTGCCAACGGATTTGCACCGGCATTCCGGACGCCAGCGGTTCTCCGTTTTGTTCAATGGCGATTCCGGCTGGGCTCGCGTCGCGCACTTTGCAGCGGAGCCGTCGGATTCTCGGCCAGCGTCCGGCCATCACGTCCGCATCCTCGTTGAGCGAAATTCGCGGGTAGCGTCGCTGGTCCGACCAGGAGTCAGAGGGCGATATGACGCGCAGAAAGCTTTCTTTAAATGATTCCATAAATGATTTTCCGATCGCGCGCCACGGGCTTACTGCAAAGTTTCCTTAAGAGACGGCGTATCGTCAAAGTAAGGCTGCAAATCGTGATATTCAGGATATTCGGGCGGATGCAGATTGCTTTCGTGCTTCGGCAAAATGACCGTCGCCGCGGGCAGGAACCGGAAAGTAACGGAGACCCGGTGAGTCAGACCCAGATCCCCCAGCGGCACAAGCGCATAATTAACCGAAATGCTATCAAAATTCATCCCCATGCCGAAGGAGACGCCGGAAAATCCATTCAACTCCTTGAGGTTCTGGGAATTAAATCCCGCGCGGGCGGCCATGTTCCAGTCGCGGCCCAATGGCCAGAGATATTCGCTCCCTATCGCCGCATAGGGGCTGTTGTCGATCGGGAACACGATGTCCGTCGACGCCAGCCACCGTTCATTCATCTGATAAGCGGCGCCTGCCCGGTAGGTGAGAGGCAGGCGGTCGGACTCCTGGTCGAATTTCAATGTTCCGCCGATGTTGGTGACGACGCCTGAAAGACGGAGCCGGTCATGGCAGAGCGGCTTTGAGACCGCGCCCAGGTCAACAGCCGCCGTTTGCGCCGAGGTCAGAATGGAGCTGCGGATAAATTTGGCTGTAGCGCCGACGGAGAAAGAATCCAACCGACGGGCATATCCCGCCGACGCGGCCAAGTCGTAAGGCGTGAAGGAGCCTTGATCGAAGCCCGTGTTGTCGGTTTGCGTGACCGCTCCCGCGGAGAAATACTGCAGGCTCGTTCCCCATGCGTCGCGCCCATTGATGTTCCTGGCGAAGGCCACGTAATCAAAAAAGCTCGATGCGACATACGGGGCGTGCATCAGGGTCGCCGAGGCCGATTTTTGGGGGATCCGCGTCAAGGCGCCGGGATTCCAGTATAAGGCGCTGGCGTCGCCGGCGACGGCCGAATACGCTTCGCCCATCGCTTCCGCGCGGGCGTCGACGCCCAGCTCTAAAAACTTGGCGGAGGACGTTCCCTTCGCATCCGAGTTAAAATCCGCCCAACTGACTGTCACGATCAGCGCGACGGATGTCATTGCGAGGAGCGTGAGGCCCAGCGACGGGCCTTTCCCTATTTTTATCGAGAAGGCCCGTACCACGCGTGTACGCATGCGTGGTACGAAGCAATCTGTCAGGATAGATTGCTTCGCTCCTTTGAGTCGCTCGCAATGACGGCGTATTAGTCTCATCGCTGGACCGCCACTTTCAAAATGGTTTTCTCGCTCCCGCTTTTGACCACCGCGAAATACACGCCGCTGGCCGCGGGCCGGCCCGCCTGGTTGCGGCCATCCCAGAACGCCGTCCCGGTTGGCGTCGCCCTCACGGTCTGGACTTTTTCGCCCGTCAGAGTGAAGAGGTCGATGGTCGCGTCGGTCGGGAGGTTGACGAAATTAACGCCTTCGTGGCCGAGTGCCGGACGGAACGGATTGGGATAGACGCGCACATTCGACAAGCTGGAAGCCGGCAGGGCCAGCATGATCTGGTATGTAGAGAGGTGGTCCGTCTGTGCGCTGACAATGTTCAGGTCCGGATCGACGGTCGAAGATAGCATGACCCAGGCGTTGTGCACGGTGTCATAGCGCGCTAGAACCAGCTGGCTGCGCTGGCCGCTGGAAATGGCCGCGCCGTTGAAAGGCACGTGCAGCGTAATGGGGATGCTCGGCTGGAGCGACAGGTCATTATCCAGTTGAATGCCTACTCCGGTCCCCTGAAGCGGCGTGCCGGAGGAAGGGGCATCCGGGAACGTGTCCGTGCCCGGGATGGTGACCGTCATCTGAATGCAGCTGCTGAAGGCCCCCGCGGGAATATCCACGCGGACCTGCCCGTAAGGGCCGTTGAAAGTAATCGTGCCGGCGGCGGAAGGACAGATCGGAGAGGAGATGGCTTGTTGCGGCGAGGTGGTCACGGGCAGGACGTCACCCGCGGGTGCGGATAATCCCGCGCCATTCAAGGCTTTGACCGTAAAGTAATACGTTGTGGCTCCGGCCAACTGGTCGAAGGTCGCCTGAAGCGCTGTTACGGTTTGCTGGCGCACGGATTCATCCGGCATGGAGATCTGAGCTACGTACTGGGTTGAGTCTGGATTCCCATTCGCGTTCCATTGAATCGTTATGGAATTGGAGGCGACTGGTAGTACTGCCGCCAGTCCTGTGGGTTGATGAGCCAGCGTGTACGCGGTGACCAGCGTTGAGGTGGAGGCCACGCCCCCCACATTGTAGGCCACCAAGTAACGGTTGACCGTCGAGTTAACGGGAAGGCCGGTTTCCGTGTATTGAGAAGTGCTGGAAGGTAAAAGAGGCCCGACGTCTGGATTCCCCGCCAGAATCCCCGCTTCCGAGCTGAGGTGGTAGTTTACGGCATTCGGATTCAGAGAAGGGTCCCACACCCATGTGATGGAGGTGTCCGTGATATTCGTCCCCGTAAAGACGGGAATTCCGGGTATTCCTGCGACGGTAATGGTGGAAGGCAAGTTGATAAAGGCCGTCGAGTTGGTTTGATCCAGATTCACGGCTTGGGCACGCATGTAATAGGTGGTGTTGGCGGATAGCCCTGTGAACGTGGCGTAGGTATTTGAGGTTTGGCTCGAGGTGAACGTATTAAATAAGGAGTCGGCACTGATTTGGGCGACGTAAGTGGTCCATGACGGATTGCCATTGGCGTTCCAGTTCGCCGTGATTTGATTGGGTTGAATGCCCGTCGGCTGCAAAGGCGTAGGAGGATTGGCCCAGGTGGCGATCGATGTCAGGTTCGTATAACCGGAGGCCCCGCCGCTTGTGGTCGCGTTAACTTCCGCATAGTAGATGGTGTTGGTAAACAACCCCGTGAAGAGCACAGACGTGTTTAAAGTCGTCGAGCTTAGATTGCCGGCAAACCCGTTCGTGCTGGGAGACGATCCTGTGGAAAGAATTACATGATAGAGCGTATCCGCGGGGTTTCCGCTGGTCGTCCAATTGGCCTGTAGGGTGGAACTGCTCACGTTGCTGAATGGCCGACTTCCTGGCGGAGCTGCCGGGTTCTCGAAAGTCGCCGTGGACGGCAAGAGCGTGAAGGGGGTCGAGTACCCGGCCGCGTTGGTGGCCAGAACTCGCATGAAATACGTGGTGTTGGGCAGGAGCCCCGTACAGGTGAAAAACAAATTGGGGGTGCTATAAGACGGAAACGTGGGAAATCCAGCGTCTGTGCTGATCTGGAGGGTATACATGGTTCCGACCGGATTACTGTTGGCGCCCCAGTTGGCGGTGATTTGATTGATTTGTACACCGGTCGGCGGCGCCGCGATCGGCGGATTGGCCAGGGTCAGCGCCGTGGGCAACGGTGTATAGCTGGTCGGGGTGTTTCCTGCGTTGAAAGCTTCCACCCGCATGTAGTAGGTGGTGTTGGGGGATAGACCCGTAAACGTGGCGAAG
>Ga0182027_10013300_pt1 | contig 11491 bp, 10 predicted proteins | sample 712E1DmetaG_FD_121300 | JGI IMG/M metagenome (GOLD analysis project Ga0182027, IMG submission 121300) | Permafrost microbial communities from Stordalen Mire, Sweden - 712E1D metaG (Illumina Assembly) | ecosystem: Environmental > Terrestrial > Soil > Wetlands > Permafrost | place: Sweden...
CCCGCCGGTCCTCAGATAAAAACTCCGGGATAGACTGAATTTATAACCGCCGTCGAAGGCCGCCGCCAGAAAGCTGGTGGTGTTTCTATATTCGTCAATATCCCCTTGATAATACGTTGCCGTTCCCCATAAATATTCCAAAAGACCGCCGCAGTAAAATCCCTTTCTTACCGTTTGCGGATAAAAATTTACGTCCGCGCCTATTCCCATTCCATTTATCGTATTGGGTTCATAGCCATCACCGTTCTCCGTTATGACGTACGACAACAAACCAAGGGATTCAATCCGCACATGAACGCCGACGGACACGTTTGGGGCCGCAGAAAATTCCGCGCCCACCACGGGACCAAATTCGAGAAAACCGAGGGGCATTACAAACAAGCTGACGCCACCGGAAGCAACCGGCGCCGGATTTAGCGTCCCGGTATTACCACTTGGCGCGCTCGCGGGAGAATTATTCGAGGGCATTACATCCTCGGTCCCGTTTGCGTATTTAATCATGGACGCTTCGGATTTTAAGATGACGACAGTCGGGCCTTCAAGATTGTCGAATTTCTTATACTTGATCTCCGTCGGGGTTATTTCAATCACCTTCGATTTGATCTCGTCTCCGCTCTTGAGCACAATGACGTCCTGCGCGAAAGCGGTATTGACAGCAAAGGAAATTACGAACATGAGCAAAGCGATACGCGTTTTCATTTTCCCCCTTTGTATCTATGATGACCATTTATTGTTTATTTTTCCATTTCAGCAATTACTAAATAGGTTCCCCGCAATTGTTAAGATAAAACGTGCTGGGTGATAAGACAAGAGGGATTTTCCCGTATCAAAATCCGCCCGCGCAAAATAAATTCCTCCACAAAATGGAATAGGAAAAACGCACGCCATCAGATATTTTTCTCCTTAAAACTTTGAAAGGACGATTTTATCGTGAGCAAGGATCTTGAGCAGACGCTCGTGCTTATTAAACCGGACGCGTTGAAAAATTCCCTGACCGGCTATGTGCTTTCCCAGCTTTCCGAGTTCCACACCGGGCTGCGGATCGCCGGCGCCAAAATCGTGCATGTCAGCAGGATGCTCGCGGAGGAACACTATGCCGAACACCGCGGCAAGGTCTTTTTTCCTTCGCTCATCGAATACATAACCGGCCGCCTGCACCAGCCTGACGCGCCGGGAAACCGCAGGGTCATCGCGTTTGTCTATCAGGGGCCCGACGCGGTGTCGAAGATCCGCGACATAGCGGGCCCGACCAACCCGCTGATAGCCCGGGAAAAAAGGCCCGGATGCATCCGAGCGCTAGGCACCCTTGCCCCGCTCAGGGATTCTTCCGACGCCATAATCGGCGAGCGGATGGACAACCTCATTCATGCGTCAGCCACCGACGACGAAGCGCAGCGCGAGATCAAACTCTGGTTCAAGCCCCACGACATTCCGCCTTCGATGCAGGCGTATCCGACGGAGAAGTGCGAGGACCATTTTTATTTTAAAGGCAGCAAGCTCTATGTGAAATATGAACCGGGCAGCGTCTGCCTTCTTGCTCCGGGGGACCTTGCCTGGAAAACGGACCTGGAAACGCTGAGGCTGTTATATGAAGGAAAACCGTCCGTCTGCTCATTCGAAGCGGTGATTTCGAAATATCTTATTAATGAAAAAGACGATTAACAAAAAGGCTAGGGCATGAAAAAAGTCTCCGCGCCTTTTTTCAAATACGGCTCTCCCGCGTCGCCTCGGCTTTTTTTCATTGCCGGACCGTGCGTCATAGAGTCCGAGAAATTGTGCCTGACAATCGCCGAGCGGCTTGCCAAGTTGTCAAACAGCCGCGCAGTCGACATTATTTTCAAGGCATCATACGACAAGGCCAACCGGACGTCAATAAAATCATTCCGCGGGCCCGGAAGAACGAAAGGGCTGAAGATACTTGAAAAGGTCAAGAAGGCCACGGGGCTTGCCGTTTTAACCGACATTCATTCGCCTGAAGACGCCGCGGAGGCAAGCGAGGTCGTCGATGTCGTGCAAATTCCGGCGTTGTTGTGCAGGCAAACCGACCTGCTCCTGGCGGCAAAAAAAACCGGCAGGTTCGTTAATATCAAAAAAGGCCCGTTCATGGCGCCCGCCGACATGCGATTCGCGGTTGAAAAGGCGGGCGGCCGCTCCTGGCTGACGGAGCGGGGGGCGTTCTTCGGGTATAACCGCCTGGTTGTTGACTTTACAGGAATACGCGTCATGAAGGCGATCGGCGTTCCGGTAATCTTCGACGCCACGCATTCGGTGCAAAGCCCCGGAGCGGGGGACGGCCGTTCGTCGGGCGACAGGGACATGGCCATTCCGCTGGCGCGCGCGGCGGTCTGCACCGGGGCCGACGGTCTGTTTTTCGAGGTCCATCCCGACCCGGGCAAGGCTCTGTGCGATGGCCCCAACAGCCTGCGCCTTAAGGATTTTGAAAAAAGCGTCCCTCAATTGTGCGATTTGCATGCAAGGGTCCTTTCGTGGGAGAGGGAATACGTGAACCGGTAATGGCGGGCCGCGTCAGGGCGGGGTCTTTACGAACTTATTTACATAGGGAATAAGATCAGCAAGCTCCTTGAGCGGTATGAACCCAAGGAGCTTGTATATGAAGGCGGAAAGCGCTACAGCAGCGAAAACGTTGAGCATTATAATACTATAATTAAAACCTGCCCCGAACACTTCCGGTCCGTGGAATCGCGCAAAAACTATTTTCAAAAAGAAAACAGTCCCGAGAATTACGGCGTTGACCAGGCATGGGACCCCGAACGTGGTTTTCCAGAAAGGCGCCTGCTTTATCCGCATCCATTTGTTAAGCAGATAAAAGCAAACCGTTGTGTTCGCAATCAATCCCAGCGCAGTTCCCCAAACGATCCCTTTCGCCCCGAAAACGAAATAGAACGCTATGGAAAAAACCATGTTTACGGCCATCATGACCATATTGGACAATGCGCTTAAACTTGGCCTGCCCATTCCCGTGGCGATCGATGTCCCCAGCCCCGTTGTGACGAAAAACATCGTGCTTACCAGCAATATTTGGAAAACATAAACGGAAAACGGGTCGACAGCCGTGCGCATCCAAACGGTCATTATGTTTTGGGCCACGGGGAAAAGAACCGGTATGATCCCGATACAGATGATTGAAAGATATTTTGTTCCCGAAACGTAGAGTTTTTCAAGGTTATCCCTGATGTCAAGTGCGTGCAATTCGCTTGTCCTGGGAATGACGGCTGAATAGAGAAAAGACGGAATGTCTTTTAAAAACATGACCAGCCTCGATCCGATATCGTAAACGGCAACCATCCGGGCATCAAGGAAATAGGCTATGACTAACTTGTCAAAACTTTGCATGATGATCGTGGAGACCAGGGAAACCTGCATTTTGATCCCGAAACCGAACAGCATGGTGCACATCGTCCAGCTGAAAAAGCGGGGGAGCAGATTTATCCCGGGAACGTGCTGTACGGAAACCATCATGGAAAAAAAGGTGACGCAGGCCCAAAAGCCGAACTGGGCCAGGATAAGCGCGTAAAGACCAAACCCTTTTAAAAAAAAGATAATGGTAATTGCAACGAACAGCGTCCGTCCGGCAATTGAAATAACGCTTGAAACGTCGAATCGTTGGAACCCGCGTGGAATGGCGATGAAAATCATTGAAACCAGGGAAAGCGATAGATTGAGCACAAGGAGGGAAAATATGGAAACATATTGATGGAGTGAATCGTTCTTAAGCAGAAAATGAAAGATAAACGGTGCGCCAAGATAGGGAATTATAAATGTCAACGCCGCGAGCACGGAGCACGCATAAAAAGACGTTACGATAAATCGCTTCAGGGAAGTAAAATCCCTTCGTGCCATATACTGTGCGATGTATTTTTCAAAAGCAAAAGGGATACCGAAATTTCCTAATCCAAAATAGCCGGAAACCGTCACCAGCAGAACCCAAATTCCATACGTTTGCAGACCAAGATGGTGCACGATAAAAGGGATAAGCACGACCCCGGTAATCGAGGTATATGTTTTGTCAAGCAATGAAAAAAAACTATTGTAAGAGATTGATTTTCGTGCAAGTTTCATGAGGGGAACTCACGGCCAACAGGGCGCCATCCTGGAGCTAGAAGGGAATTTAAGCAGCGTTTGCAGGTGAAAATACGCTTTGGTTGTAAAGGCGCTTTTACTTTTCCTCTATTTCATCATTTTTCCAAATAAAAATCGAACCGCAATTCTGGCACATTATCATTTTATTCCCTTTTCTGATTTCATTGATTAGTTGCGGTTCCAGAATTTTAAAGCATACGGAACACGTTCGGGCATCACCTTTGACAAAACTCAAGACCTGGCCGTTCTTGCGCCGTTTCAGTATGTAATCGTAAGTCCTTAGTGTCGCTTTGGGCACCATTGCGATGATTTCGTTGCGCTGTGCAGTCAGCTCTGCAATGGATATTCCGATACTGTCAATTTTGCTCTTGATTTCGGTGATATGTGGATCATTTTCACTTCTTATTTTGTCTAATTCGGCTATCTCTTTATCCAAAGTTTTTTGCAAAAGCTCGGTTTCCTGGGCCAACATTTTAAGCTTTAGGTCACCACTTGTCAAGGTATTCTTGAAGTTTTCTATCTGCGTGTGCACTGCGTCATATTCCCTGTTCGTTTTAATGGTGTTAAGGCGTTCCTCGCTCTTGTCGAGCTGGATTTTGGTTTCGATAATCTTATCTTCCGTGGCTTTCTTTTCCAAAACAACGTCTGACAACCGCTTATTTGTGCTATCAACCGCGTCCGAGGCGACTTTTATTACACCGGAATATGAGGAAATTGTTGAGGGAAATTCATCCTGCGCATGGACTAGTTCGCTGATTTTTAAATCTATTTCCTGCAATTTAATTAATAACTCTAAATCCGGTATCATAGTGCCTCCCCATGTCGAAAACAAAAAAGCACTTCTTTTTTAGGAAGTGCTTTTTTGTAGTATAAACAGTGAAAAATTTATGACTAAAATTTAAGATAATAAGCAAAAGCAATCTGTCTTGCATCTCGTTTCGTTTCTATTTTTAAATGGTAACTGGGCCCACTAGGGCTCGAACCTAGGACAAACGGATTATGAGTCCGCTACTCTAACCGACTGAGTTATGGGCCCAAAATAGAAATCAAATATAATTCCATTTTTAGGAAGAAAGCAACACTATACTATGGGGCGGGCCATTTTTCGCATTTTTCAAGCAACGACATCGGATCAACGGTTGCCGTTCCTAGCTCGGCAACTGCGAGTCCTGCCGCCTGATTTGCCAGATAGGCCGCTTCATAAGGGCTGGCCTTGCACGTTATTGCCGCGGAATAAACGCTGATTACCGTGTCCCCGGCCCCGGTCACGTCGAAAACCTTTTGAGCCATAGTGGGCAGATGTGTAAAGATCTTGTCTTTCTTTTCAAAGAGCGCCATTCCCCGTTCGCTCAGGGTAATAAGCAAATACTGTAGGCCGAATTTATTGACAATTCTCCATCCCAAGTCTTTCACGTCATCGTCCGAACAAAAGGCATTTGGAATACCAAGGGCGATATGGGCTTCCTTGAGGTTTGGGGTCATGATGCTCACCCCTTTATAAAGATTAAAGTGCCTTTCCTTAGGGTCGATCGCAACGAACATTTTTTGCGATTTGCATTTTTTTAAAAAAGCGCCTATGAACGGCTGTGAAATAACACCCTTGGCATAGTCGGAAATGATCACGCCCTGGACTTTGGGAATGAAATTTTTGATACTGTTCCATAGATGTTCATGTTCCTTTTTATTCAAATCGCCGGTTATTTCATTGTCAACCCGAACGACCTGCTGATGCCTTGCCATGATCCTTGTTTTGCTGGTGGTGGGTCTGGTGTCAGACACAAAAAGCCCGTCGATGCGGCACCCGATTTTATTCAGCATTTTCTGCATGAGCTTCCCGTCCTGGTCGTTGCCGCACAGGGAAACCAGATACGTGGTAACCCCAAGCGCCCGGAGATTCTGAACAACATTCGCGGCGCCTCCCAACCGTGACGTCTGCGACTGCGCGTCAACGACCGGAACGGGAGCCTCCGGGGAAATACGCTTGACGTCGCCCCAGACATACTTGTCGATCATGCAGTCGCCGACGACCAGAATCGAGGATTTGTTGAACCGGAAAATTATTTTTTTCAGTCTGTCAATCGTTATGGGTTTTGGTTTCATGTTACAGCACCTTTCCTCCAAAAATAATAAATTGCCAGAAATTATAATAGGGCATAAAAAGAGGGTCCAATATCCAGTTAAGTATCGGAATATTAAATCCCCACTGCAAAAGAATAAGGACAAGAAAAACCATTGGAAGATGCCGCATGAACCGTAAATAATCGGGAATCCTGGCGTGGGGAAGAAATCCCATGAGGATATTTGACCCATCAAGGGGCGGGATCGGCAAAAGATTGAAAAAGGAAAGGCCGATATTGATTACAAAAGCCGTTTTTAGAATAATGAATACATACTGAGTATTCATGGAATCATTAAGAAAGGGGCTGCAAAACCGTATTGCAATGCCTATTAATACCGCGCATGCAATATTTGAAACCGGTCCGGCAACGGCTACCAGAATCATATCTCGCTTCGGTTTGTTAAGATTGTAATAATTTACGGGAACCGGCTTCGCCCATCCGAACGGCCCGAAAAGAAGCATGAGCGTGCCGAAAACGTCGAGGTGCGCCAGGGGATTAAGCGAGAGCCTGCCGGCCTGTTTTGCCGTCGCGTCTCCCCGCCAGAGCGCCACGAGGCCGTGGGCGTATTCGTGGATGGTTATGCCGATTAAAATCCCCGGGGCCCGTATGAACAACCCCATTAAAAATCCGTGGATGTCCATTTTGTTAATTCCTTTTTAGTCAATTGTTTGTCAGCAAACCGCTGTTCACGCCCGATTCCCTGAGCATTTCCGGTATGGTGACGAATGAATAGCCGAGCCCTTCCAAATCATCGATGAGTTTACCGAGCATCCTGAACATCTGGGCCTGGGCGTCTTTCCGCTCGGTGCCCAGGTGCATGAGGACGATGCCGCCGTTGATCCCGTCGGGCGTTTCGTTTGCAAGCGCGAGTATCTTTTCGACCACCTGCTCCGGGGAATGGTAACCGGGCGTCTCCTCATCGGGGATCCAGTCGTTGCTGTCAAGCCCCTGCCGCCAGGTCTTTCCCTGCCGCCATCCGATGTGGATATACCCGCAATGCTGGGCCCACAGGCAGATGGTCCTGTTCTTTTCCCCGTACGGCGCCCGCCACAGCGGCGCCATACGGGTCCCCGAAACGGACATGAACAAACTGTCCGCCCGGCGGAGCTGGCCGCACAGATACGCTTCGGATATTTCCGGCAAGGTCAGGTTCGTGCGGTCCTGCGCCCAGGAGGTCAGGTGCGGATGGGAAAACGTATGGTTGCCGACTTCGTGCCCTTCCGCGACGATGCGCCTCACCGCGTCGGGAAACGCGCGGATGAACATGCCGGTGAGGAACATCGTGGCCTTGACATTGCGCGATTTGAGGGTGTCAAGAATATCGTTGACCGCGCCGCCGTTGGAACCGCCGTCGAAGGTAAGGGCGATGAGTTTCCTGTCGGTTGCTCCATTGTCAAACGACACCGGGAGCCCGTTTACGGCGCCGCCGGCGTCAGGCGCTTCTTCCCGCGCGGGCCGCGGGCTTTTCCCGCGCGGTTGCACGGGATTGCCGGCCACGCGCTGCTTCAGGCTGTCGGCCTCGCGGTGCAGCGAGGAAATTTCCCGGTTGCCGTCTTTGATATGATCAATCAGTTCGATCCGCTTTGACTTAAGGTCCTCGTTATCATCGATAAGCATCCGGTTCCGCCGCATCTCCCATAGACCGAACACGGTCCCGCACAAACCGAGCGTAATGCCCGCGCAAAATACGAGAGCGGGGAATTGAAAGGGGGGCTTTTCCGCGCGTAAGGGATTGGCGGGAAGTTCTTCGGCGGGAACGGGGACGCGGGGGCCGCAGTCGGGTTTGCAGAAATACCGTCCGGCGCGGAGTTCGGAGCATTCCCTGCAGATCCATGATTTACACGAGGCGCATCTGCCCAGGGCAATCACCTTCGGATGGTTCTTGCAGCGGTGCCGGTTGCGCTTTTTGGGATGTTGCATAAATGCTTAAAATAATCAATGCACCGTTTGGATGGTTTGCCGGCTCTGGACAAACGCTCTGAACCAATTGTATCTTTAATCAGGATTCCCAGGATTAAGAGGACGACCCTTGGAAGCGCCCGACGGGGTGTTTTCATGATTTTGCCGAGGAAAAAGATTATTTTTTTTTATTCTATGAACATCATTGAATTCTCACATGTCTCTAAAATTTACCGAAAGGGCTTTCTCGCGATAAAAGTCCCGGCCGTCATCGACCTGTCCTTTTCGGTGCGCCAGGGCGCTATCACCGGCTTCGTCGGGCCCAACGGGGCGGGAAAAACCACTTCCTTGAAAATGGTCCTGGGACTTACGCGGCCTTCCGGCGGCTCCATCCGGCTTTCGGGAGGCGACCCTGGCGACCCTCGCGCCCGCCGGGACTGCGCCTTTCTTCCGGAGCAGCCGTACTTTTACCAGCACTTGACAGTTAGGGAATCCCTGGCGTTTGCCGCGCGGCTCCATGGCCGTGCCGGTTCAGGCTTGCGCGCGGACATCGAACAAACGCTCGACACGGTCGGGCTGGGCGGTCTTGGAAAAAGAAAAATCAAGGAGCTTTCCAAGGGAATGCAACAGCGGCTTGCGATGGCGCAGGCGCTCCTGATGCACTCGAGCGTCCTGATTCTGGACGAACCCATGAGCGGCATGGACCCGCCGGGCCGCGGCCTGTTCCGCGCTCTTTTCCTTTCATTGGCCGCGCGTGGAGCGACCATTTTTTTCAGCACCCATATTCTCGACGATGTTGAATCTCTCTGCAACGACGTCGTCGTCCTTTCCAAAGGGCGGCTCGACTATCAGGGCCCCATCGACACGCTGCTTAAAAAAGGCTTCAAGGGCCACGACCTCGTCGTCCCCCGTCTTCCGGACGCGCTTAAAGACGGGTTGCGCGGCATGGGCTGTGACGTCGAAACGGCGAGGGCCGAAGCGGACCGAGTATTCGTCCCTTCGGGCAAGGACCTTGCGCAGTGCCAGCGCTATCTCAACGGGCATGGAATGTTCTGCGAGTCCCTGACTAAGCGGACGACATCGCTGGAAGATGTTCTTTACAAAAAGCAATCAGGATAACCGGGATGAAAACAGGATTATCAGGTGAAATGTAATGCGTTCTATTTTTGAAATAGCGCTCAACACCGTCAGGGAAACCGTCCGTAATCATGTTGTATACATGGTGCTGCTTTTCGCGGTGATCCTTATCCTGCTGTCGGTGTCCTTCGGCGACTGGTCGGTGTTCGCGCGCATACAGGTGATCGAGGATTTCGGACTGGCCACCATGTCCCTGGCCGGGCTTCTCCTTGCCGTTTTCATCGGCGTTGGCATGCTGGGGAAGGAAATTTCCTCGAAGACGCTCTATCACGCGCTGACGCAACCGGTGGCCAGGTATCAGTTCGTGATCGGGAAATACGCGGGCCTTCTTTTCGTGCTTGCGCTAAATTACGCCATCATGACGCTGTTTTTCATGGCCACGCTCGTGTACCTTGGAGGGCACGTGACCGCGCCGCTCCTCTGCGCCATCACGTGCATCTGGACCGAAATGGCGGTCATTATTTCAGCGGCCCTGTTTTTTTCGTCCTTTACTTCTCCCATGCTTGCGGCGCTTTTTTCAATAGCCTTTTATATCGCCGGTCATTTAAACGACCTTATTTCGATACAAATAGCCTCGCAGAAGTGGAGCGGGTTCCCCTTCGTGCTCAAGGCACTGTACTATCTCCTGCCCAATCTCGAACATTTCAATGTCCGCGACCATGTTGTTTACAATATGGCATTGCCGCGCGGTTTCACGGAATTGGCGGTTGCCTACGGCTGCCTGTACGTGGCGCTGTTTCTCATTTTTTCATGCGTTATTTTCAAGAATAAGGACCTGTAACACATGCGCCGGTTCAGGGGTTATTCGCTTACCGTGGGGATGATTGCGGCCATTTTCGCGTGCATTGTCATGCTGCAAAGCAGGCTCACAGAGCTCAGCCGGTTGTCGCAAGCCCCCCAGAGCATGGCGTATCTGCCCGAAAGCGACAAAATCATCCCGTGGTTTCTGGGTTTTCAAACGGTGTTCGGGGATTATCTCTGGATCAGGACCACGCTCTATTTCGGGGGGCACCTGCTCAACGACCGCCAGTATCCCTGGCTCATCAACATGGTCGATATGGTGACCAGACTCAACCCCCATTTTTATCCGGCCTACGAATTCGCGGGGCTTTTGATACCGGATGTGTGCAAAGACCTTGACGCCGCAAAAATACTGCTGCAGCGCGGCATTTCCGCCGATATCGAGAAAAAATGGAAGCTGTATTTTTATCTGGGCATGCTGTATTACAAGTATTACGGGGATTACAAAAACGCGGCGGCCTGCATCGCCGTGGCCGCGCAAATGCCCGACGCTCCGGCGGCCAAGTTGACGGAACTTGCGACGACGTATTTTTCCAGGTCGCATGATGAAAAGACCGCACGGGAATTTGAAATCTTAATGTACAACGTCAGTGAAAACCCCGAAGTCCGGCGCTATTTGCTGGGGAAAATGTCCCGGCCCGAGAAAGCGCAATAGGAACTATAAACCCGCCGTTTGTCCTGAGCACGGTTTATTTTTGGTTACACCATGACGGACTATCTCAAGGACCTCAATGCCGCGCAGGCGGAAGCGGTGACGTTTGGCGTTTCCGATAGATCAAAGGTTGGCGGCCCTCTCTTAATTATCGCGGGAGCGGGAAGCGGCAAGACGAATACGCTTGCCTATCGCACCGCCCACCTGGTCCGTAGCGGCGTTGATCCCCAAAAGATCCTTCTGCTTACGTTTACCCGCCGCGCGGCGAACGAAATGATCAAGCGCGCGTCAAAGGTCCTTTTAAAGGACAACGATGAACAAACCAAGGCGGCCATCTCCAAGATTTGCTGGTCCGGCACGTTCCACTCCGTTGCCAACCGCTTGCTGAGGATTTATTCCGATTCCATAAGCATCGACCCTTCGTTTACCGTGCTTGACCGAAGCGATTCAGCCGACCTGATGAATAAAATCCGCAATGACCTCGGCTACGCCCAAAAAGAAAAACGGTTTCCCAAGAAAGACGCCTGTTTTGAGATTTACTCCTTCGTGGTGAATTCCCAGAGCGCAATTGAAAAATCCCTGGAAAAATATTTTCCCTGGTGTCAAAAATGGGACAAGGAATTAAAGGCCCTCTTTAAAAGATATTCGGAGATTAAAAGGGCGATGAACGTCATGGATTACGATGATTTGCTCCTGTACTGGTACTATATGGTCAAGGAGCAAGGCATCGCGCAGTCCATCGGAAGGCGCTTTGATCATATTCTTGTCGATGAATACCAGG
>Ga0182027_10013301_pt1 | contig 11490 bp, 8 predicted proteins | sample 712E1DmetaG_FD_121300 | JGI IMG/M metagenome (GOLD analysis project Ga0182027, IMG submission 121300) | Permafrost microbial communities from Stordalen Mire, Sweden - 712E1D metaG (Illumina Assembly) | ecosystem: Environmental > Terrestrial > Soil > Wetlands > Permafrost | place: Sweden...
CCCATGTAGCGGAAGAAGAACGTCAGCAGCAGCGTGCGGATATGGCTGCCGTCCACGTCGGCATCCGTCATGATGATGATGCGTCCGTAGCGCAGTCCTTCCACGTCGAAGTTATCGCCGATGCCCGTGCCGAGGGCCGAGATCAGGGCCCTGATCTCGTTGCTGCCCAGGATCTTGTCGAGCCGGGCGCGCTCGGTGTTCATGATCTTGCCGCGCAGCGGCAGGATGGCCTGGAAGTGGCGGTCGCGTCCCTGCTTGGCCGAGCCGCCTGCCGAGTCGCCTTCCACGATGTACAGCTCGGTCTTGGTGGTATCGCGCTCGGAACAATCCGACAGCTTGCCCGGCAGTGTCAGCGACTCGAGCGCCGACTTGCGGATCACGATGTCGCGCGCCTTCTTGGCCGCATCGCGTGCGCGCGCCGAGGTCAGACACTTGGTAATGATGTTCTTGGCGGCCGACGGGTTCTCCTCGAGGAAGGTGGCGAAGGCCTCGCCCACGATGCTCTGGACGTAGGTCTGCACTTCGGGGTTCATCAGCTTGACCTTGGTCTGCGACTCGAACTGCGGATCGGGATGCTTGATCGAGACAATGGCAGTGAGACCTTCGCGCGTATCGTCGCCCGAGAAGTTCGGGTCGGCGTCCTTGAGCAGCCCGTTCTTGCGCGCGTAATCGTTGACAACGCGCGTCAGGGCCGCGCGCAGGCCGGTGAGATGCGTGCCGCCGTCCACGGTGTTGATGGTGTTCGCGAACGAGTAGACCGACTCGGTGTACGCGTCGGTGTACTGGATGGCGGCTTCGGTGCCGATGCCGTCCTGCTCTTTCTCGACGTACACCACCGGGTGCAGCACCTCTTTGTTGCGGTTCAAGTAGCGGACGAAGGACGTGATGCCGCCTTCGAAATAGAACATCACTTCATGGCCGGTGCGCTCGTCCACAAAATGGATCGTGACGCCCTTTGTGACGAAGGCCATCTCGCGGAAGCGCTGCTCCAGCGTGTCGAAGCGATAATCGATCTCTTCTTTGAAGATCGTCTTGTCGAATTTATAAGTGACCTGGGTGCCCGTAGCCCCATCTTTGACCTTGCCGATGGCTTTGACCGGCGCCCTGGGGTAGCCGCGTTCATAACGCTGGAAATAGACCTGTCCGTCGCGGCGCACCTCGACCTCGCACCACTCCGACAGCGCGTTCACCGCGCTGACGCCTACGCCGTGCAAACCACCGGATACCTTGTATCCGCCGCCGCCGAACTTGCCGCCGGCATGCAGCGTGGTCATGACCACTTCGAGGGCGCTCTTCTTCATCGTCGGCTGGATGCCGACCGGGATGCCGCGCCCGTTATCCCAACAGGTGACGCTGCTGTCCTCATGGATGGTGACCTCGATCCGGTCGCACACTCCCGCCAGGGCTTCGTCGATGGCGTTATCGACCACTTCGTAGACGAGGTGATGCAGGGCCTTGATATCGGTGCCGCCCACATACATGCCGGGGCGGCGTCGGACGGCCTCCAGGCCTTCGAGCACCTGGATATCTTTTGCTTCATAACTTGCGTTATCTTTTTTCTGACTTACAGCCACGGTTTCCTCCGAGCGTATTATGCGAATAAATCAAGCCGGGTTGACGGGGTTGGCCGGCATACCGTTACGCAGACGCGCCAGCACTGTCTGAAGCCAGGCGGTCATGTCTTGATAATATTTAAAAGAAGCGGCCAGCAGCGCGGTGGTGACGAAGGCATGCCCCAGGATGCCGACCAGCGTGAGCCACGAATCGACGGTGGGTATCGACCACAGGAAGTTCGAGGCATAACCGAGCAGGAAAATGACCACGATAAAAAGGCTGCTGGTGGGCAGCGTAAAGCGTGCCAGCTGAAAACTGCCGAGCACCGACGCGAACGCATTTTGCGATTTGACGAATATCCCGTGCGGCGAGAAGAACACCGGTACGATCAGCCACATGGAAATGAAGGCCAGGATCACCAGGACGACCTCGCCGACGACCGAATTGAACATGAAGATCAGTGTGATCGTGAATACGACCGGCAGGCCGAGTATCCACAAGACAGCGACCCACAACACGGAGAAGAACAGGGTCTGCAGCACGGTGCGGCTAATAGAAGGCGTGGTCTCCGGCGATACGAGCGCCGCCACCCACCGGAAATAAAACCCACCGCATATCCAGCCGATCACGATCAGCAGGAAGATCAGCCCGACCAAGTTGACATAGGTATCCACCTGCACGATGGCTGGTGTACCAATAGGGGTGAGACCCGGCAGCCTGCCGCTGATGATGCTGCTCACCCCCACGGGGAACGTGCGCAGCAGGGCCAGCAAATTGAACGCTTTGAAAGCCTGCCTGTACATCGTCATCATGGTGGCGATGTCGGCTGGCTGCAGCCCGCTGTTAGTGGGCAGGGCGGTCTGCATATAATCGAGGGCCGGCTGGACGAGTTTTTCAACGCTCAGGCGCGGTCCGAGCCATAAGAACAGGTCGAGCAGGACGGGCAAAAGGATGGCCGTGATGTGTCCCGCCGTGACATCAAAACCGGCTCTGAGTGAGCCGATAATGCCGGGCGGAGGAGGTAAAATTTTGGTTTCTATATTCGGTGTTTGCATAACTGCTTGATTCTACCATACCCCGTCGATATCGCTAATATGTTCTAAAATTAATGATATCTACCTATAATTCTGGCATGAAATAACTCAAGCGGAAGCGTGGGGCGACGGTTTGAAATTATGAATTATCACCATAGAGGTTGGATTAATTTCATCTATTATTCCAACGGGGATAATTACTACATTCCCCCTGTAGTAGAATTCACCTCTATGCAGGCCCATGAACGATACGTGCCCGATGCCCATCGGGTGGGTGTGTTGACCGCCACCGTGCTGCTCACTTACGCCTTGACCCGCCTGGTCAATGCTCCGGGGTTCACCGTAAGCATCCAGCTGCCCGGCTTTTATTTCGCCTATCCCCTGACCATGGGCACGGCCATGACCCTCATGGCCGCCGGCCTGACGGCCTCCGGCATGGACTGGCTGCTGCGCAACCATCCGTCCATGGATGTGCTACCCTCCTCCAAATTATTCCCCTCCGAACGCACATTCGAGCACTGGCTGCTGCCCGCCCTCACCGCTTTCATCGTCGGTGTGCTGCTCGATATCCTGCCCTCCGGGGAGCTGTGGTGGGTGGGTTTTATCGCCGGCGCGGTGCTGCTTGTCTCCGTGTTCATCGCCGAATACATTGCGGTGGACGCAGGCGCACCGCTCTACCCGCTGGCTTCCGCCGGACTGACCGCCCTATCCTACGCGCTCTTCCTTATATTCGTGATCGCTTTGCGAATCGGAGGCGCGCGCCTCTTCCTGATCGCCCCGGCCATCTTTCTCGCGGCCGGGCTGGTGACCTTGCGCACGCTGCACCTGCGCTTCGGCGGTCAATGGGAATATATATGGGCGTTCGGCATCGGCCTGATCTGCGCGCAGCTGGCGGCAGGCTTGCATTACTGGCCGCTGACTTCCCTGCAATTCAGCCTGGTACTGCTCGGTCCGCTGTATGGCCTGATCGTCCTGGCAACCAATCTCAATGAAGATGTACCCATACGCAAGGCGCTCACCGAGCCCGGTGTGATCCTGGGTGCGCTGTGGGTCGCGGCGATCTTCCTGCATTGAACCGACTGATGGTCACCAGAGGCCAATTGGAAACGATGCGCGCACACGTGGAGTCATGTGCTCCGCTGGAAGGCTGCGGATTGCTGGCAGGCCGGGACGGCAGGGTGAGCAGGGTTTTTATGATCGCGAACCAGGCTCAAAGCCCGGTAAAATTCAAGATGGACCCGGTCGAACAAATACGGGCGTTCGATTGGATGGAGGCCAACGGTTTGGAACTGGTCGGTATCTTTCACTCCCATCCGGCCGGCCCCGAGACGGCCTCCCCCACCGATATCGCTGAAGCGGCTTATCAGGTAGTCCAGATCATCTGGTCACGCCCTGATTCGTCAATAAAGGGTGCAGACGAAACCTGGCAGGCGCGCGCCTTCTGGATCGAAAACGGACAGTCATCGAATGCTGAATTACAGATCACCGTCGGTTAGTAACCCCCGAACTACTGCTGTGTTACCAATTAAAGAGAACCTCGAGGAGCATCCATGCCATACCTGAAGGAAGCCAGCGTGATCCTGCTGGCTTATATTTTCGGCTCCATTCCTTTCGGCCTCCTGATCGTAAAACTGACCACCGGAAAAGACATCCGCCAGGTGGCCAGCGGCCGCACCGGCGGCACGAATGCGATGCGCGCCGCCGGACTGGGCGCCGGTGTGCTCACGGCCGTGATGGATGTATTGAAAGGCGCCTGCTCGGTATGGATGGCGCAAGCGGTTGTCCCCAATAATCCCTGGCTGCACATCCTGGCGCCGATCGCGACCATCATCGGACATAATTATTCGATCTTTCTCGCTGAACGCAATGAAGAGGGTCGCATCAGACTGCGCGGCGGTGCAGGTGGCGGTCCTACCCTAGGTGGAGCGGTGGGCTTATGGTGGCCTTCGATCTTTATCATCCTGCCGATCGGCGTTGTGCTGTTCTGGGGCGTCGGGTACGCTTCGATCACCACCATCGGTGTTGCCTTGATCGCCATCGTGATCTTTTCGATACGCTATTTTGACGGTCTATCCGCTGGGCAGAACGTTTTATACGGTGTCATCGCCGCCCTGTTGCTGGTCTGGGCGTTACGTCCCAACCTCGCGGCATTGATCGAAGGCCGTGAGCGGTTCCATGGCTGGCGTCCGTGGCGCAAGAAGGTTGAAGAACCGCCCAAAGTGGAGTCAGTGTCGGTGCCGAAACCGGTTCACCGGCATAAAAAGGGCGGATCTACAAAACTAATTAAATCGAAAACGCGTTGAGCCTGAAAGAAATAAAAGTGGCGGCCTGATTGCAGACCGCCACTTTTATGTTTTTACTCCGGTTATTTTCTGTGAGCGATTCTCACCAGGGCTTCAATATTCCTTCTATGCAGCGACTCGGCCAGACCGCCTAGATACACACGGCTCTTGCCGGTCTCTTCAAGCCCGATGCCTTCCATCATATCTTCGGTCCCCTTGTGGCGACCGGCAGTTTTGGCTAATTTCTTCAGGCTGGCGATGTACGCCAGGTTCTCCTTGACCGCCGCATCGATCTCTCCGCGCAGGATGATGTCGCCGTGCCCCTGGACGATATTCTCGAGACCCATCCGACCGATCCTCTTAATGGAAGCGGCAATGTCATCCACGTCCCCGTCCACAATGTAGGGGATCGGCATGAATGCATCGCCGGCAAACAGGACGCGGTCCTCTTCGACGAGCACTGCTATCCCATCTTCGCTGTGGCCGGGCGCCGGCAGCAGGGTTAGGTTCTTCTTTCCGACACGCAGGTACATTTCCCCGCTGTCGAAAGTAAGCTGCGGCAGAACGATTTTCACCTGCCGCAGCGCGGGGTTCTGCTTGCGTGCCGCCTCGAGCGATGGGTTCCCGTATTCCTCCAATAACAAACGGCAGCGGGCATGCGCCACCACGGTGGCACCCGGGAAGAAACAATTGCCCCAGGCATGGTCGGCATGATAATGGGTATTGATCACATATCGTACGGGCACGCTCAGTTCATGTTCAATAAACTCGCGCATGCCCAGGGTTTCATCCGGTAAGGCCAGCGTGTCAATCACAACCGCCCATTGCGGTCCTGCCACAACCCCCGCTGTTACTTGTGCGTACACCTCACTCTGGAACCAGAATACATTTTCAGAAACACGCTCGCGATGCATCTACCGACCTCAATTAATTTTCTTTATAGATAGCACAATGAATGAGTAAAGTCAAGTTGTATAGATGAGTAAAATTGGCTGATTTTGTGTTCAACTGCCCGGCGTGAGACGTCATCGGTCACACATTTATATGGAACACAGGAAATCATTGCACCTGAATATTCATGCGTGCGAGAATGTGTGGAAATTATTGGGGAAAAAAATATTCACCTATTATTACTCCCCTCTGAATTTGCACCGTTGTCTTTGGGTATAAACCTTCGGTATCGAAAAATAATTTCTGAAACACATATTAAAAAACTATAATGCTCTCGGAATGTTCATCCACTTGTCCGTGCAAAGCAGGAGTGATAGACTCTTGGATGAGATGGCAACAAATTTAATCGTAGTGACTCCCAGTCCAAGCTTTGGAGAAACGATCCGCCGCTCCTTGGAGGAGACGGGTAATTATCGCGTTTTCGTGGTCAACAGCAAAGCCACGGCGATCGTCCGCGCGGATGAGGAATCATGCACGATGGCCTTCCTCGATCTCGATATCGGAGAGGCCTGGGTCGAAGAGGTCGGGCAATCCCTGCGCACGATCATCCCCAATATCAAACTATTCGTCCTGTGCCAGGACGAGACACCTCCGGCGCTTGATTCGATCCGGCCCTGGACCCTTGTGCGAAAACCCTTCCAGGTCCCTGAATTGCTCAAAACCCTGGCGGTACCGGCTAAGAGCAGCTCGAGTTCCGCTCCTAAAGCAGCAACCGAAAGAGGCGAGTCACCTGACAACCTGCCCTGGTTGAGCGACGTCAATAAAGCGGCCCAGCATCTAACCCGGCTTACGCTCGAAAGCTCATCGCAGGCGGCTTTGATCACACGCGAAAATCAAGTGTGGGCTTATGCGGGCCAGCTTTCGCAACTTGCCGCTCAGGAAGTAGCAAAGACCCTGGCTCGCAACTGGGATCCCAATAAAGGCGGCGATCTTCTGCGCTTCGTCAGGCTGGAGAGCACCAAGGCCGAGCACATGCTGTATGCCACACCGCTCAGCGAAGGCATGCTGCTTGCAATGGTCTTCGATGCCGAGACGCCGTTCAGCACGATCCGCTCACAGGCCAGCCAGCTGGCGACTGCGCTGGATGAAAATGAAACCAAAGAGAAAGTGATCGAACAAGAACCTGAGGTGGAAGACCTGGAACCCGAAACCAGTGCGCCTCTGATGAGCGAAATCGATGATGAGGATGAAGGGTTTAGCATTCCTCCCATAAGCGACATTCTGAAAGACATACCTTCACCCAAACCACAAATAGCTCCAGAGTCGCCAGGGAAGGGAACTCCAACACCGGTTTCGGCCATGGATGCGAGGCGGCCTGTCGTGGACCCGGGCGAAACCCGCCCTTCCATTTTTTCCCGGCCGTCAAATCCATCCGTTCTGGTCAGGGACCAGTTGCAGGCGGAACCGCAGACGCGGCCCGAAACGCCCATGCGCCAACCTCAGCCCGGTGAATTGGACGAGACACGTCCGCACTCGCGCAGCGATCTCAGTCACATCGTCCTTGAACCCTCTACGGCCGGCGTATATCATTTAACCTACGCCTGTTTACTGGTACCGCGCTTTACATCCCATTACCTGACCGGCGACGTAGCCGATCGACTCTCAGAGTGGCTTCCCATTATCTGTGTCGCCTTCGGTTGGCGGCTCGAATATCTTGCGGTACGGCCCGAATATCTGCAATGGGTTGCGAACGTTCCTCCGGCCACTTCACCCGGATATCTCATGCGCGTTATGCGCCAACAGATCTCAGAGAAAATATTCATTGCATTTCCACGACTCAAAAGAGAGAATCCCTCCGACGATTTTTGGGCGCCTGGTTATCTCATTATGGGCGGCACCCAACCTCATCCTCCGCAAATGGTGAAGGATTATATTAAACAGGTCCGCCAGCGGCAGGGACTTGATAAACCGCGCAAATAATCCGCAGTTCAACCACCTTCATTAATTACCCTTGCAGGAAACAAGCCTGATGGAGAGAGAAGGCTTGCACCAGTCCCGGACGGAGATCATTAAGCCCATCGAGATCGAAATAATCGACCCGGACCGCTCCGCGAACTCATTGTTGAACAACCCTACTATTTAAAGATCATGCCCCCCACTTTCTATCTAATTGATGGTCACGCTCTGGCCTACCGCATGTACTTTGCGCTGACCGCAGGCTCGAACACCCAGCGCTGGCAGACGTCTAGGGGCGAACCGACCGCCGGGATCTACGGGTTCGCACGCGAACTGCTCCGCATCCTCGAGCAGGAACAACCGGAATATCTGGCGGTTGCTTTCGACACGGGCAAGACCTTCCGGGATGAGATCTTTCCTGGTTATAAGGGCACGCGTGCCAAAATGCCCGACGATCTGCGTCCGCAGATCGAGCGCATCCGTCAAATGGTGGACGCCTTCAATATCCCCCGCCTTGAAATGGAAGGTTATGAAGCGGACGACGTGCTGGGTTCGATCGCGAACATCGCCGCCGGACAAGGGATGGGTGTAAAGATCATCACCGGTGATCGCGACCTGCTGCAGCTTGTCAACAAACGGATCGCTGTCTATCTAGCGGGCGACGACCAGAATTACATCACCGATGAAGATGTGATCCGAAAACTGGGTGTGCGCCCTAACCAGGTCGTGGATTACAAAGCCATCGTCGGCGATAAATCGGATAACATCCCGGGCGTCCCTGGCGTGGGCGAAAAGACCGCCATCGCTCTGCTTGAAAAATTTGGAACACTCGATAACATTTACAGGAATATCGATAAAGTTGAAAACCGCTGGAAGAATAAATTGGAACAGGGCAAAGACTCGGCCTACATGAGCTATGATCTCGCAAAGATCCATACCGATCTTTCGATTAAGCTGGACCTGGAAAAGGCAAAGGCCCATGATTTCGATTCAGGAAAAATTGAAGCATTCTTCCAGGAACTGGAGTTCCGCACCCTGATCAAGACCCTCAACCGGTTAACTGGGAAAGAATCTTCATCACCGGCGGATAGCTCGGCCGCCAAGGGCCGGGGTGGACAACTCTCGATGTTTGTCAATGAACCGCTGACGGTTTCGGTTCCACAACCTGCGTCATCCATCCAGGTCAGGATCATCGACACGATCGAAAAGCTGAACGATCTCGTAAAAGGACTGGCCAAAGCCAGGATCATTTCGTTTGATACCGAGACCACTTCAACCGAAGAAATGCAGGCCAACCTGGTCGGCATATCGCTCGCAACCGAGCCAGGTGTCGGTTATTACCTCCCGGTCGGTCACCTCGCCGGGAATAATCTGCCGCTCGAACAAACGATATCCGCATTACAACCCTCCATGACCGATCCCAAGATCCCGAAGGTCGCTCACAACGCCAAATACGATGCCATCGTCCTGGCCAGGTATGGATTGGTCGTATCACCGATAGCCTTCGATACGATGATCGCCGAGTTTCTGGTGGACCCGGCTTCGCACAATTTCGGACTCAAGACCCTGGCCTTTACACGGTTGGGCGAAGAGATGACACACATCGAACAGCTCATTGGTACCGGAAAACACCAACTGAGCATGGCTGAAGTCGCCATCGAATCGGTGGCGAGCTACGCGGCCGCCGACGCAGAGACCACTCTCCGTCTCATGCCGGTCCTGCAACAGGAACTCCAACGTGTGCATGGCGAGAAATTGATGCAGGAGATCGAGATGCCGTTGATATCCGTATTGGCGGATATGGAAATGACCGGCGTTCTGTTGGACCTGCCGTTCTTCAAGAAATTATCTGAAGAACTCACGCAACGAATGGCGGGGATTGAAAAACAAGTCTTTGATGCGGTCGGTAAGCCCTTCAACCTTAATTCCACCCAACAACTCTCGGACGTGCTCTTCACCCGTCTTCGCCTCGAGCCGCCCGACCGCGGTCGCAAAACCGCCAGCGGTCATTTTTCCACCTCGGCCGATATTCTGGATGCATTAAGCGGAAAACATCCGGTGGTGGATTGGGTGATCGAGAACCGCGAACTATCCAAACTAAAGTCAACGTATGTCGAGGCCCTGCCGGCAGCCGTGGATTCAAAAACGGGTCGTGTTCACACTTCCTACAGCCAGATCGGTGCCGTGACCGGGCGGTTGTCCTCTTCCAACCCGAATCTTCAAAACATCCCGATCCGAACCGAGGAAGGCCGCCGGGTCCGTAACGGCTTCATCGCCGCTAAGGGCAACGTGCTGCTATCGGTGGATTATTCGCAGATCGAACTTCGCATCGTAGCACATATGGCGAAAGACGAAAGTATGCTGGCGGCATTCCGTGCGGGACAGGATATTCATGCCACGACTGCTGCAGCCATTTACAATGTGAACCTCGATCAGGTTACCAAGGAAATGCGCCGGCATGCCAAAGCCATTAACTTTGGCCTGATATACGGGATGTCTCCATTTGGACTGACCCGTACTACTGAACTTACGCTGGCAGAAGCCGAGGAATTTGTCAAAGCCTATTTTATACAATTCCCCGGCATCAAAAAATATCTGGACGGCATCCGGAAACAAGCCGCCGTGGATGGTTACGTGGAAACACTGCTGGGGCGCCGCCGTTATTTCCCGGCCCTGCAGGGGAAGCAAAATGCGGTTATAAGGAATCGGGAAGAACGGGAAGCGATTAACGCCCCCATTCAAGGCACGGCCGCCGACATCATGAAGCTCGCCATGCTGCGTATACCTCATGCCTTAAAAGGAGCCAATCTTCATGCGCAAATGCTCCTGCAGGTCCATGATGAATTGGTTTTAGAGGTGCCCAAGGAAGAAATCGTGAAAACAGCCGGGGTAGTACAAGAGGTTATGTCATCAGCATATCCGCTTGACATTCCTCTCTCGACGGAAGCGCGCTCGGGGTTAAACTGGGGCGAAATGAAAGTTATTAATGCCTAGTTGGATGATGTGCTGACAGGAGTTGTCGCTCTACAGAATTCACGATCAATATATAAAACTACGAATAGGGTATGGCAAGCCTCACATCCCATGACCCATAAACGAACCTGGAGAATGATTTTCGGGGATACTACGAATGATCCGCATCAAATTACACCTTATACTTTTGGACCGTTGCGTTATAACAACGGAAAATCATTTAAGGGTCAACCAGCGGTAAAATAGACCCATGCCCGGACGAGAAGACGTTTTCCAGAAAGCAATGAACGAAGGCCACTCGGCGGCCTGGGACCAGGATTGGAAAAAGGCTGCAGCGGCCTATCGCAAGGCGCTCCAGGAATTCCCCGACCAACCCAAGGCGTTGAACAGCCTGGGGTTGGCATTGTTACAATTGGGGGAATTCGAAGAAGCCCTGCGCCTTTACCAAAACGTAGCCCAGTTTTCTCCGGATGACCCTGTGACCTGGGAAAAGATCGGGCAGATATCGGAACGCTTGGGTAAAATAGACATAGCTGTCGAAGCGGCGATGAAAGCCGCCGAGGCATTCTTTAATCAACGCGATGTGGAAAAAGCGCTGGAAAATTGGAGTCGCGTTTCGGTTCTCGACCCCGAAAATATTATGGCGCATTCACGACTCGCCGTGGTCCATGAGCGATTGGGTCAAAACCAGCCGGCTGTCACTGAATATCTGGCAATTGCCAGCATCCTGCAGCGAGCCGGAAAAGCCGATAAGGCACAGGAAATTGTGACAAGGGCCCTGCAATTCCTGCCGCAAAGCC
>Ga0182027_10013302_pt1 | contig 11489 bp, 24 predicted proteins | sample 712E1DmetaG_FD_121300 | JGI IMG/M metagenome (GOLD analysis project Ga0182027, IMG submission 121300) | Permafrost microbial communities from Stordalen Mire, Sweden - 712E1D metaG (Illumina Assembly) | ecosystem: Environmental > Terrestrial > Soil > Wetlands > Permafrost | place: Sweden...
GAGCGTCTCCGCTTCTCCGATGCCCGTTCGGGTATTCCGCAAATTACGAAGGTAGACCTTCCAGCCTGTTGTTCCGAACGCCGTTGGGTCACCTTCGCCGACCTGGAAGGTGTTTGAAACAACAAAGCCTTCGAGGGTCATCTGGGCAAGAACATCCTCAATCATTCCGAACCTCCGCCGCCGTTGGGGCTTCGCTCCGCTCCGAGAAGCTCGTCAAGGCCCTGTCGGATTCGTTCGAGATCGCTTTCGCAGTTGCGGACTAGGACGTCGAGCCACCGCAACTCGGCGTCTGGTGCAGCGCGAGTCCCTTCAGTGGCTTCCTCTGCGAGGAGGCGCAGAAGCGCCTCAAGATTCGTTCGGGTTGCCATCGGACGGGGCCTCCGTTGTAGTTGGGATGGGTTCCTCAGTAGGCTCCGCCCGAAGCGACCCGATCGCCCCGTTGGCGACCCTTTCGATATCACGGAAGTGATCCAACACCGCGGGGTCCGTAGTGTGGATGAAGATTTCATCCTCGTCTAGGATACTGTCGCTATGGGGGATTGTCACCTTGAGCCAACCGCCAGAGTTGTGGGAGTGTTCGCCAGAACGAAACTTAAGCCCCGTTGCTTCGTGTATTGTCACTGAAGCTGTCACGATGCGACCTCCACGATGTTCGTTCCGTTGGAGTGTTGGGTGAGACGCCCCTTCGTCCGCGCCGCTTCGCTGAGGTCATGCCACTTCGCGCAGAGTTCGAACGAATGGCCTTCGCGAAGCGCCGCTGCGGCGGCTTTTGTGGTCGCTTTCGCCCCGAGGTGCCCGATCGCGATGGGCCATTCGATCGTCTCGACGCTAAGTCCGAACGCTGCGAGCGCCTCGTCTAGCTCCGGGCTTTCGATCACCGCGTCCCGCTCGAGCCATACTTTCACGGCGTTCGCGTCATAGGAGTTCTCGGGTTCCGCACGAAGTGTCACCGCGGCGTGTTGGCGAAGCCCCTTCGCGATGAGCGCCGGGGCACCCTGCGAAAACATTTGTCCGACTAGGAGGAATTTCATCTGAATGTTCCTTTCGTTGCTGTATTGTTGAGACGGCGCTGCGCGCTCTCAGAACCACGCCTCAGTGTCCCTACCCGCTTTCGCCCCGTTCAACCTCGGCAACCTACGGAGCCTCTCCGCGTCGCGCTTCGCAGCGTGCTCGAAGGCCCGTTCGATGGCCGCCCCGGAGGCCCCTTCGCGGAGGTGCGTGATTGGGGGCACTTGGCGAAGCCGGTCTTCCCGTTCGGTCAATCGCTTGCGGCCTTCGGCGGCGAGCAACTTCCCTTGAAGCTTGCAGAACTCGCACTTCGCGGCGGGGGCTTGCGCTGCGCCGAAGTGCTCTACCAAGTGCGTCCGGAGCCCCGGCGTCACAGTGTCCCCAACACTTGCAAGTAACAACACTATATCGCTGGCGGCTCGTTCAAGTCGCCCATGACGAACGTCAAGTGCAATGTCGCCAACAATTATGGTGAAGCAAGTGTCATGAACTTCAACTTGGAGCGTAGTGTCACGCATGTTACCCTCCGAAGATCCAACAAACCCCGAGGAACCCCAACATGACGCAGATGAGCCCCGCCATGAACGCGAGGCCGACGTCAGGCCACGACACGGGCGACAGCGGAGGCTTCGTCATGCGTCGTGGAACGTCGGGCGGCAAGCGTAGGGGAGCTGCGCTTCTGAGGCCAAAGTTTCGGCGTGTCATTTGGTCGCTCCTGGAATTGCTGTTGCGGCGTTAATGAATCTCTGGCGATCAAACGACGGGTTTGTTCTCTCGAGCACATTTGCCATATCAGCAATTAGAACATTGTTGGCCTTGTGATGCCGAAGTGTTGCCGCGATAGCTTCGAAGTTCTTTTTGGTCAGGTGTGACATCGGATGTGTCTCCTTCTTGGTTGGCCGCCCTTGTGGCTAGGGCCACTCAGCGAAGTTCGCTGCGAGTTTGTCCTCATACGAGATATCGGGTGGCGCTTCGCCCCCTTGGGGCCACACATACGCCAAGTCGTGCGGAATGTCACCCCAGCCGAACCCCCCGTACCACTTTGGGTCCTTCCGGAGGAGGTTCGAACGATGCGCCCGAATGAACGTCGGGGTCGCAAAGGGCGGCGTTGTGTACGTCGCGTCGGGCTCTTCCGCCATATGATGAAGGTAGCCTCGGCGAACCCATTCACGAAGTGCTAGGTTGTAGTACCCGCAGAGTTGGCGCTCTGCGCCCCGCCACATTCGCACTGCGGGGTGGTTCTGCCACCCATACGTCGGGTCGCGGAGCGCAGTTAGGATTTGCTTCGCCTCGACGCGCTGCTTGCCGAGGCGGCGAAAGTCGAGTCGCGACATCGAAAGTGCGATGTCGGTTTCGCAAATGAACGTCTGCATGGGTCACACAATCCCTAAGAGAAGTTCCTCTGCCCCGAAGACCTGCTTTGCTCCACAGGCTTCACATTCGTAGTTCCGGGCGTCTGGTTCAACTCCGTCGCATTCCGCGCCGCACGCCAGACAGAACCCCGGATTGTCAAGGCTCGTCATGCGACGTTCGATCGCCTCGATAATCGCGTCGTCCGTGATCGCCGGGTGCCACTTCTTGCGAGTCAGCATTATTTCCTCCCCTTCAATGCGCCCTTGCAAAGCCGCAGGTTAACACTCATTCCCTCGCCGAATCCACGTCCGGTGTAATCTACCCCATCCACGATTGCGTAGATTTGCCACATACGCGAGCCTATGAACGATCTCACGGGCCAAGACTTGCTGAGGAAGCACGTCCCGATTCGGGTGCCGTTAAAGTCTCGGAGTTCCCGGCGCGAGCCGTCGCCCCACTTGTCACAACCCATTGCGTCGCCGAGTTTTGGCCCGACATATGCCACAAACGGGGTACTGGCGTCGGTCGCTTTAGCGTCGGTCGCTTTCGCTTCGCTCATCACCTGACCTCCCGGCCCGTCGGCGACACATACGCGAAGCGCCCGTCGGGCAACTCGCAGAGGGTTAGTTCGCCGCGCTCGAAGAGCGCATCCGCACGGGGTTCGGGAAGGTAGTAGTCCTTCGTGAGGTCCGCGCGGTCGCGGATTACGATGGTTAGTTGCTTCCGCTGCGCGAGGTGTGTCACGTGGCATTCGGTCGTTGTCATCACTTCGCTCCATCGTTCGGGTCTGTTGTCGCGACGACGAAGTCCGCTTGGCGCCAGTCGGAACTTCCGTGAAGGTCAACCAAACTCATCTCAGTGATACGGGCGCATGATCTCAGACCCGCTTTCACTGGAATGCTGAAGTCGTTCGGACGGGTTTTCCACACTCTGGTCGCCCCGTTGCGGCGGAGCTTCCAATACCGTCCGTTGGGCATTGCGCCCCAGAGGAGGCCCTCGGTCAGGGCTTGTTCAATTGTCGCTTTCGGGATCGTTGTCATCTTTGTTGCTCCGTTCGGTTTGGCGCTCTTGCGCCGCGGTCGCGATTCTGGCCACCCTGTAGTATGGCATAGGCGCGCGCCCCTGGCTAGGGCAAAGTGCCGCTGGCGCGCCTGACGCCCATGCCTAATTTAGTTGCACCTTATATAAAAATTAGGTGGCCTCTTCGAGGGTGGCGTAAGGTTCGCAGTCCACAACAATCATCACTAGGTCGTCTTCGATTCGAACGTCTAGTATGTTGCAAATCTCGCCTTTGGCGAATCGCTGGAGGTTGTTGCTGGCGACGACTAGGATGTTTTTGTCAGCTGGCACGTTTTTCAGCGCCCTGGTAAGTTGTGCTTTGGTCATTGTTGTTCCCTTCTTTTGCGTCGCCATTATTGCACGAATCGGCCACCCTGTCGCATGCCTAAATTAGTTGCCCCGTAGCGAAAAAAGGCATGGGGCATGTTGCTCCGTTGCTAATGTCGCTTCGGATTGGCAATCATGAGGGACCATTCGCTGATTGTCATCTTGGCAAGCAAGATATTGCCTTGATATAACCAAACGTGATCTCGGTCGATTTCGATGCGAAACATCCTACTCTCCTTAAAACTCTGGCGGGGCTTCAAGTTCCCAAACTTTTAAGAGCGCCCCAGGTCGTGTCTCAGACATCACAACGAAGTTGTTTCCGTTTTCACCTTCCCAACGACAAATAGTTTCGCAGGGCCCCGACTCCACTTCGAACTTTGGTAAGATCTCGCGAAGCTTGCGCTCAATGTTGTTGTAGTATTCTGGATTGTTTTGCTCGGCGTTGCATAGTTGTTTGTTGCGAATTCGTTGTGCAAGACGCAGCTCGTAACGTTTGTCTGCGGCATGTTTCTTGCGACGGGCTTCGGGGGAGGCGTTTTTGGGAAGAGTCATGGGGCAACATCCTTTTGGGACTTACACTAGACCGGATTTCTTGTAGCTGTCATTTGTGGGGGCCTCGCCGATGCGGCCATTTAGTGTGTTCGGAAGTTGTGCCATTCCGCGTTGTGCAAGCGCCATTGTAGGTGAAATTGCCACAGTTGCCCCGGTCGCCCCATCGATTGGTGTAGCTTCCGGAACAAGATCACTGTCATCGAATACACCAAAATCGTCAGTGCCTAAATTGGCAGGTTCACTTTCTCCCCGACGCTTTGCACGAACTCGCTGTTGGCGACGAGCTTCGGACTTTAGCTTCGCGGATTTGCCTTCCCATTTGATTGCACACAATTCAACCTGCATGATCTCATCAAGAAGTGGTCCGCGAACAGTTGCGTCGATTCCGGCAATGGTCCCGATGAATGTTGTAAGTTCCGGCGTCGGTCGGCCGTGGTGGGAGTGTTGGAATGTGTCGAGTGCGTCGTTGATTCGGGTCTGCACGTCGCGGGTTGCGCTGAGTAGGTTGCGGTAGTACTGGCAAATCTTAAGCAGCTCCTCATGGGAGAATGGTTGGCGCGGGGCGGTTGAACGGGAGGGGAACATGGGGGTAGCTCCGGAAGTGTGGGGCGCTCTTGCGCCCGGGGGTAGTGTAGCGTGGGGTTGTGGCGGGGGCAAGGGCTGCCCCGGCCACGTGCGTAGGGTATGCCCCCATGCGTACTACCAATGCGTTGCTATGTGGTAGCAAGGGTACCCTTCGTGTATGTGGACACGTCCATCCGTTAGTGTAACTTCGGGGGGCCGAACTGGTGTGTACTCTACCCTATCCTTTTATATATATATATTTTTTTAAATTAAGAGCGTTCCGTACTTGTCACAATCGTTGAGGTAGTGGCTTGGGCAAACAATGGGAGGGAACATGCGGAGAGAGGAGAGTGGGGAAGATGGTTCGGGAGAGGGTAGCCGAAGGGTACCCTTGGCGCAACATGTCAACGCATGGGTAGTACGGTACGGGGCATAGTGTACGCACTTGGCCCGCGCGGACTACCGCCCCTGCGAACTACAGTTGTTACCGTGCGTAGGGGCGGGCGTAAAGGCCCGCGCAGGCCATAGTGTCACTATGACGGCCCGGCCGGGGCAACCATGCCCCGTCACGGCTTGGCGCTTGCTAGGCCCGTTCCTGCCCCGCACGCCCCCACCTAATTTTTATATGACGGATTCGTTCGAATCGCGCCCCACTAGGCTTGACTTTGGACGCAAGGGCGAATAGTTTCGTGACACTGGGTCGTAAGGGCCTGGTCACTAGGGGCCAATGCCCCGCAAATTGAGGGAATTGCAATGTTGGTTTCTCGAAAGAATGGCTGGACGATTGACACGCAAGCCGGTACGCTTGCATGGCCGGGCAACTCGGACGCGGTTAAGCTCCCTGATGTGTCGCTTGCGTCGCTGGTTTACTTTGGGCTTGGCTACTTGGAATCCCAAGCTGCTGCGCGGACCGTGAACGACACCTTCCGCAAAGCGTGGCTGGCGCAGCATGGGGGCGCCAAGGCGACTGATGTGCCGCGCGATGCGGTTCCGGCGTCTGACAGTCCAGAATATCGTAATGAGTTGTCCACGGCCCATGCGGACTTGTTCGCCAAGCTCGTCGCGGGCTACGAAGTCGGGGTTCGTGAAGGCTCCGGCGATCCGCTTGCTGACGAAGCCGACAAGATTGCGCGTGGGTGGCTTCAGGGCCTCGCGACGCAGTTTACCCATGCTGGCAAGCCGTGGTTTACGCTGCCGGCGAAGCGCAAGGTCGCGCGGGACGAGGACGCTTACGATGGCCCTAAGTACGCCACGTTCGGCGAGGCCCTTGCGGCGTTCAAGACCTCGACGTCCCCGGCGTCGGGTAAGCTGGTCGGCCGCACCGCCGACGGCAAGGTCTGGCCGTTCAAGATGCGGTCTGGCTTGAGCGTCGCCGACGCCATTGCAGCTGAGGCAGCGCGGCGGGTCGCCGAGCGTGGCGAGGCCAAGCCTACTGTCACGCTGGCAGACGGCGAGGACGTGGCGTTCTGACCCACGACACATTGTCGCGTCGGATTGGGGAGGCTTCGGCCTCCCCTTTGCGTTCGTGCTTCGCGTCGCCACGTCCCGCTCGGTCGACCGCCCTTGCGGCCCGGTGCTGGGAGGGTGAGGTCCGAGGTGGGGGGACTGGCCGGGAAGGAGATCCTAAACGGCGGTGGATGAGCCCCCCACGTACTTTCCAAAAAACACTCTGGCCCTAGCGAAGCCCGTGCAGGGCGGACGGGGTTCGGGGCGACGCGACGCCCCGACGCTGGATTTCATTCCCTGCCCCCGCGACTTTCCCCTTGACGTGGCGAACGCCACGTGCTACTACGCCGCCATACAAGTGGAGCATCCCGCCATGACCGACTTAACCCCCCGCAACGACAACAACCCCGACGTCGCCGTCGCCCGGCTTCAAGCCGACTTCGTCGGCCGCCTTGCGCTGCGCGACGCGACGATGCTCCTGACTCGTGGCGCATACGCGCGGCCGCAGCGGTCCCTTGCGCGCAGCGCCCCGGCCACCCAGAGGGCTTCGGGCGGCGCTGCGCGCCCTTCACCCTTGACGCCCGCGCGCGCGTATGCCTAACTCCCCCCGAGGCTGGCGGGGAACCCTCCCTCCCACGCGCGCCACCTCCCGCGGAGGGTCACAGAGTAAGCAGGATGAACTTCCTCCCCTCCGCGCTTCGCGGGGCACAAGAGCCCCCTTCTTTTGCGCTCGACTCCGCATCCTCTCAACTCGACGTTGTGGCGGATGCGATCGCGTTCCTTGACGAAGCGACCCCCCAAGCATCGAAGCTTCGTCAGCCCCTCCGCATCGAGGTTGTTCGGACGCTCAGCGATGAAGACATCTCAGGGGGGTTTCTCGCCCCCGCGCCACCTCCGACGCTCCGTGAGATCAAGTCCTCGCATCACTCGCTAGCAAGGCTACTCGCTCAGGGACGAAGCCACATCGAGGCTTCGCGGATCACTGGGTACTCCCCCGGATACATCGGCCGCCTCGCGGCGGACTCAACGTTCCGTGAGTTGGTGCTCCATTACACCACAGTCGACGAAATTGCATCGACGGACTTCTTGGGGTCCATGCGGGAAGTCGGGCTTGATATGCTGAACGAACTTCGGGAGAGGGTCGAAAGTGACCCCAAGTCGCTCAGCACGGCGCAACTTCACGAGGGGATCAAACTGCTGCTGGTCGAACCAATGAAGTCCGAAGCGCTTCGGGGTGGACTTGCTATCGGGACCGGACCAATCACAATTTCGTTCGTCGCCTCCGCGACGCCCCAGGCGAGCGTGGAGCGCGAGGCAAAGATGATCGAAGGAGAGAGGGCCGCATAATGGCAAAGCAAACTGGAATGTCAACTACCGACGACCAAAACAAACAACTGAATCAACTCGGCGAGGCTGCTGGAACCCGAGGGGTGCAACAGGTTCCAACATCGCAGGGTACCGGAAACTCCAACAATGCCGCTATGGGTGATCGAGGATCACTTCCGGGTGAAGTTCCCCAAGTTCGTGGTGGCGGACCCGACTCCCGATGACCCACGAAGTCCAAGGGCTCCGATACGTGAGGCTTCTTCAAGAGCGTCCTAGTTGCATCCCGCAGGGACGCCCTCGGGGGGCGAAAGCGCAGGGCGTGAAGTACGAAGAAGCCCTTGCGAAGTCACCCCACTTCGCCACTGCTTCGCACGGTGTCTGGCTTGAGTTTAGCGACGCGAGGGGCCACGGATACGCTCAAGTGGACTTTTTATTCACTTACCTTGCAACAATCGTTGCCGTGGAAGCGAAGCTGACCTGGACCCCTGCGGCGTATGTGCAGCTTCGGAAGTTGTACTTTCCGCTTCTCGAAAAGTTTACTTCCCGTCCTGTTGGTGGCATTATCGTGTGTCAGAACCTGACTCGCGAGACTCCAAAGGCCGATGTGACGAATGACTTCTTTGAAGCTCTCAACATCGCGCAATTCGAGCCTGGCCGCATTCCGGTCCTCCACCTCCCACTCCTCGCCAAGGAGCCCCGCCGTGTCACACGACCGAAACCCCGAGTTCCATCCTGGTGGCGAAAAGGGCAAGTTGCATCGGGAGTTGGGCATCCCACAGGGTGATAAGATCCCGAAGGCGCGGCTTCGCGCCGCGAAGCATTCCCGAAACCGTGAAATCCGCGATGACGCGATTCGGGCAGACACTATGTCGAAGTGGAATCACGGCGGTCGTGATTCCAGGTAATTGGGGCGAAGCCCCAACAGCGCAGAAGGAACTTCGCTATGAAAGGTCTCTCGAAAGAATCCAACCCGATGGGGCGAGTGCTGCATGATCGGGGGACTTCATCGAAGCCCTCGCCGCCAACGGGGGTCGGCAACGAAAAGCACGAGGACGTCAAGGGTGCACAGAGTGGTGGTTCCCGTGCGGAAGGCGCCGAAATCGGCCCCGGTACTTCGCACCTTGGGCACGCCACCGAGGAACTCCATCGGCAACACCCGCACCACCACTCCGAAGGGGGGATTCATCATACCTCCGATCACATTCGGCACGAAACTCCCCATGTAGAGTATCGCAAACGCTGAGGGAGGGCGAAGCAATGGCGAAACGTCTGAATGATACCTCCGCTCTTGTTGCCCGAGGTATTCGGGGTGGCGAAGAAGCCAACCCAGACCTGGGGCGGCCAGAGTGCTACCAAGGCCCGCGGCCGTACGAAACCCCCCAGTATTTCGACGCCCGCGTTGGGGACCTTCGGATGCGGCTCCCACGAAGTCCTGACGCCGGGTCCGAGAGCCTCCGCGGGGCGACTGCGTACTTGGGCGAAAGGATTGGAAAATGAAACGAGCTTTCGCAGCGGCACTCGGGTTAGTTGCCCTTGTGGTCGCTTTCGCGTTCGCCCCTGCGAAAGCTGCGGACGTTACGATCTATTGGCAATGCGCCTCGACGTCCGCCTCGGGCGTGACGACGTATGGACAGTGCCCAGCGAACACGACGTATCCGCTCCCGGTTGCCCCCGCCAACACCTCCACCACGCCGCTGTATGTGGCGGGGTTTGACTCGGGGTCGGCTCCTGCGATCGGAGCGGGAGCGACGCAAACGCCAGCGAACTCATCCCATACTGCGGGCAAGGTCGTCGGCGGTCTGTTCACAATTCCTGTCGCGCGCATTGCGGGCGGATCTGGCGCAGTCTCGCGCTTCTTCGGCTACTCGGTCGCAGGCGATACGACGGGTTTGTTGTGGCGAATTTGGGACAAAAGCCCCGGCGCGACCACATGCACGGACAACGCCAATTTCGTCGGCTCGGCAACGGACGATCTTCATCTGATCGCTCAGCCCTTCTCCGCAACGCCCGCTGCGGCCGCTCAAACTCAGGGTGACGCCAAGACCTACTTCGAGAACGACTTCGTTCCTCCTGCTTCCTACAAGAACCAAGACACGTCGCCGAGCGTCAACATCTACGCCTGCGCCGTGGCGACTGCCACCTTCACACCTGGTGTCGGGGCCTATTCAGTTGACGCAACGGGGTATCAGAACTGATGTTGCGCAAAGTCTTAGCCCTCATCGCAGCCTGCGGGCTGGCACTTACGCTGGTAAGCCAAGCCCCTGCCGCGAACAAGATGATGTTCGCCGGCGGCTACGCCCCCGCCGTCTACACCGACTTCACTGCGATCAACTCGACCCTCCCGCCGAGCCTCTACGGCTATTCCGGCCCGTCGCTGCGGACGATCACCGACGCAACGGGAGCAATCACGTATGCGCCGAATAATCTGCTGACGTATTCGAATACGATCACGAATGGGGCGTGGACGAAAGTTAGCATTACAGTCACGGTCGGAGTTGCCGATCCGTTTGGCGGCACAAATGCTAGCACAATCACTTCTACCGGAGCATTGGGATATATTTATCAGTCTAAACCAAATACAAATAGCGGTCTAAATGCTATATGGATTAAGAGGCGAACTGGCACCGCTGTCGTTTCTTTATCGACCCCTGGTAACGTGGACATAACGCAGCCGGTCACTTCGTCATGGACGCAGTTTTACACTTCTGGGGCCCCATTTGGTGTGCAGTCTTATTTAGTCATTAAATTAAATAGTGTGGGCGACGCCGTTGACATTTATGGCGCGACTATTTCCGTCGTCACCTACGAAACCTCCCCCCGCCCTGGCGATCAGGTCATCACCACCAGCGCGGCCTACTACGGCCCGGCGTTTGACATCAACGCGCCGAGTGCGAGTGTTCCCGCGTCGGGGCTGCGTGACGAAGCGACGGCGACCAACCTCTATTTAAATTCCGGCGCTCCGGCGACGCAGACCATGACTGTCGTCGATGGCACGACATACACTGGCAGCATCCTCGGAACCGGCACGCAGGCTTTCACCGGCGCGTTCACGGCGACCCTTATTGGAGCGGCCGGCACACTGACACAAACCACGCAAGCTGCCGCCACCGTGACGAGCCTTGTGGCGACGGATACGGGTTTGACTTCGACCGCGTTCCCGCAAGTCGAGGTTGGGTCGTTTGCTACTTCTCGCATCATCACTGGAGTGTCAGCTGTTTCACGGGCGGCCGACGTGATCGGCATCACTGGATTCCTCGCCTCGCTCGCTACGACCAATCCGATCATCGTCGAGCGGCAAAGCATCGCAACAGGGGCCATTTCTCGCACGCTCTACACCAAAAACACCTTCGCCTTCGCAACGGGGTATTGGTATCGCAAGCTGATCGTTTGTCCTGCTAGCGACCCAACTGCGAGGTTAACAGCCATCGCCGGCACGACACAGGGGCCACTCCATTGCTGATGCGCCGTTTCGCCCTCATCCTCGCCGCTATGCTGGCCTCGGTTCCAGCACTCGCCGCCGACCTGCTCGTGCGGGCCTCATCGCAAGCCGCCGCCTCGCTAGCGTTCTACGCCCTTGGCATGAAGGTCGCGCCGACCGCACTGTTCCCTTGGCCGGCTGGAATGACCGGCTCCGGTAACTATCCCTATCTCCAAGGCACGTCGAGCGGCGGCGTCAATTGGTTCGTCGTTCTGGCTGATGGTGGCACTGGCAAGCTCTACAACGCTGGCGTCGCTTACGACACAGGGTTCTGGGCGACGATGCGTTGGAACGGAGACATCTCGACGCTGCACCTGCCTGCGGGTCTCATCGCCTACCGCGTCAACAGCCTCGCGGTTGTGGCGACCGGGGGCGA
>Ga0182027_10013303_pt1 | contig 11488 bp, 9 predicted proteins | sample 712E1DmetaG_FD_121300 | JGI IMG/M metagenome (GOLD analysis project Ga0182027, IMG submission 121300) | Permafrost microbial communities from Stordalen Mire, Sweden - 712E1D metaG (Illumina Assembly) | ecosystem: Environmental > Terrestrial > Soil > Wetlands > Permafrost | place: Sweden...
AATACCCTTTAATCTGATAACTGCCGGAAGTTTCAACCCAATAACCCTGTTTCTTTCCGTTCGCATCAGTAACGTTCACAGTATCGCCATACACAATCTTTGTGGTTTGAGCGAATGAAGAGCCAATCATCATGGCACAAACAATAAAAAGAAAACACTTTTTCATAAAATTATTTATTAATTTTCAGCTTGCAAAAATAATTCAATTTTACTCTATATGTTAATATTTAACATTTTTTAACCAATTAATTTGATAAAAAAAGGGCTGTTAATAATAACAGCCCTGTATATTTAAAAAACTATTGAGCAGGTGGTGGCGGAGGTGGCGGAGGTGGCATTGAATTAAATACATTTGCCAATTCAGGCACTTGTCCTGCCGGTAACCATGCAGCCATACCCTGTTTCCAAACCATTGTATCTTTATTAAAAGTACCTTGCTGCAGCATTTGTGCCAAGGACTGATCATTATATGGTCCCTGTTGCTGTCCGTTTACTGAAACAAAATATTGTACGATTGGAGGTGGCGGTGGAGCCTGCTGTTGCTGTTGTTGCTGCTGGCCCATATTCTGTCCCATCTGGTTTGCCATAGCAAATCCCATACCCATACCAACGCCTGCGCCAGCCATGCCACCAGGATTCTTAGCTGCTTCTTCAATACCAATAGCAGTCTGATATTGCTGAAAAGCTCCAAGATTGCCAATAGCACCCATACTTGCACGTTTGTCCATTGCTGCTTCCACTTCCGGTGGAAGTGAAATATTTTCTACTAAAAATTTAGTGATTTCAATACCGTACTCCTCAAATTCCGGAGCAAGTTTCTCCATCACACCTTTTGAAATCTCATCATATTTTGCTGCCAGGTCAAGCACAGGCACTTTGCTTTCACCGAGGTAATCAGTGAAGCGGGTAATAGCCATAGCTTTGAACTGTTCAGTGATTTCATCAGTCTTAAAGTTACCATCAGTACCTACAATTTCCTTAATGAATTTTGCAGCGTCTTTTACTCTCATTACATAATTTCCAAAAGCACGAACACGCACAATTCCGAAATCAGGATCGCGCATCATCACAGGGTTTTTTGTTCCCCATTTATTGTTGGTGAAATTTTTTGTGTTTACAAAATAAACTTCTGCCTTGAACGGGCTGTTGAATCCGTATTTCCATCCTTTAAGTGTCGAAAGAATCGGAAGGTTTTGAGTAGTTAATGAATATGTTCCAGGAGCAAAGACATCCGCAATCTGACCTTCATTAATAAAAACAGCGGTTTGTGTTTCGCGGCATACAAGCTTTGCACCGTTTTTAATTTCGTTATCATCGTGTCCTCGAACAAAACGAAATACCATTGTATCATTGGTCGGATCGAGCCATTCAATGATATCAATAAATTCACCTTTTAATTTATTTAATAATCCCATAATTTAGATTTTAATTGATTACTACTTTAGAATTAGGATGACAAATGTAAGAAAAAATATAAATCAAATAACAAAAGGATAATAATTTTCACAGGATTCCAAATAGGTCAAAAGAATCAGCAGATTTGATCTTTACACAATAAAATTCTCCAATTTGGATTTGTGTTCCTGTATTTTCAATGAGCACTTCATTGTCAATTTCAGGTGAATCAAACTCAGTGCGCCCTACAAAAATGCCTTCTTCTTCCTTATCTACAAGTACTTTTAGAGTTCTTCCAATTTTATTTGAATTTAATTTAAAAGAAATATTCTCTTGTATTTGCATTAAGTGCAACAAGCGCTCTTCTTTTTCCTTTTGCGAAACCGTTTCCTTTAAGCGAAAAGCCGGAGTATTTTCCTCATGAGAATATGTAAATACGCCCAGTCTGTCAAATTGAATTTCTTTTACAAAATCACAAAGTTCATCAAATTGTTTCTTGGTTTCGCCCGGATAGCCTACTATTAAAGAAGTACGTAACGCAATACCCGGAACTTTATTTCGAATATTTTCAATTAAAGCATATGTCTGTTTATAATTATTCCCACGCCTCATGGACTTCAGCAACTCATCATTAATATGCTGAAAAGGTATGTCAAGATACTTACAGACGTTTTCATGTTGCACCATCACATCCAGCACATCCATCGGAAAGCCTTTCGGATAAGCATAATGAAGACGTATCCATTTTATTTTATCAATCTTAGATAATTTAGAAAGTAAATCAGCAAGCTTTTGTTTTTTATAAATATCAATACCATAATATGTCAGATCCTGAGCAAGAAGAATAAGCTCTTTCACTCCTTTGTCAGCAAGAAATTCAGCTTCCTCTACCAATGAAGACATAGTTCGGGAAACATGTTTTCCCCTGATTGATGGTATAGCACAAAAAGAGCAGGTTCTGTCGCAACCTTCAGCAATTTTCAGATAGGCATAATGTGGTGGCGTCATCAGAATACGCTGATTTAACAGGTCTTTCCTGAGATCGAGTTTAAACTGCTGCATTATTTCCTGAAAGCTATTTACTCCAAAACAGCCGTCAATATCAGGAATGGCTTTTATCAATTCATCTTTATATCGCTGCGAAAGGCAACCCATCACAAAAACTTTTTTCACGATTCCCTTTTTCTTTTCTTCTACGCATTCAAGAATAGTGTCAATGGATTCCTGTTTTGCATCGTTGATAAAACCACATGTATTAATGATGATCGCTGATGCATCAAAAGCTTTTTCTTCAGGTAAAAGCGTAAACCCTGCAGCATCCAATTGACGTAATAATACTTCTGAATCCACAGTATTTTTAGAGCATCCGAGAGAAATGATACTTACAGAAATTTTACCTGGTTTTTCTTTCATGATCTCTGAAAAGAAATATATTGGAAGTATTAAAGGGATTTAAAAAGACTGTCAACAAACTCTGTGCGGTTAAAAACCTGCAGGTCTTCAATGCCCTCTCCTATTCCGATGTATTTAACTGGAATTTTAAACTGATCGGATATTCCAATGACCACGCCACCTTTAGCAGTTCCATCAAGTTTTGTAAGTGCCAAAGCATTGACTTCAGTAGCAGCAGTAAATTGTTTTGCCTGTTCAATTGCATTCTGACCAGTTGATGCATCAAGCACAAGAAGAATTTCATGAGGAGCATCGGGAATTACTTTACTCATCACTTTTTTTATCTTGGATAATTCGTTCATCAGATTCACCTTGTTGTGAAGACGGCCCGCAGTATCAATGATCACCACATTAGCATTTTTTGCTTTAGCAGAACTAAGTGTATCAAAAGCCACAGAAGCTGGATCGGCACCCATTCCCTGAGAAACGATTGGTACATCCACTCTGTTTGCCCAAATAGTAATTTGCTCAACTGCTGCAGCACGAAAAGTATCCGCTGCTCCTAAAAGCACTGATTTTCCTGCCCTTTTGAATTGATAAGCCAGTTTGCCTATGGTAGTAGTCTTTCCCACACCATTGACCCCAACTACCATAATTACATATGGTTCGCTGATGTCCGGTAAAGTAAATTCAGTCTGATCTGCATTATCATTTTCCTTGAGAAGAGTCTCTATTTCCTCGCGTAGTATGGTATTCAGTTCAGCAGTTCCAAGATATTTATCACGGGAAACCCTTTTTTCAATACGATCAATGATTTTCAGAGTTGTTTCTACACCCACATCAGCAGAAACAAGAATTTCCTCCAGATTATCCAGTACATCCGCATCCACCTTCGATTTACCGACAATGGCTTTCGAAAGCTTTGAGAACACATTTTCCTTGGTCTTTGATAAACCTTTATCAAGACTTTCTTTTTTTTCTCTGGAGAAGATGTTTAAAATACCCATTTTTACTCATGTTGTATTAAAAAAAAGCTTTTTTCTTTAATAAGAAAAAAGCCTTTTAATGCCAGTAAAGAAATGTTATTTCTTTGCCATATATTCCTTTAATCCTTCATTAGGAACAATTTCTTCCTTGAAAGAATAAGCACCAGTTTTAGGAGATTTCACCATGCGGATCACCTTGGCAAAATCCTTACCGGTGGTGGTTTTCAGTGTTGCAACAACTTTCTTTGCCATGATTCAGATTATTTAATTTCTTTATGAACAGTTACTTTTTTAAGTATGGGATTATATTTTTTTAATTCCATACGTTCGGGTGTATTCTTCTTGTTTTTAGTGGTGATATAGCGTGATGTGCCAGGTTTACCACTTGTTTTATGCTCGGTGCATTCTAAAATAATTTGCGTCCTAGCTTCTTTATTCTTCTTTGCCATAATAATATCCTTTCAAAATTCGGGACTGCAAAAGTAAACATTTTTTTAATACAAACCAATATTCTTATTTTTTTCCTTGTTTTACATACAAAAACACATCAGCAAAGCTAATAATAAATTATTACTTTTGATGGCACATTAGCTTATATGATCTGGCATTCCTATATCAAAGGATTTGAATCTTACCTTAGACTGGAGAAATCTCTTTCACAAAATTCCGTGGAAGCATACGTACATGATATTGAAAAACTGACTCAATATCTTGAATTGATAAAAATGGATGTTCAGCCTGAAAAGCTTGAATTAAATCAGTTGCAGGATTTTATTAAATGGATCAATCAGCTGGGAATGAATGAACGCACACAGGCAAGAGTGATTTCAGGTATTAAGGCTTTTTACAAATATTTACTGCTGGAAAATATTATCAGAAAAAGCCCTACAGAATTGCTGGAAGCACCGAGAATTGGAAGAAAACTCCCTGACACTTTAAGTATTATTGAAATTGATAAACTCATTAATGCCATTGATCTGAGCACACCGGAAGGAGAACGCAATAAAGCTATGCTTGAAACTCTTTACAGCTGCGGATTGCGTGTTTCAGAACTGATCGGTCTGAAAATTTCAAACCTGCATTTTGATGTTGGCTTTGTTAATGTTGTCGGAAAAGGTGATAAGGAAAGGCTTGTGCCTATTGGGAAAGTGGCTATGAAACAAATAAAAATCTATCTTGAATCTGTACGTAATCATCAGGATGTAAAAAAGGAAAGTGAAGATATATTATTTCTGAACAGACGAGGTTCAAAGCTAACCAGAGTGATGATATTTACGATCATCAAGCAATTGGCAATAAAGATCAATCTTAATAAAAAAATAAGTCCGCATACATTCCGGCATTCTTTTGCCACACATTTAATTGAAGGAGGTGCAGATCTTCGTGCAGTGCAGGAAATGCTGGGTCATGAATCCATTACCACTACAGAAATATACACCCATTTAGACAGAGAATTTTTAAGGGATGCAATTATTCAGTTTCACCCGAGAGCTTAAAATAGCAGTTGTTATTGAATAATCAACTTACCTGTTTTTACAATTTCGCCTTTAAGTAATAACTTATAAAAGTAAATACCTTTCGAAAGTCTGCTGCAATCTATTTGTGAATGATTGCCAATAATAATAGATTCCCTCACTACCGTACCAAGCATGTTCATGATTAGGATCTGATATGACTGAGCATTTGGTGAATCAATTGAAACGTTTATTGCTTCACTTGCGGGATTTGGAAATATTTTTACTGATAGATTATTGCTAGGAGTTTCATGAATACCAGAAAAAAGATCAGCGCAATCAGCAGCAATGGGTATTCCCCATATTTTACTTCCTTTTTTATAATAAAGAAGTTGATTTTGCTTAACATATCCTGTCCAACTGGCCATATAATGATAGGGCCCGCCACAACCCTCAATAAAATTATAAGGAGTAGGACCCGGATCATAGATGGCAATCACATAGCAGCTGTCATTTTTCATTAATTCATTAAAGGTGACAGACTTCATTGTAAGACTGCCGCATGCAGAGTCTTGCATATAATAAAAGTAAACAGAATCTTGTACAGGATCTCTTATGAATTCAATTGGTAAATGATCGAATTGCCATTTTGCTAGTGTTGAAAAAACTATAGTTTCAGTCAATGTATCTTCTGAAAAAATCGTGTCGCTAATTCCCGAACTAAAATTAATTGTACGAATGCAATTATGATATTGGTAAATTACAGAATCAGAATATAAATACTTATTCGTTACATACCGAATTGTGTTTTTAATATAACCATTATCAATATACCAGGTAGTGTCTGTCCAGTTTATCTGCCAATTTGTTTCTTCATTCAACAGATGGAATTCATCATTAATATCATAATTATATATATCCTTAAATGTTAGATTTTGAAATCCAATAATAGGATTTGTCAAGCCTATCAGAGAGTATAGTCCTGTATAATATTTAGGAAATATAAAAAAATCAAGCCATTCAAAGGGCCCGTAGTTCTTTGAGACAATGATCGTTTTTCCATTAAAATCACTGCTAATATTATTACCCAAAGCATTCTTAGCCTGAATTGAAAAATATTTAACAGAATCAGTCAGTCCTAAAAATTGAAGTGAACCGATTGAATCAACAGTGATTTCAAAATAATTATTATTCGGATATATAAACAATTTCCATTTATCACCAACCGCAGCATTTGGTTTAAAAAGAATAGTATCATTCACATAATTAGAAATTTTATAAATACTATCGGCTTTTTTGAAAATTGTTCTGCCTGACAAAGAGCCTGCAACTGTATCAACACAAACATTCCAACCTATGCCATTAGTAGTATCCACAATATTTTTAAAAGAAAAGAATGTGCTGTCCTGACCATTAGCACTAATAGAATCCCATCTTATTGCACGCACTTCACCGCTATTAAAATAGTATGTTCTGCCCGATTGGATAATAGAATAATTTTGGGCAAACAATTGTATTGATTGAAAGAAAATAAAACATGCAAGTATGATGCTTCTCATATCTTTCCCGCTTATTTAGGAACAAATATAATAAAAATTGTTTAATGAAACAATTTATTATTTAATAGGCGAATCCGGTTCTTTTGCCATGTGATTGTATACCATCTTATCTGTCCATTTAGGAAAGAATTTCGAAAACAACACAACCATTTTTCCTTGAGTTGTAAGTATTATAGAGCGTTTGCGCTTTACAATTGCATTTGCAATATGACGTGCTACTTCTTCTGCTGACATCATTTTATCTTCATCGCGGGGAGATTCTCCCTGCATACTTCCATCTTTTGCCAGTGCAGTATTTCTGATATTTGATGTTGTGAATCCCGGACAAGCCAGCAACACGTGCAAACCTTTTTTTAAATTTTCTATTCTCAAGACCTCAAGAAAACCACCAATGGCAAATTTTGAAGCGGAATAACCTGTACGTCCCGGAAGCCCTTTGAATCCGGCCACAGAAGAAACTCCTACCACAGAACCTTTGCTTTTCAATAAAAAGGGCAACGCATATTTTGTGCAGTAAACTGTTCCCCAGAAATTAATATCCATCACCTGCCGAATCACATTCAGGTCAAGCTCTTCGAAAATGGCACGCATGGAAATACCGGCATTATTGATCAACACATCAATAGTTCCAAATCGTTCAATAGTTTTGTCAATGATTTTTTTGCAATCAGTTTCATCTGACACATCTGCTTCTACTGTTAAAATATCAGTATTCACAAGGCTAGCAGCCAATTCATTCAACTTATCTATCCTTCTTGCTGCGAGAACCAATTTGGCTTTACGTTTTGCCAGTTCATATGTAAGCGCTTTACCAATTCCGGAGGATGCTCCTGTAATTATCACCACTTTATTTTCCAAATTCATCTGATTATCTTTTTTAAAGTGCAATAGTACGAATTTTCTAAATTCATTATTGTTACTTTATTAAACAATTGGAAATGATTTTACTTTATATCAGCGTTTTAAAAATTATCAATGAAATAATTATCAACAATTTTTGGTTATTTAAATATTACGATTAATTTTGCACCTCCAAAAATGGATTGATTATGTAGCTCAGCTGGTAGAGCATTGCCCTTTTAAGGCAGGGGTCCTGGGTTCGAGTCCCAGCATGATCACTAATAATAACGAAACCCCTTGAAAACACTGATGTTTCAAGGGGTTTTTAATTGGCGGGTACAACATAGGTACATCTTTTCAGAAAAGACCTATATTTACTAAAAAAGCCGGGACGTGATTATAAACAATCAAAAATTTACTTTTATTTAATCTGAATTACTTTAGTTTAGTTGCTGTTTCATTTCCTGCTTCGAAGCAAGGTATGGTACGCAGAAAACAGTGATACGTATAAGAATGAATTTTTCACATATCAGGTTCTTACTATACTAAATCTTCATTTTTCTATTATTCCACCAACACAAAGGCAGCCCAGTAATTGGCTTCGTATTTTTTTCGCATTGCATCCTGGGCAAATTTGAATGCATCATGTATCTCTTTTCCTTTGAGCCATTGTTGGTATAATGTACTCATAAACTCAACGGTAACTTCATCACGAATTTCCCAAAGTGTCATGATAATATATTTTACTCCTGCCATTTTAAAAGCTCGCTGTAATCCATACACACCCTCGCTTCCGCGAATTTCACCTAATCCGGTTTCGCAGGCAGAAAGTACTACAAGTTTTGTATTTGACAAATTAAGGTTTGAAACTTCAAAAGCAGTAAGTATTCCATCATCAACGCCGTCAATTGCACTATTTCCTGACCACACCCGGTTAGCTCCTGCCATGATCAAGCCTGAGCGAAATAATGGGTTTTTATTATTCTTAAAATTATTTCCTGCTTCTAAATCGGTATTTTTATTCACATTATCTGCAATATAAAAACCATGTGTGGCAATGTGTATAATGGTGGGTGATTTAGATGATAAAGATTTAAACGATTCTTCATTTGCATTTTCGCCAGTATAAAGTGTAGTGGAAATCTTAGCATCTTGAAATTCTTTTTCTATGGATTCAGCTTCTGACAAAGTACCTTTTAAATAAATCCATTCTCCGCTTCGTTTGATCTCTTTGGATTCTGTTTTATCATTTTGTGCTAATACTATTTTATCATCCGGCTTGTATTTATTTGCATTAGTAATAAGTTTATTAGCATCTATGTTATACTGGATGCCACCATAGATGCTGCAGGTAAAATCAGGTTTTAAATAAAGAGAATTATTTTGGTTCATTAATTCTCTGGTAGAATTAAGTGTTTTAAGATTGTATAGATCAAAAAGAAATTTATTTTTTGCAGATGTCATTGCAGCAAAAGAAACTTTATACAATAAACCTGTTGGGGCGTAATAAACGGTTTTGACCCCTTTTAGTAAACTATCCAATGGCAACCAAATTAGGTCGTACAGCGCCCTGCTCTTTTCATCAGTAACCGGTTGATCCAAAATTTGAACACCACGATTACCGACCATTTTATTCAAAATTTCTTCCAGTTTCTTTTCATCAAATAATGAAATCAGCTTTGGGCTTTTATATCCCGGACGAACTATCAATGCTGCATAAAAAACACTGTCGTTCTTTTCTCTTTTAAACACAATACTATCATGAATACCTTTGCTATTATCAATAGTGTCAATCTTCACAGGGTTATCCTTTAATGATAATTCACTTTTAATTCTTATGAATTCAATGGCTGCTTCTTTGTCATTTAATCTGCCTTGAACCTGATCCCAAGTGATCTCATTATTTTTTCTGTCATCGGAAAAAGCATTTGATTTCAATGAAATTTTCTTTTCCATTGTATTGGCTAGGTCTTCCAATGAATCCAATCTAAGATTCATTTTTTTTAATTTTTCTTTTCCCAATTGGCTGTATCGGCCAATATCTTCTTTCAAGCCTCGCCATTTTTTATATTGGTTCACTAATACGGTATCGCTACTGCGGATAATCTCGTTAAGGATGCAATTGCTGCTGAATAATAATATTCCTTTTGTAGCCAATGTTATATTAAAAAGATTTTGAGCAATGAGTGGGTTTGCTTTATAGCGTTGCAAAGCAAAAACCGAAAACTCATTAAAATTTTTGCTGAATGTTTTTATATAATTTTCTTTTTCATTTTCGCTTAAAAAACCAAAGTTTTGTTTGATGTTTGCCAAGCATATATTTATGTTTTTGATATAATAAGACTCAGCTTTTTCATAATCACCCATTCCATAATATAAGTCTGCCATATTGATCAAGGATTGCGCATAGGTGGGATGTGTTTCACCCAGCACGTCTTTACGGATGTTCATTGCTTCAATATACAAATGCTCAGCAGCAGCATTATTACCCATTGATTTATACAATTCGGCAAGGTTGTTCAACGACACAGCATACTTAGGATTTTTTTCTCCTAAAGTTTCTTTGCAAATGTTTTTTGATTCAAGATATAAAGGTTCTGCTGCTGAATAATTACCCATTGCATTAAATAAATTAGCAAGATTATTCAATGACAATGCATAATCTGGATGTTTCACACCCAACACCTCTCTGCGGATGTTCTTAGTCTCCAAATATAGAGATTCAGCTGCTTTGTAATTGCCCATGGCAAAATATAATCCGGCCAGATTGTCTAAAGAGATAGCATAATAAGTGTTTTTCACGCCAAGCATTTCTCTCCAGATATTTTTTGCCTCAATATAAAGGATCTCAGCAGCAGCATAATTGCCCATATCTTGATAAACTTCTGCGAGATTATTTAAAGTGTTTGCATAGTAGTCATTTTTTTCACCCAATAATTCCTTCTGTATCTTCTTTGCTTCAAGCAATAAAGGTTCGGCCTCAGAATAATTACCCATTTCCCGATAGCAGGTAGCAAGATTGCTTAAATCTGTAGCAAAATCAGGGTTGTTTTCGCCCAGAATTTCTTTATCAATATTCATTGCTTCTATATCAAACGGTAATGCTGCAGAATAATTGCCCATCTCGTTGTATATCACTGCCAGATTACATATTGCTGTGGCATAATAAATGTTTTTCTTCCCCTGAATTTCACCGCGTATTTCTTTTTCAATATTTCCGTATTGGATGCCCTGCACATACTTTCCCTGATTATAACAGATCTCAACAAGCATGGTGAGAGTGTTGCAATAATTAGTGTCTTTTTTACCAAACTCTTTTTCTACCAAGGCAAGAGACTGCTGAGCATACATAAAAGCTGTGTCGAAACTTTGATTATGATAATATAAAGTACAAAGGGAATCGCAAGTTTGCCATGTCTGCGCTTGTGCAGTGAACAGTGAGCAGAAAACAGTGAGCAATACAAAAATGAGTTTTTTCATGAATTTGATGATGAAATCAAAATCAAATATACTTCTTTTCCAAATTGTTCAACATTTATTTGAAAAATCTGGGATTTCTATTTTCTTAAACCTACTATAAAAATGCCAAATAATTTTTTAAAAAAGACTAATATGATTTTTCGATTATAGAATAATTTTCACTCAAAATTTCACAATTAAATCATAGTATAATCAATTTTAATTCTATCGTTTCCTTTCCAAACTTAATAATTTCTCCTAATTAATTACTTTCTTATTTAAAAAATTCTTATCTTGATAAGTTAATGAATGTGGTTTTGGAGTAATCAAAATCCTTTTGAAATACTTAAACAATTTTAATATATATTTTAAATATATTTATTTACTTTTGACGTGGCAATAT
>Ga0182027_10013304_pt1 | contig 11488 bp, 9 predicted proteins | sample 712E1DmetaG_FD_121300 | JGI IMG/M metagenome (GOLD analysis project Ga0182027, IMG submission 121300) | Permafrost microbial communities from Stordalen Mire, Sweden - 712E1D metaG (Illumina Assembly) | ecosystem: Environmental > Terrestrial > Soil > Wetlands > Permafrost | place: Sweden...
GGCACTCCCACGGTCTTGGACACCTCTGTCCTGCTTGGTTCATAGAATCTTAGTTACCGTGACGTATCTTAACCTCTTCATTCCATTTGGGGTGTAAGAAAATATCACGGCTCGATGGGATTGGCCCCCCCTGTGCTTTCTTCTTCTTGCGAGTACAGAACGCTCCTTATCGTGAGGCATTATGCAAACTTCATTCGACGGAGCCACTCACCTCAGTGAGAATGGCGAAGCTTTACAAGAATCCAGCCCGATCGGACAAGATTACCGAAGCGCCGAGGAATATCAGGACTCTCCAGCCCATTGGTATGCGTTGCACACCTATCCACGACACGAAAAGCGCGTCCATGAAGATCTGAGGTTGCGCGCCATCGAGTGCTTTCTTCCCCTGTACCAGACCGAGCATCGCTGGAAGAATGGCTGTAAGGTACAAGTGGAATTGCCCTTGTTCCCCGGCTACGTCTTCCTAAGAATCGATCCGCGCGAACGCTTCAGGGCCTTGAATCTGCCTGGTGCGGTATCCATTGTGGGTTCCGTAACTGGCCCCTGGGCGCTACCGGATGCGGAAATCGTGAGTCTCCGCGACAGGCTGCAGTTGCGGCATTTTGAACCCCATCCCTATCTGGCCGTTGGCCAGAAGGTGCGGATCAAATCCGGCCCGCTCGCGGATTTGACAGGGTTCCTGGTGCGCCAGTCTGGGAGCTCACGAGTTGTGCTTTCTTTGGAGTTAATCCAGCAGTCGGCGGCCGTGGAAGTGGATGCCGACGACCTGGAAGCCATTGGTCCTGCGCCCAAGGGATTCGACGCGTAGCTGCCTCGCCTAAATTCTCACCCCTCCGGGGAGTCAAACGTGGCGCGAACCTGGTCAGCAGGCTCACGGTTCGTTCCCCAGCGACAAGGAAACCCCTCCCATGGCTTCAATTGGATTGATAGGTCAGTACAAAGTAAGGTCCCTGACGGATCGACGTCAGCAGGATAAGACGGCGTGCGCCCCAAATGCTAATGGCCACTCGCTTCCGCACAAATTCTTTCTCTTTTCTGACCTTTGTCTGGTGTGGACCAGCACAGGGATTGCCCACTTTGCCCTTTTCGCTCATACCCATGGAATGCAGAGTCCCTGGGCCGGGGAGTTTTTGAGAGTTGCACCGTTCGGCTTCATGTTTCTGTTTTCCGTGTTGGTTGTTCTGTTTGCCGATTTGCGTGGCTTGTACGATCTTTCCTGGAGGAGGAGTTACCGGGAAGACCTCAAACGCTTGGTCGACGCGGTTCTGTGCGCCGGAATCGTGACCTGCGCGGATTCATTTCTTGGCGGCAGCAGAGCCGGTTCCGTGGGGGCATTTGCCTTGACGCTCGCTCTCACCTGGATCTTCATGGCGGCTTGGCGCAAGCTGATCCGTTCCCAGTCCATTCCCGGACTCACGGAAAAGCGGAATGTACTCATCGTGGGGTACGGCCGGTTTGCCCATCTCCTGCGGCAGCAGCTTGAACAAAACCCTGAGTCAGGGTACGCCGTGAAAGGGTTCGTGAATCGCCGCCGAACCCCTCGGCCGAATGACAAAGTTAGCGGTGATGCCGATGGCATGCTCCTTTGTTCGGTGGACGAATTGCCCGCGATCACCCGGACCCATTTCATCGATGAGATCCTCATCAGCGTACCCAGCGATCGAAATTTAATCAAAGAGATAACCCGCAAGGCGGCGGCTGCGCACGTGCAGGTGCGCGTCATCCCAGATTTGTATGACGGCCTGGTGACGGAACAACCCATCGAGTATATTGGGAAGTTCCCGACTTTGACCCTCTGCCCGCACGACGCACCCACGCTATCGCTCATTATTAAGCGCCTGATGGATATCACCCTGTCGGGAATTGCCCTGGCCCTCGTGTCGCCACTCTTCGCTGTGGTTGCCTTAATTGTGAAGCTGAATTCAAAGGGGCCGGTCTTTTACCGCGCGGTGCGCGTAGGGAAGAAAGGTGCTACGTTTGCCTGTTACAAATTTCGAACCATGGTCGCAGACGCTGATGCCTTAAAGAAATCTCTCGAGCACCTGAATGAACGTGATGGAATCTTGTTCAAGATTGCCGCTGATCCACGGCTTACGCGTGTCGGCAAATATCTCCGGAAGTTCAGTATTGATGAATTGCCTCAGCTTTGGAACGTGTTCAAAGGCGATATGAGCTTGGTTGGGCCTCGCCCTCCCGCCTGCGGCGAGTTCACCCAGTATTCTCTTGAACACCTTCGTCGTTTGGATGTCACCCCGGGGCTGACCGGGCTCTGGCAAGTCACGGCCCGCCAGGATCCCTCCTTCCAAAACTATATCCAGCTCGACAAGGAATACGTCAATAATTGGAGCCTGGGCCTGGACTTTAGAATTCTCGTCAAAACCGTGGGCGTAGTCCTGGCCGGCACCGGGCAATGATAGGGCAACCAAACCACGCCCACCCGTATTCCTTCCAATAAATTTGCGACCGAAGCTTCCCTCACAAACATTCGATGAAACGCAACAGCACAGTTTCGGTCGTAATCCCAACTCGCCATCGTCCCCAATCCGTGCTGCGCGCCGTGCGCAGTGTTCTGGCACAGAAATATGACGACTTGGAAGTCGTCGTGGTCGTTGATGGACTCGATAACGTCACGGAGACGGCGCTGGCAGACGTCGCGGACAAGCGTTTACGGGTTATCGTGCCGCCGCAGTCAGTGGGCGTTTCCGCTGCCCGCAATCTGGGCGTGACGGCTGCTTGGGGAGACTGGATTGCATTCCTGGATGATGGGGATGAGTGGCTTCCTGAGAAGACCACGCTGCAGATGGAAATAGCGCACAATTCCGCATATCAATATCCTATTGTCAGCTCACAACTCATCGCTCGAACATCCCGCTACGAGTTGGTTTGGCCTCGCACGTTGCCCTTCAAACCGCTCAGCGAATACCTGCTTGCCCGCAAGAGTTGGTCGTACGGCGAGGGGATGCTATCCACCAGCACTTTGCTATTTCCCAAGAATCTGTACTACCAAGTGCCATTTCAAGCGGGCCTGGAGTGCCATCAGGATTTGGATTGGATGATACGGGTCATGGAACGCGCCGGGGTAGGAATCGAGTTTGTTCCCAAGCCCCTCGCCGTTTGGCATCAGGTCGAGCAGGGCAAAAGCATCAGCGCCATTGCCGACTGGAAAAGTTCCTTTAAGTGGCTTGAAAGTGTCAGGGATATGATCACTGACCGTGCTTATGCGGGCTTTATCACCACGCGGGTGGTACCTCAAGCCGCAAGTCAGGGTGCGTGGCGTGAAATACCTTTTCTGTTCAAAAAGATGTTCACCTATGGGACGCCCACGGCCCACGACATCATGCTCTTTCTGGGGATGTGGTGCGTTCCCCATGGAATCCGACGCCTCGTACGCCAGGAAGGCAAGTAGCCACCTTGTACCTTTTACTCTTAGCCATTCCCGTTTTTACTGGCACACCCCGGAGAGTCTGGGGGGGGGCGATCTGTGAAGTGGGAGATTAATCATGTCCAGCAAACGAGCGAAAGATAAACTTTTCAGGATCTATCGCTACTTGTGCGCTCAAGGTGATATGACAAGCGCGAATCTGATCTATGGCTTGTGGTATTGGGAAAACGAAGGGTACTACTAACTTTGTAAGCGCCCGGGAAAAGAAAATCAGGAACGGCGCTCAAACTTACGCCGTGCACCCAATATCTTTTCATATGTAGTCAGGGATAGGAGTAGAGAATCGTATGGAATGGTCCCCAAGAAAAGTATGGTTGCTCATGACGGTGTCATGGGCGGCGATGGTTTTTAACCTTTCGAGGACTCCGTACTCATCGACTTCCTCCGGGAGGCTTATCGCAACTGTCTTCAGTTGGTTATCTATCACGGTTCTTCCCCTGAATTTAGGCCTGCTGAACACCTTGCTCCGCAAATCTGCGCATGTCACGGAGTATGCGATATTAGCAGTGTTCCTCTACAACGCGATGAAGCCGGTGGAAGATCCTTCCTGGTCGAGGAAAGCCGCCATTTGGGCGCTATTGGCTTCGGGAGGTTACTCGCTGACGGATGAGTTTCACCAGTTATTCGTCCCCGGAAGGCACGCGTCACCAATCGATTGCCTCATCGATACAATGGGTGCCTTGTTGGGTCTCCTGGTGTTTTCCACTGTGCTTGTTGCGTTGCGGCCGAAGCCGGCAGGCATAGTTGCAGAGACGACCAAAAGCCTTTCATGAAATGGCCAGGAATTGCCTCGACCTGATACACATTGCCAGGCAACGGACATCATTCATCACAGACTTTGCCGGGACGGCTGCAAGAAATTTGTGCCAAGTCATTGAGATTCCAATCGTTGAGGTTAGTAGCGACCCTCCGTAGATGGCTGGCAAAGTGCACCAAGCAGGGTGTGCTGCCGAGGATTGAAAGAGTACTGGAGTGTTCAGGAACGGACGCGTTCGAAGTCTGCAAATCCCGCATTCTCTGTGCATGCAGGCGCAAAACTTGGGGCTCTTTGCGGTCTGCCTGAATCCACTGTTTCGATGATAGGCACCATCTGACGAGACGTGATCCCTGCGAGGTATCTTTCGGCGGAAATGAGGTTCGATAAGCATGACGGAGACTCAATGGCACCTAACTCAACAAAGCTCCCATCCAGAACGTAAGATATTGATTGTGGACGACGAGCCGGGCATCGTGAAGTTGCTGTCTGAGACGTTGCAGCAGGATGGCTACAGTTGTTTGGGGTGCCAGAGTGGCCAGGAAGCGTTGCGCTTGATAAGGGCCCACGGATTCGATGTCGTTCTGTGTGATGTTCACATGCCCGGAATGAGCGGCTTGGAGCTCCTGCACATCGTTCGGGAGAAGCACCCCCGCGTGGCCTTCGTGATGGTAACCGGCGAGGGTGACATCCGGGTGGGCGTTCAGGCAATGAAAGAAGGGGCGGATGATTACCTGCTGAAGCCTTTAAATCTTGAGGCCGTGATGATCAGCATCAAGCAGGTGCTGGAACGGAAGAAGTTCGAAACCGAATTGGAGAATTATCGCCTGCATCTCGAGGAAATGATCGAAGAGCGGACCGCCCAGCTCCGCAAGGCGATAGGGCGAATTGAGCAGACCTATGATGAGACACTGCAAGCGCTCGCTGCAGCGTTGGACTTAAGGGACAACGAGACGGCCGGGCATTCACGGCGTGTGATGGAGTACTCCCTGGAAATCGCCAGAGTGATGGGTTGCAAAAACGAGCAATTGAACGCCTTAACCCGTGGCGCCCTTTTGCACGATATCGGAAAAATCGGGATCCCTGACGACATTCTACGAAAGCCCGGCCCGCTAACGGTTCAGGAGCGTGCAGTAATGAGGATGCACGTATGGAGGGGGTATGGCCTCTTGAACCACCTTGCCTTCCTGGCGGACGCCGCCGAGATTGTTCTGACCCACCATGAGCAGTTTGATGGGATGGGTTACCCTCAGGGCTTAATAGGGATCGACATTCCGTTGGGGGCCAGGATTTTTGCTGTGGCCGATACCTTGGACGCCTTGACTTCCGACCGGCCATATCGCCGGGCCACCACTTTTGCCGCAGCGCGCGAGGAAGTCATCCGGGAATCAGGAAAACAGTTCGACCCCGCCGTAGTTTCTGCTTTCCTGGCGATTGGCGAGGGCACCTGGGCCGAACTCCGAAGCCGAAAGGGAATAGTCAGGGCATTGGGGATTGAGCGAGAAAAGATTATGCTTCCCATCCAATTCGACGCCGCCCTACGGTCCCTTGAGGCAAGCGCATGAGGTCGCGCCCCGAGGGGCTCGTTCTTTTCGGCCCCGCTGAGTAAGCTGACAGCCCGGGCAGTCGATTTTGAAATCAGGAGGTAAGGAATTCAATGCGAGTTTTGCTTGTGGACGACGAGAAAGACACTCTCAGAGCTATGGCGTGCTTCTTGGACCACTCCAACGTTGAGACGCTGCCCGTAGCGGATAGCGTGGAGGCGGCCCGGCACATTGTTAACCAACCTTTTGATGCGATGATCATCGACGTTCACATGCCGTCGCCGGATGGCTTGGAGTTGACGCGCTCGGCACGCCGTACATCTCTTAATAGTACTACCCCGATTGTCCTGATCACGGGCTTTGACGACACTGAAACCCAGAGCAAGGGGTCGGAAGCAGGCGCCACGTGCTTCGCCGGAAAGCCCATCACCCCGCAAAAGATCCGGAGCATCCTTCACGTCTTGCAGGGGGCCGCTTCACCCGAACGAAGAAAGCATGCGCGGTTGCCCTTCCTTACCCAAGTGAACTGTCGGTGGAGTTCCTCTGGCCCCAGGAGCCTGCTGGCGAAGAGCCTCAACCTCGGGCAAGGCGGAATGCTGTTGGAACCTTCAGGGGGGATACCGGTTGGCCAGGAATTGCAATTGGAGTTCGAGATTCCCTCGGTATGGCGCCCCCTTCTCCTTCGCGCCAAGGTTTACCGGTTCGAGCAACCGGATCGAATTGCCGTCCAGTTTCTCGACGCCGCGGGCTCAGACTACGATGCCGTTCAGTCATATATCACCCAACGGCTTCATAAGGTGGAACCGGAGTTTTCTTCGGGGGATAACCAGGGGGTCTATTCCTTCCGGTGAACCCTGATGGGAGGAGGCGCTGCTATTCTCCTGCTGCTTCGTTGAACCTTTCCTCGGGGGAAAGATCATCGTCCAAGCCAAATTTTGTCAACAGGCGATAAAGCCGGGCGCGACTGATTCCCAACTTGCGCGCTGCCAGAGCCTTATTCTTCGTTATGCCCAGAGCGTGCAGGACGGCCTGTTTTTCTGCGTCCTCCATGGTCGTTGGTGACGCGGCCGTCCGGGCAGACTGGTTCCTTACTTCTTCCGGCAAGTCCTCCAAATCGACCATTCTGGTCCGGGTTAGCATGCAAGCGCGACCGATGACGTTTTCCAATTCCCTGACATTGCCAGGCCACGAATGTGCCAGTAGGGCAGATTCCGCGCGTCGTGAGATCTTGTGAATCTCTTTGCGGTACTGGGAAGCGAAATCCAGAAGAAAACGCCGCGCCAGCAGCAGGATGTCTTCCCGGCGTTCCCGCAAGGGGGGGATCTGAATCTGGACCATATTCAACCGGTACCAGAGATCCGGCCGGAACCGGTTGGATTTCATTTCCACGTTCAAATCACGGCTTGTGGCAGCGATCACCTGAACGTCAACCGTGATGGACTGTGGAAGGCCCAACTTCTGCACTTCACCATTCTCCAACACCCGAAGGAGCTTGGATTGGGCTGCCTGACTCAAGTCGCCCACCTCATCGAGAAATACGGTGCCCCCGTTGGCCCACTCGAAGATCCCCGCCTGATCGGCTATTGCTCCAGTAAAAGCCCCCTTGCGGTGACCAAACAGTTGACTTTCGGCGAGGGTGTCAACAAGGGCGCTGCAGTTGAACACGGCGATGCGTTGGTGTGCACGGGGGCTCAGTTCGTGCAAAGCCCGAGCCACCAGCTCTTTTCCTGTTCCTGTCTCCCCGGTGATCAGGGCGGTCCGAAGGTGCGGCGCCACGCGGCGAACCAGATCGAAAACTTCCAGCATATTTGGACTGCGCCCGATCATACCCTCCAAACTGAAGACTTCAGCGAGCTGATTTTCCAGCGTGCTCTCCCGCCGCGTAAGGGCCGCTTGCTCCCGGGCTTCCTGAACGATTCCGCGCACTTTTTCCGGCGTGATGGGCTTGCAAATATAATCCGTTGCCCCCGCCTGAATCGCCCTAATGGCAGACTCTATGGAATAATCCCCGGTTATCATGACGACCCGTGCCTCCGGATCACGGAGGCGGATCCGCCGCAGGGCTTCCATACCATCAATGCCTGGCATGGTGAGGTCAAGCAGGATCAAGTTGGGATTGAGGGATTCGACTAATTCCACCGCATGGAGGGGATCCGTCGCGCTTTCGACGCGGACATTCTCATTGGCAAGTGCGGCCTTATAGAACCTGAGCATTCCAGGGTCATCATCAATAGCAAAGATCACTAGCGAGTGAGTGTCCTGGCCAGGGGTTTCGATCCCAGTGGCCCGTGTGTCTACAATCGGCTTGTCTAGCTCGTCGAGGTTCTCATTGCCCATGATGTTGGCCTTTCAGATTGAAGGCTGACATTCCGCGCTTTCCTCAAAGTCAAATCCTGCTGATTGAGGGTGCGGAGTCGCGACACGGTGCCAGCCTCTCCTGAAAAGGAAGCTTCCACCCCCGTCGCATCGGTCGAACCAAGCCAGCCCTGTTGACCTGGGAAACCGCTGGAGGCCGACACCTTCTATGCCACTTCATCATGCCAAATCGGCTCCCGAGAAGCCAACACTTTTTGAATCTGCCGAGTCTGGGCTTTCGGCGTGAAGGCTTTGCGCAAGTATCACGGCACCGGCCGGATCCTGCGCAGCTTCTATATCCTGGCGAGTAATGCAGATTGCGGTTGTGAGACAATTGTTAGTAGCGCCTTGACTTGGTAGAAGGAATGTGTGCTAGATTAGGCCGCAGTTGGACAAGTTTGGGAGAGTTTGACCTATGAGTAGACAATTGGTCTCGATTCTAGAGAAAGCGGGCGTCCTCCGCCCGCAGGAGATTGCCGCGGCCCTCGCAAAGGCAGAGCAAAGCAAGCGCCCGTTGTGGGAAACCCTTCTCACGGAAAAGTTGATCTCGGAAGAAACCCTGGCGGAAGTGTTGTCTAAACAGTTACACTTCCCTTACGTAAAATTGGCTGCAACGACCATCGAGTCCGAAGTAGCGCACGCTATTTCCGAGCAACTGGCGCGCAAATACATCTGCCTCCCGCTAACGAAAGAAGAGGAAAATGGAGATACCTCGGCTCGCCGAGTGAAGCGCCGTCCCACGTTGGTCGTGGCCATGGCGGATCCCACCGATCTGATGGCCCTCCAGGATATTGAGTTTTTTACCAACTGCTCGATCAAACCCGTGGTCGCCACTCGTGCCGAGGTGCAGGATGGCATTAACCACTACTTCGCCCCGGATGATTGGATGGATGAATTCCTTCAAAACGTCGACGGCGTCGAGGATATGCAGATCATCGGGCAGGAAGGCGCTGAAGATGATGTCGAGCGCGTGGACTCGAAGGCGGAAAACACCAAGGGACCGGCGGTGAAGATGGTCAATTTGCTGATCCTTTATGGAATCAAGTGCAACGCCAGCGATATCCATATTGAACCGACACTTCATGACGTACAGGTGCGGGTTCGCGTCGAAGGGCTTTTGCGTGAATATATGCGAATGCCCAAATGGATCCAGGAACCGCTTGTGTCCCGAATGAAAATCCTGGCAAAGCTCGACATTACGGCGCGGCGCACTCCCCAGGATGGCCGTATCAAGGTAGCGTATGGCGACCATGAAATTGACCTGCGCGTATCGACATTGCCCACTCACTTTGGGGAGAAAATCGTCCTGCGGATCCTGGGGACCGGCCAGCGCGTGCCTTCCACTGCCGCGCTGGGGATTAAGGGTCTGGATCTCGAGATTCTCAAGAAGGCAACCGATCAACCGCAAGGTTTGATCCTGGTGACCGGCCCCACGGGAAGCGGCAAGACGACCACTTTGTACTCGATTCTGGCAGAGAAGAAGAAACCGGAAATCAATATCATTACGGTTGAAGATCCGATTGAAATCCAGCTCTCCGGCATCAATCAGGTACAGGTAAATACCAAGGCGGGATTGACGTTTGCGTCCAGCCTACGCTCGATTTTGCGACAGGACCCTGATGTCATTCTGATCGGTGAGATTCGTGATTTGGAGACGGCAGAAATTGCATTTCACGCTGCCATGACCGGGCACCTGGTTCTATCGACCCTCCACACCAACAGCACAACCGCAACCGTGGCGCGATTGCTTGACCTGGGCGTGGAGCCATTTATGATTGGTACGTCGGTAAATTTGATCATAGCGCAACGCCTCGTCCGAAAAATCTGCGAATTTTGCAAGGAGCCTTATCATCCAGATCCCAAGCAACTGGAACGCCTTCAGTTGGCCGGAACCGAATTTACTTTTTATCATGGAAAGGGCTGTGATACCTGTGTGAAAACAGGCTATTCCGGCCGCATCGGGATCTACGAGTTTCTGCGCCTGACCCCCAGGTTGAAGGATCTGGTGAACCGGAAGGCGCCGGAGGGAGAGCTCCGGGCGGCGATGATGTTCGACGGCAGCACGCAATTACTCGACGAAGCCATCCAAAAAGTGAGGGAAGGCTCAACCACGGTGGAAGAAGTTCTACGTGTGGTCCAACTCGAGGAAGAGGAGGTAACGCGCTGCCCGAAGTGCAGAAACCTGATCAGCCGCGACTTCGCCCACTGTCCTTTTTGCTTCTGTTCTCTCAAGATCATATGTGAATCCTGCCGGCAGGAACTAAAACCTGAATGGCAAATCTGCCCCTATTGCGGGACCCACCTTCCGACTGTTGTGCCTCCGGCGGATGAGAAACCCGCTCCACTGGTGGTGCCGGAGGTAATCGCCCCCCTGGCGTCTGCCCCAGCCTCTGCTGGCAGTGTTTCTATTCCTCCGATAGCGGATGCCATAACCACAAGAAGACCTTGTATCCTGGTGGTTGACGACGACGAAGTGATGCGCTCTCTGGTGGCCGAGGCGTTGGAATTACTCCCCTCGAAACCGGAAGTGGTGGAGGCACAGGATGGATCAGAGGGCTTGGCAAAAGTTGAGGCGCTGAAACCGGACCTCATCATTCTCGATGTAATGATGCCCGGCCTTTCTGGCTTTGAGGTCTGCGAGCGACTCCGGCACGACATCAAGACGGCGTTTATTCCCATCATGATGCTGACTGCCAACACGGATGAACAAAGCCGTACCAAAGGGTTTATGGTGGGAACCGATGACTATATGACCAAGCCGATTTCCATTCCTGATCTGCACGCACGCGTGAGCCGCCTGCTGCGCCGTACTTATGGTATGTAGTTGGAAGCGGCGGGATGCGAGAGTCCATCCCTGAGTGTCCCGCACCCTGCAAACCCCGCCCTGCGGGTAGCCGGACTGTAGATGGCGGGGGCTTAGGCGCTAGAATAACGGTTAGCGGTGCCTGAAGCCCCATAGCGGGCGAAAGACCGTCAAGCTTGTTCAAATTACGATTCGTCAATCTAGTGCTGACCGGCGGCTCCGCCCCTTGCTATGCGCCTGCGGCACACCACTGACGATGAAAATGCGCGAAGCGCCTTGGAGTGCGGCCGCGAAGCTGCCGCCTTTCCACGGACTTGATCTGAAATTGCGAAAAGTCGGTGGTAGTTGGTGCAACCGCATTCCACTGCGGTCGCCGCCGCAACCGCATTCCAAGGCGGTAGCTGCTGCGACCGCACTCCAAGGGGCCTTTGGCACAGTTATTTTCATGACAGCACGGGGCAAAGCCCCCTCCATCCCCACGTTCTCCACCTAATTTGGACAAGATTGTACTAACAAAGCCCAGGCCAACGGCCCATAAGCGCTAACTTAAATTGTGCCGACCACGAGAGCCCGCTTCGGCGGGCGACAGA
>Ga0182027_10013305_pt1 | contig 11486 bp, 5 predicted proteins | sample 712E1DmetaG_FD_121300 | JGI IMG/M metagenome (GOLD analysis project Ga0182027, IMG submission 121300) | Permafrost microbial communities from Stordalen Mire, Sweden - 712E1D metaG (Illumina Assembly) | ecosystem: Environmental > Terrestrial > Soil > Wetlands > Permafrost | place: Sweden...
CACCTACCAGCTCATCTCGCGCGGGGCGTGCGGCGTGCTTTACTACCGCTGGCGGCAACCGCGCATCGGCAGTGAAAAATTTTACGGCGCGGTGCTGCCGCACCACCTCGACGGCAACAACCGTGTTTTCAAGGAAATCAGCCAGATCGGCGAGGAACTCAAATTGCTCACTCCCGCCCTCAAGGACACCAAGGTGGTGGCCGACGCCTGCATCCTCTATTCGCACGACAACGACTGGACGCTCCAGCAACCGAACCAGCCGAGCAAATTTTTCAACCTCCGCGAACACATCCAGCTCATCTACAACGCGTTGCACGACCGCAATATCCTGGTGGATTTTGCGCGTCCCGCGGAGGATTTGTCGTCATACAAAATCGTCTTCGCGCCGTCGCTGCACCTGCTCAGCGCCGGCGAGGCCGACCGGTTCAAACTGTACGTCCAAAACGGCGGCACCCTCGTCAGCACCTTTAACACCGGCCTCGTCAATGAACATGGCATTGTGCCCGACACCGGCTACCCGAACGACCTGACGGATTTGTTCGGGCTGGAAGTTTTGGAATTCGACCCGCTGCCGCCCGGCGAGGAAAACCATCTCACCTTCAAAGGCGCGTTCCCGACCAGCCATTTGCATCCCGCGCGCCTGTGGTGCGACGTCATCGAACCGAAGGGCTGCCAGATCCTGGCGACCTACGCGAAGGATTTCTACGCCGGCCGCCCGGCCATCACGATGAACACCTTCGGCCTCGGCAAGGCCATTTACATCGGCACAATGAGCCACCAGCATTTTTACCACGACCTTGTTTCGTGGCTGCGCCAGATGTGCGGATTGCAACCCCTGCTCAAGGTTCCCGAAAACGTCGAGGTCAGCATGCGCCAGAAGGAAGGCACGCGCGTCTTCTTTTTGATCAACCACCAAAACTCGCCCGTGCGCATCCAGTTTTACAAGCCCATGCACGACTTTCTCACGGGCAACACCTTTTCCGGCAATTACGACCTTCCACCGCACGGCGTGCTCGTGCTCGACGAACATCCGGAACATAAAATCTCTGGCGTCAACGCCTGATTTTTCGACCTGTAAAACCAGTCGCATTGGCCTTCGAACTAAAATTAATCTACCGCTTTTCCCGGCAAGAATTGCCCGATTGGCGAAGACTTGCCATCTTTGGGGTGGGCTGCCGGCCCGTTTTTTCAGATGAAAACTGGAAAAAAATTCTTGTTAAATTTTCGGCAAAGGCGTAAAAGCCAGATAGTTCTTTAACAAATCAATTTGCGTAGCGTTGGCTGCTACTCAAAGCCACAGAAAAACCGACCAAATTTCAAGGCAGGATTGCAGGACGAAGCCAAGGCGCGCCCAGACGGGCGCCGCCTTGTGTTTTCTCTGCAAGGCTGCCTTGGTCGGTTGCCTCTGATGGGAGCACGAGGTGTGCGCCTTCAAGATTTCTGGGGAAGGCAACCGGCCAAAATGGGAAGTTCAACCATGAAAATGACTCGGAAGCTAATCATGGCGAGCATGCTTGCAGGGGCTCTTGTCACAACTACATTTGCGCAAATCAATAGCGGCGTCAGACCGGTCCCGCAAAATTTCATCACGCAGATTCCGGTGTTTGCGCGTAATCCTGCCGCGCTGGAACTCATTACCAATCTTCTGGCTGAACCGGAGCCGGAATTGAGCGTGCCGGAAGTTTCTCAATTTTTCAGTCCTCCCGGCACGTTTTGGACTTTGAAAGGCGGCGCGCCTTTGCCTTGCGACCCCTTCCCCGACCTTCCGGTTTATGCCATCGGCACCAATAACAATTACCTCATCGACGACCGTTCAGTGGACTATGATGGTTTAAGCTTGTTGGCACAGGCGGAAAACGAATTGCTAGGGCTGACGAATGGAACGATCAGCACCTACACCATAGACACCAACGATCTTTATCTGGAGGTGCCGGTGGACAGTTTGGCGGATTCAGGCCAGTTCAAAATCATTCTGTGCAACACCATTCAAGGACAGAGTTATGATTTTCTCACGAAGTCGGATCTCCTTTGTCCGACATGGGCGACTGCTCTCACCGTGACGGGCGCGGTGGGCAACGCCACCGAAGTGGAGTTGCCGATGAATGGGCGAACCAATTTGTTTATCTTGGCGCGTGTGTCCACGTCATATTCGTTTTCCATTCTTACAGCGCCTTTGAGTCAGGACGTTTTCGACGGCGACACAGTAACTTTCAGCGTGGAGACGGGCGGCAATATGAACCTGACGTTTCAATGGACATTCAACGGCAACGCCATTCCGGGCGCGACCAACAGCAGTTACACCATCAACAACGTGCAGGACGGCGACGCGGGCGATTACGCGGCGATCATATCCGACGGGACAAATTCAATCATCACGCCAGCGGCTAAATTGACGATCGCAGGTTCAACGGGCGACATTTTATTAATCCCCATCGTGAGCGGGCGGCAGAGTTATGTTTTCAAGAGCGGCGTCACCTACTACATCGGCTCCTCCATTCAACTGTATGGCGATACTATCATCGAAGGCAACGCCGTGCTGAAATTCGACGGAGATTATTCGCCTGATGCAAGTTTGGTCATCAAGGGAACATTGACTTGCAAGACTACGCCCTATTCCCCGGCGATTCTGACTTCCATTGATGATGACGCGCCGGGAGAATGGATTTATTTCAGCGGCGGCTATCCTCAAACCGCCGAAACCGGAGTGCCGTATCTGGAACTGGCCCATTCTGAAAGCAACACGATCAGCAACCTGCGCATCAGCTATGCGGATTGGGGGGTGACGACGCCGGCGGTTTCGCGGCGGCTGGACGTGTGGGATTGCCAGTTTGTCCAGTGTAATTATGGCGTCGTCAATCTGGTGGCGGGCAGTTCAACGGACAGCTTGCACAATGTTCTTTTCGCGGCGTGCGGCGCGGCCATTGGCGCGGCCAGCAACTCCATCGCCATTGAAGCCGAACAAGTGACGGCGGATGTCGGCGATTTTTGTCTGGCGTCAGCCACGCCCAGCCGGATGGCGCTGACCAACAGCATTGTTTGGGGCAATGCCCCTACCGCTGCCAGCCTCACGACGATCCATGTAGCGTTCAATCCTGATTTGACGAATTTTCAAGCGGTTGACGCGGGCAACTATTATCTGGCGGCGAACAGCCTGCTTCAGCAGGCGGGGACGGCCGGCATCAGCCCGCGCTTGCAAACTGAATTGCAAACCAAAACCACTTACCCGCCGGTGGCCGTTGCCGCCTATACCACAAATTCCGGGGCCATAACGTTGTCGCCACAAGCATTGCGTTACACCAACGGCGCGCCGGACTTGGGATATTATTATGATGTTTTGGATTACACTGTGGGGATGCTGGTTTTGAATGGCGGCACAGTGACGGTGTTGCCCGGCACGGCCATCGGGTTGCGAAATGAATATGTCCCCGCCGCCGGACGTTACAGCTGGTGGGGATTCTGGCTGCGGGAAGGGACGGCGTTCATCAGTCATGGCACGCCCAACAAGCCGATTATTTTTTCTGACGTTCAATTGGTTCAGGAACAACAGGCCTATCCCTGCGTCGCTTCCTTTGTTCCCGATTATGAGCCGGTGGATTCCACGACGCCCGCGCCGGTGCTGGATTTCCGGTTCTGCCATTTTTACGCGGCGAGCGCGTGGTATCACGTGTGGGCGGGATACGATTCGTTTTATGATTACACGGTGTCGCCGGACAGTTCCATGTATTTGAACCTGCAAGATTGCAACGTGCATGGCGGGCAAATCAATTTGGGCAGTCCCGATTACTACCATTACGATTTAAGTCAGGTTTATGCCCCCGGCGCGGTGGCGTGGGTGAACAACTTATTTGAGAACGTCAACATCAATCTCTACCCGGCGTATTACTGGTATAACGGCGTGGTGAACTGCGACCTGCGGGTTCAGGCGTTCAACAATCTATTCAAGAGCGGACAGCTTAGCCTGGTATCCATGCCGGCTTCGGCGGGGAACTGGACGTTTACCGACAACCTTTTCGACAAGGTGCATTTCCTGCAATACACCAACTATGATTTGCCTTTGGATCATGACCACAACGGCTATTGGCCGCTGCTCTCCCCGGAGTTGGGAGTCTGGGAAATCACCCGTCTGGCTCCCATCAATGACGACGGGGGCATTGATGCGGTGAATGACGTGGTGCTGACCACCGCTCCGCCGTATCAGGCCGGCCCGTTTGGGAAATTCTATCTGCCGAACACAACGCCGCTTTACGGCGCGGGCAGTCGGAGTCCTGGTAATGCGGGGCTTTATCACTACACAACACGGGTTGACCAAATGAAGGAAGGCAATGACACGGCAAAGGTCAATGTCAACATCGGCCTGCATTATGTGACAGCGAACAATTACGGCCAACCACTGGACACTGATGGCGATGGCATCCCCGATTATGTTGAAAACTGGCATGGCGATGGCAACTACAGTCTCCATACTGACACCGAGACTGACTGGCAAAATCCAATGACGGATGGAGTGACGAATGACATTTACAACGCGGTTTATGATGACATTGATCTTTCCGGCGATGGACTCACAGGACGCGCGAAGCGGATTTTAGGAATTAATCCTCTATCTCAAGACAACCCGCTGAAATTGCCTCCCATTATTACAGGACAGGAGCCTTACATTCTCACCTATTCAATGCCTTTGAGCATTGATGCGGATTCCAACCAGTGCGTTCTTACGTTAATGGACAACGGTTATCCCGCTGGTGGTTACGATTTCATCCAACAAACCAACGGCACTTATCTGGTGGAATGGAACACGACGTTTGCGGCCAATGGTTTTCATGTCTTGCAGGTTGAACTGGGCATGCCAGGTTCAAATCTTCCCAAAGATGATTACGGCAACGTTCCTAAACAGCCGGTGCTTTCTGTGGCGGGACAGGCGCGAATTGAAAATGTAAATAACCTCATTCAGTTTGACCCGGACGAAACTCCGTTCACGAGTCAAGCAAGGTATCACGGGACGCTGGCGGTGCAATCGGCAGATTATGAGATAGATATTTATGACACGAACAATGTTCTTCTGAAAACAATTACAAATCACACAGACAGCGGTGTGATTGATGAAGTATGGAATTTGATCAGCGATAGTAGCGAAACCCGAAATGATGACGAGTTTGACGCGCAGATTTATATCACGCCAAGCAATGTTTCAAATAATTTACGAGCACAAGTTCATTCAAATGACTCAAGTTCATCAAGTTCATCAGGACCTATTCCAATATGGAAATTCAAAAAGGGAAGATGCGGTGATTTATTTACCATGGCTTATGGCTGGAATAATACGATGGGGTCCGGTGCCAGATCGGACATGATTCGATTGGGTGTTGAAGATATTGTATTTAACCCGGGTCTCGACAACCAATACTACCCCCCGTTTCCTTACCTTAATTGCTACGATTGCGACCCCTTCTTCATGTATTCCACAAACACCGAGGAAACAATACTTAACGAATTATCCAACCCGGGCGTTGGGAACTTTTTCTTCGATGGGCATGGAAGCATGTACTCGTTTGGTTCAGCACTGGATGATAACGACAAAGCCAAAAATGGCCGTTCAATGCTTGGCAACACCGTGGTTGGCCAACGACTTGGAAACTATCTACCCACAAACGGAAAGAAAGGGCCAAAACACGCGCATCCTTATCGTTTGGTTATCTTGAATGCTTGTGATTGTGGTGATGCTCCTTTTTGGGCACAGGCATTTGGCATCGTATCAGAGGCTCGCACCACGCAATGGTTTCATGATAATAATTACAACCCGCAGGCCATGGTCGCGTGGATTGGAGATACATACGGTCCCAATGGATTCGATATTTATGGCCAATATGAAAATCGCGCTGCACATTTGGCGGTGTTGTTTAACTGTTGGATGTCCGAGCTTCCGTTGGCTGAGTGTGTTGACGCAGCCACGCAACCGGACGATCAGATGTTTGATCCTTTTGACCAACCGCTGGATACAAACTGGACAATATTCGGCGACCGGGAACTCACACGCTCACTTCAATAACTACTATGAAAAAAAAACCTTCTCCAGAGTTTGTTGTCGTTGTCATGGCTTTGCTCGGCTTCGCAATATATTTTTGGGTGTTGCCCTTGGTATGGCCGCCTTTTGTCATAGGCACTCCCACTGATAACATGACGTTGGCCGAGAAAGTAAAATGCCGCTTGGGTATGGACTTAAAGGATTTGGAAAATTCTCTGACTCTCACGCCAGTTATTACAGGCGAAGAACCGTTCATACTCACTTATTCGATGGCACTAAAGGTTGATGCGGCTAGTTCAGGGATGATGGGGACGTATATTCCCAGCGATCGAACGGCACAAACACGCCATCTCGCATTGTTGGATAATGGAAAAGATGCTCATTTATACGAAATTGATCGGCAAACAAACGGAACATATCTGGTAAGATGGAACACAACCGCTGCCTCTTACGGGTCGCATAGATTGCAGGTGAGTCTTTTTTTCTCGCTGACAAAACCACAAATCGTTGACGGGCCTATACGAAGTGAAACTGTAACCAATATGCTGCAATGGGACTATGATTTGACTGGATTCGGCAGATGGATTGATTTTCACGGTTTTCTGCAAGTCACTTCAGCCGATTACAGTATTCAAATTTTTGACACGAACAATTTTTTGATGAAAAGGATTGACGGCCACACGGACAAAGGCGTCATTAAAGAACGTTGGGATTCTCATCCAACCAACAAATACGCTTGGACTGAAGAAGATCTGAAGGTTCGGGTTTACATCACCCCGACCATTGCCGATACCAACGGTTCGGTGAAATCTAACGCGCCAACGATTTGCGTTCCATATCCTTAATCCATGAAAATCATCCCCACAAAACTTGCGGTTGGGTTCATAGCGATTTATCTCGCCGCTCTTTACGCTGGCCAGACCAATTTCACGGCAAAACCTCCGCTACTCACCGCGCCGCCCGCCTACAAGGAAGCCATGTCGAAACTGATGCTCTTGGAAGTCAACGACTACGCGAGCCGACTCAATTTGCCTGAACAACTTCCCATTACAACCAACTCGCTTACGGAACTTTTTGTCACGTTTCCGCGGATGGCGGAACGTTTTGGAGCTTTGGGCAGTCTGCGCACGACAAACTTTTCCTACGGCTTTGGCAAAGGAAAACACCTTTGCTACATAACGCGGCTGATAAAAGGCAGCAACCCTCATGATTACGAAGTCAATAAACCGTATGAGATTGATCCATCAACCGTAAACACGAATGCTGCTTACATACTGGCAACACAATGGCTCGCCAAGGCGTTTGTGGACGTGAGCCGGTTGTCAACCTCATCCGTCGTTTCCACTGAACCGTTGGTTATTTTGCACATGACCACCAGCAAATACACGGTTGAATGGGGGCAAGGCAGCATGTTGATAAACGGTGTTTCGATGCCAAAACCGGTTGCGAAAGTAGTCTTAGCATCGCCGCAAAATGAACTGTGGACGCTTCGTGTGGAAGACCCCACGTTCATTCTCCGAAAACCATTGGAGATTACGAACCTCGACTTTTTGCTTTCCCAGACCAACGCCACGGCAGAAACGAATGTCCCCACAAGCCAATAACAATTTTCCCGTTTGCACGCCCAATAACAAGCCTACCGTTTACTCCAACGTTCAGTTCGTTTGCCAATCTCGACAATGAATTTCCTGAATTTACTTCTTGCCGTCCTGGCGCTGTTGAGCCTCGCGCTGGTGTTCTGGCAATGGCTCGCCGCCACGCGGTTTCCACTGCACCGGCGCATCACCGACTTGTCCTTTGCCCCAACCATCAGCCTGCTCAAACCGCTCAAAGGCTGCGACGCCACCACCGCCGAATCGCTCCAAAGCTGGTTCCATCAAGACTACACCGGCCCGACGCAAATCCTTTTCGGCATTGCTGACGCCAATGATCCGTCCGGCCAAATCGTCCGTGAACTCATTGAAACAAATCCGGGCCGCGATGCGCAACTGGTTGTCTGCGCCGAATCGCTGGGCGCCAGCGGCAAGGTCTCCACGCTCGTCCAACTGGAACGGCTGGCGAAATACGAAATGATTCTCGTCAGCGATGCCGACGTGCGCGTGCCGCCGGATTTTCTCGCCAACATCGTGGCGCCGTTGCGCGATCCCCGGACCGGCCTGGTCAATTGTTTTTACCGGCTGGCGAATCCCGCGACGACCGCCATGCGTTGCGAGGCCGTCGCCATCAACGCCGATTTTTGGAGCCAGGTGCTGCAGGCTGCCAGCCTCAAACCGCTCGATTTCGCCCTCGGCGCGGTCATGCTCACCCGGCGCAAATTGCTGGAAGAAATCGGCGGCTTCACCGCGCTGGCAAATTGCCTCGCCGACGATTACCAGCTTGGCCATCGCATCGCGCAAAACGGCCATCGCATCGCGCTTTGCCCCGTGGTTGTGGAATGCTGGCACCCGCCGATGAGCTGGCGCGGCGTCTGGAAACATCAACTCCGCTGGGCGCGCACCATCCGTGTCTGCCAGCCCGTGCCGTATTTTTTCAGCATTCTGGCCAACGCCACATTCTGGCCGCTGCTATGGCTGATTGCGTCGCTGGTTCTGTCAAAAACATTTTGCCTTCCGCTCCTGGCCGTCGCGTGTTTGTTAATCCGGATCGCCCTCGCGCAAAATCTCCAGCGGCGATTCACGCCGGGGGACAACAACCTCTCCCCGCCGTGGCTGGTACCAGTGAAGGACTTGCTGCAGGCGGCGGTCTGGCTCGGTGCCTTCATCGGCAATACCGTCGAGTGGCGCGGGCAGCGAATGAAATTGAGTCGGGATGGGACTTTGGTCGAAGAAAAGTAACTGCCGGCGCTCCACTTCGAAAAGGCTGGCCTGCCACCCGTAGCTCGCAGCGAAGCGGAGAGCGAAGGATGGTGGGCGCTGAGGGATTCGAACCCCCGACCTTCTCCGTGTAAAGGAGCTGCGCTACCACTGCGCCAAGCGCCCGGACCATGGGCCACCCTATCTCATGCCCGTTTGGGTGACAACGGTGATTTTTTTCGTTCAACCCACCTGATATTTAACATTGGGTTCCGGGCCAAAAAACCAGTCCGGTTAAAAGTGGCGGGGCGGAGGACCAAATCTGCCCCATCTTTGTCGAAGCTGAAAATTGTTTGAAAGATTCTGAATTTGCAAACGTAAGAGCTGTAGTGCAGTGATGTCAGATTTAACTGACATTGCGGTTTCACTTAAAGCCGGTGATGGCAAACAGTTGCGAATCGGTCGTGAAGCTGCCGCGACAACACTTTATACCAGCCCCGATCCTCCGGGCATTGGGGTTTCAGGGACAAAGGGATTAAGGACGGGGCTGGTATTTGTGAAAATAATGGAAAAGTAGTGGCAAGGATTCCATGCAACCGGGACGGGACGAAACGGAAATTACATCCCTTTACCGACCGGCCATTGGCAAGAAACAACGATGACGTCCCAAGAACGCAAGGAATGGCAGCAGGCGGAACAACAGACGCGCATGCAATCCAGCGCCCTGGAAGCCGCTGCCAACAGCATCATATTGACGGATAAGGCGGGGAAAATTCTTTTCGCCAACCGGGCTTTTTGCGCCATGACCGGTTATGGCCTGGAGGAAATTCTCGGCAATACCCCCGCTTTTCTCAAGTCCGGCAAACATGACGCCAGTTTTTTCAGGCAACTCTGGGATACCATCCTGACCGGACGGGTCTGGCAGGGCGAATTAATCAACCGGCGCAAAGACGGAACCTTTTATGTCGAGGAAATGACCATCACCCCCGTCCAGGGGACCAGCGGGGAAACCAGCCATTTTATCGCGGTCAAACAAGACATCACCCAGCGCAAGCAGTTCAAGGAACAATGGCATCAGGCGCAAAAAATGGAAGCGATCGGCAAACTCGCCGGAAACATCGCGCGTGATTTCACCAATCTGCTTACCGTCATTCATGGCAATGCCGAACTGGTGCTGGCGGATGAAGGTCAACTCAAGGACCAGAACCGCCGGTATCTCAAACAAATCACCGACGCCACCGAACGCGCCGCGGATTTGACCCGCCAATTGCTCGCTTTTGGACGGAAACAGGTCATTCAATTTCAACCCCTCAGTCTAAACCACGTCATCAGCAGTTACACCAAAATGCTCAACCGGGTCATCGGCGAGCGTATTACCCTGCAATGCCGTTACGCCGAGGACCTGCCCGCCGTCAGCGCGGACGTCGGCCTGATCGAGCAAATTCTCATCAACTTGATCGTCAATGCCCGCGATGCCATGCCCCAAGGCGGGTCCATTCACATTAACACGGAGGCCCTCAACATTGATGCCGCGCACGTTCAGACCCATCCGGAAGCGCGACCCGGCGAATTTGTCTGCATCACGGTAGGCGACACCGGGACGGGCATCTACCCGGAATATTTGCCGCGGATTTTCGAACCTTTCTTTACCACCAAGGAAGCCGGCAAGGGCGCCGGGCTCGGCCTGGCGACCGTCTATGGCATCGTCAAACAACATCAGGGCTGGATCGAAGCATCCAGCCAGCTTGGGAAGGGAACTACTTTCAAGATTTTTCTGCCGGCCGATGCTTCCGACGCGGCCAAGGCATCCATTCCGCAAGCGAAAGCGATTCCGGCCGGCGGGCACGAAAAAATACTGCTGGTGGAAGACGATGCCGACGTCCGAATGGTCACGCGGGATGTTTTGGAAGCATCAGGCTATCAAATCTGGGAAGCTTCCAACGGTCTGGAAGCTTTGAATGTTTGGAAGACCAACGCTTCACAAATTGATTTATTGCTGACCGACATCATCATGCCCGGTGGCCTTAATGGCAGGGAATTGGCAGACAAATTAAAGGAGGAACGGCCATACCTGAAAGTGATACTTATGACTGGCTACAATCCTGCTCTGACGGAAAAAACCCAGTCCCACATCCATATTTTGCCCAAACCGTTTTCATTGGAAGGCCTCACGGAGACGGTGCGGAGCTGTCTGGACGCGGCGCGTCTGGCCGGTTGAAATATTCAACCCCATCGTGGCCGGTCCGTTTTTTATTGGAGACAAAGTTTGTCGCGCGGGCACGGAACCGGCCATCAATCCGCCTCCAGCGCCTTCCGGGTTTCCTGCAAGGCGCGGTGCATCTCCGCCGCCGATGCGAAACGTTGCGCCGGGTCCGGCTGACAAGCCTTGAGGATGACGGTGTTCAACGGAAGGAAATCCGCCGGATCCCCGCCTTCAACCAGAGTCGTGGCAATCTCCGGAAAATAGGCCGCATTGCGGCCGGTGCCGAGCACGTAAAGCACCATGCCCAGGGCGTAAATGTCCGCCTGCGGTGTGCCCGGGCGTTCCGGTGGTGGCGGCATATAGCCGGGCGTGCCCACCAGGGTCCGCTCCTGGTCGGGAGGCCGGATTTCGGTGATGAGTCCCATGTCCGCCAGCTTGGGCTGGCCGTTTACAAAAATAATGTTCTGGG
>Ga0182027_10013306_pt1 | contig 11485 bp, 9 predicted proteins | sample 712E1DmetaG_FD_121300 | JGI IMG/M metagenome (GOLD analysis project Ga0182027, IMG submission 121300) | Permafrost microbial communities from Stordalen Mire, Sweden - 712E1D metaG (Illumina Assembly) | ecosystem: Environmental > Terrestrial > Soil > Wetlands > Permafrost | place: Sweden...
CCTCAGCGCGCGAGGAGATCGGCGACCTGCACCGCTGCGAGCCCTATGTCTACGCGCAGATGATCGCGGGCAAAGACGCGCCCACCTTCGGCGAGGCAAAGAACTCGTGGCTCACCGGTACCGCGGCGTGGAATTACTACGCCATTACGCAGTGGATCCTCGGCATCCGCACCTCGCTGGCCGGACTGGAGATTGCTCCGGTCATTCCGAAGAGCTGGCCGGGATTTACGGCGACGCGCATCTTCCGCGGAGTGGTCTACCGGATTGCCATCGAGCGCAAAGGCGACGGCAATCGCATCGCGCTCACCGTGGACGGCAAACCGGTTGAGGGCAACGTTGTGCCTCCTCCCGCGGATGGACGGAAGGAAGTTTCGGTCAAGGGTATTCTGACGTAAAGGCCTGTGGTAGCAGCATGGTTTAGCAGATCGTTGCGATTTGCCCGGATGACGCTCTCCGGCGGTGTGTAATTCTTTCGTGGTGGGAGGGGCTCCGTTGCACGACTTACGTCAGAAGGTAGAAGCCGAGTTGCTCACAGACATCCTTCCCTTCTGGCTCCAATACGCCATCGACGACGAGTACGGTGGCTTTCGCGGCCGGATCGCCAACAACCTGACCATTGACCCGCACGCCGACAAGGGCGTGATCCTGAACACGCGCATCATGTGGACCTTCTCCAAGGCCTACAGTGTCTACAGCGACCCAGCGTATCTGGCTACTGCGCGCCGCGCATATGAATACCTCGACCACTTCTTCTGGGACCCGGATTTTGGCGGCGTCTACTGGATGCTCGACTACGCGGGCCATCCAGCCGACACGAAGAAGCGAATCTACGGGCAGGCATTCGCCGTCTACGCGCTGGCTGAGTATTATCACGCGACAGGCGACGCCGAGGCGCTGGGCAAGGCATTGCGCCTAGTGGAGCAGATCGAAACCGCGAGCCACGATGCGCGGAACGGCGGATACTTCGAGACCTACGTGCGCGACTGGACTCTGGCAGCCGACCAGCGGCTGAGCGATGTGGACATGGACGAAAAGAAGTCCATGAACACGCACCTGCATCTGCTGGAAGCCTACGCCGCGTTGCTGCGATTCCACGAGGACGAGACGGTTCGGCTCAGGCTTCGGGAGTTGATTGAGATTTTTCTGGACCACATCATTCATCCCATGACGAGTCATTTCATTCTGTTCTTCGACGAGAAGTGGCATCCGCGGTCCGGGAAGATTTCCTTTGGCCACGACATTGAAGGAAGCTGGCTGCTTGTGGAGGCCGCAGAGATTCTGGGCGATCCGGCCGTTTTAGAACGGGTGCGCTCTGTCGCTGTCGAGATGGCGCAGGCCGTCTACGAGCAGGGCCTCGACAGCGACGGCGGCCTAATGTATGAGGCCGATGCTACGGGAATCATCGACTCGGACAAGCACTGGTGGCCGCAGGCGGAGGCGGTCGTCGGCTTTCTCAACGCTTATCAGCTTTCGGGCCGGCGGCACTTTTTGGATGCAGCTGAGCGGAGCTGGGTATTTATCGAGAAGTTCATCATCGATCACAAATATGGCGAATGGTTCTGGCTGGTCTCGAAGTCGGGCGTGCCCGGCGCGGGGCTCGATAAAGTTGGCCCCTGGAAGTGCCCCTACCACAACAGCCGCACCTGCTTTGAAGTAATGCGGCGGCTAGACGCCGTAAAACTCGCCGAAGTCGGGCAATAGTCATAAAAGACCGGAGTGAAGAGATGAACCAGGCCGCATTCAGAAAGAGCGTTCAGAACTTGATGAAGCAGCAGGAGAAGCTGCTCGTCCGGCGCAACCGGAAGTTGCCCGGAGGCAATGGCGTTTTCGATCGCTACGAATTTCCTGTTTTGACTGCCGCGCATGCGCCCATTGCCTGGCGCTACGATCTCGACCGGAAGACGAATCCCCTTCTGCTGGAGCGCATGGGCGTGAATGCCGTCTTCAACGCCGGGGCGATTTTGCACGAAGGCAAATATCTAGTAGCGGCTCGCGTGGAGGGCGCGGACCGCAAATCGTTCTTCGCAGTAGCCGAGAGCCCTAACGGCATCGACAACTTCCGCTTCTGGGATTATCCAATCCTCATGCCGGAGAGCGGCGACCCGGATACGAATGTTTACGATATGCGCCTGGTGAAGCATGAGGACGGATGGATCTACGGCCTCTTCTGCACCGAGCGCAAAGACCCGAAGGCTCCGGCGTGGGACACATCGTCAGCAGTGGCGCAGTGCGGCATTGCCCGCACCCGAGACCTGAAGACATGGGCGCGGCTGGCGGATTTGAAGTCCCGCTCTCCGCAGCAGCGCAACGTGGTTCTGCACCCTGAGTTCGTCGATGGAAAGTACGCCTTTTACACGCGCCCGCAGGACGATTTCATTCAGGCCGGCAAGGGCGGCGGCATCGGCTGGGGTCTTTCTTCCAGCATCGAGAAGGCTGTAATCGATAACGAAATCATCCTCGACAACCGTGAGTACCACACCATTCAGGAGGTGAAGAACGGCCTCGGCCCCGCGCCTATCAAGACGACGCAAGGCTGGCTGCACCTGGCGCATGGCGTGCGCTCGACGGTCGCCGGCATGCGTTATGTTCTCTATCTCTTCCTCGCCGACTTGAATCGGCCATGGATTGTCACCCACAAGCCGGCGGGCTACTTTCTGGCGCCAAAGGGCGAAGAGCGCGTCGGCGATGTCTCGAACGTGGTCTTCTGCAATGGCTGGATCAAACGCAAGAATGGCGATGTGCTGATCTACTACGCCTCATCGGACACACGGCTTCACGTGGCCACCAGCACCGTCGGCAAGCTGCTGGACTACGTGCGCAACACACCCGCCGATCCGCTGCGCAGCTATGCCTGCATGGAGCAGCGATTCACGCTCATCGAGAAGAATAAGGCCGTGCTGCGCGCTATGAAGGCGCCGGGCGGCAGGCGCCGCTGGAACTCTTGATGAAAATGCTTTGACTAGAATCTCAACCGCAACCCAACCTGAATCTGCCGCTCGCGGTAGTAGTTGCTCCCATTGATATTCAGCGGCTGCCCAAAGGCGGTGGTGTTGGCTTTGAGGCCTGTGAGAAAGCTCGGCGCCGGGAGGCCGCCATTCACGCTGCCGGGCGCGATGGAATAGCCGATAGTTTCCAGCTCGGTGACGTTTTGGTGATTGAATAGGTTGAAGCTCTCGGCCAACAGCTCCAACTGCCGCATCTGTCCCAGGTCGAAGCGCTTGCCCAGGCGCAGGTCTGCCTTCCAGGTGAAAGGATAACGGAAGGTGTTGCGTCCTACGCCATAAACGCGGTTATCGCCGCCGGAGCCATTCATACCAGGCCCCAGGGCTTCGATGAGGGCGCTGCCGTTGATGGTCCGCTGGACCTTGTTTGCCAGCGAACCCGAAGTGCGCATGGTGTAAGGCCGCCCGCTGCGGAACTGACCGATGCCGGATAGCATCCAGTTGTTCCCAACCCGCCCAGCCAGGTTGTGCAGCTTCCACGGAGCCACCCAGACGAGATCGGCGAATGCTGCGTGTCGCACGTCGAGGTTGCTGGTTCCGTACTCCTGGCTGAAGTCGGCCGGGTCCAGCACATCGCTGCCCGCCACCTGCGTGCTCTCGTTGGGGTTCCAGTCCATTGCGTGGGCATAGGTGTAGTGGGCGTGCAGAGTTAGGCCGCGCCGGCCATAGCGGTCCACCCTCAGCATTGCCGCCTCATACGTCGAGTTGGCACGGCTCATGATCTGGGTGATCTGTTGGTAGTTCGGGTTGAGGCGCGCACTGTAGAAGGGAACGGTAATCTGCGAGGCCGTGATGGGACCTGTGGCCGTGCCGGCGCCGGGTTTAACGGCGTATGTAATGGTTTGCGGAGTCGTCTTGGGGTCGAAGTTGGTGTCGATAGAGATGGGCAGCCGGCGGCCCAGGCTCACCAACGCGCTGGCGGTCAGTTGCACATGGCTGGGCAGCCTCTCCTCCAGGGCTACGATCCCCTGGTGGATCTCGGCATTGCGAAAGTTCGGCGCAAACTCAATGGCTCCCGGCTTGACCATGGCGCCCGGCGCCCCGCTCAGCACATAGGGAAACGGCGGAGCGCCGCCGCCGTAGTTGGGCAGGTCGTCGGTTGGCCGCAGGAAGAAGTTCATGTCCCCCTTGGCCGATCCGGTCTGCGTCAGCGCCGTCAGCAAAGTGGCGTTCTGCGTGCGCCCGAAGTACATACCATACCCCAACCGCAGCACAGGCCAATGGCTCTCGGCGCCTCCCATGGCCAAGCTCAGGCGCGGACCCCAATTGTTGCCCAAGCTGGGCAGCGTGGCCGTCAGCGGCAGCTCCGGATTGGTTAGCGCCGCGATCGGCGGCGGCATCTGCTCCCGCTCCCAGCGCAACCCGGCTGAGAGCGTCAACCACTTGCCAGCCTGCCATTGAGCGGTCGCATAGCCGGCCCAGTCGTTAGTGCTCAAGTGCCAGCCCGTGGGGCCTATGGTCTGCGAATAGTAGGAGTAGCAGGGCAGAGGGCCCAGGTTATTACCGGTCTGGTCGCAGTTGTGCTGGTGACGCGGGTCGAGCGGGTCCGACCTTAAGGTTGGATCTAGAAAAACCAGTGCATCGGAGGCAAAGTTGACCAAATTTGCATAGGAGTAAGTTCCGGTCTGGTTGCGCAACAGGCTGGTCGCGTCGGCGTTGTGGCTCAGGGAAAGGCCAGCCTTCGCCAGCAAACCGCCCCTGACCCAGTCCAAAGACTCCTGCCCTTGGTAAAGGCGCTCGTCGGGATAGCTGCCCTGGCCGAAGCGCGACGGATTGCCGATGGTGAAGCCGTAGCGATTGTCCACGACGATCTGCGGCAACTGGCCCCATACGCTCTGGCTGAGAAATGCCTGCTCAAAGGCAGACGGTGTTTCGGGCCGCGCACTCAGGATCGTGCGCCCCGCCGAAGCCTGCGTCACGGCCATCAGGTTAGCTGTGAGGAAGGCTTCCCACCGTCCTAAAAGCCACTCTTCGCTTGCCTCGCTCGACCCAAAACTATTGCTCCATAAGTCTCCGAAACGCGGGTTAACCCTCCTCCCGACGAGTTCCAGCGGGCGCTTGTTCCTTCAAACGTGAAACGATGGCGCTCGGCGGCCTCCCAGTCGATACGGCCAAATCCGGTCCACTGCGAGGCGGAGCGCGGAGCGGGACCGAGTAGCCCGCCTAGTTTCTCTAAAACACCTGAGAAGGCTGCTACACCGGCCACTAAAGGGTTGTTGCTGGGCCCCAGCCGGGAACTCAACATCTCCATATCGCTGTCGGATGGGCAGGCTGTGGTGCAGTTGCCAGGCTGCGCGAAGAATGCCTCTGGATGCCTGACGGTGGCCACCCCCGGATCGTTGCGATGGTAACCGTCGAGAGCGGCGAACCAGAAGAGCTTATCGCGGCGAATGGATCTGCCCACGCCGATGCCCCAGGTTGCCTCGTGATCGGGAGGAGTATAGGCTTCAGCCGTAAACACCGGAAGTGTCAGTTGCGTGGCCGGCGAGGTCTCCTTCACCCACTGGGTAAAGGGGTTCTGCGCGCCCCAGGTGTTCTGGCGGTCGAAGAAAAATCCCTGGCCATGCAGGCCGTTGGGGCCGCGCTGGGTCTCCACGTTCACGCGCCCGCCGGCGGAGCGCGCTCCCGCGGCCTCCACGTTGACGGCAACCGTTTCAACCTGGCGGATCGCCGCCTCGCTGACAGCAAGCCCGCGCCTGCCGGCCCAGGGTTGACCCATGCCAACCGGTTCAGCCGCGCTCTGGCTCGGCGAACCGGCACCGCCGAAGGCCAGCCTCTTGCTGGCGCCGTCGAGGGTGGTTTCAGCGGGCTGCTGGGCGCTGCGCGGCGAGACTGAGCCCTCGCCGCCTTCTTGAGCTGCTGCCGTGGGCGTATCCAGCACAAACTCCTGCCAGCGCCGCCCGCTTACGGGCAGCGACTGCAACTCCGCAGCGGCGATTGTCGTGGTGAGCGCCGGAGTCACCGGGTCGATGCCCTGAAGCATCACACGGACGGGCTTGCGCGGCTGCTCCGCAATCCGTATCGACGCCTGTAGAATGCCGCTTGCCGTCGCGATCAAGGGCACTTCGTGAACGGCGGCCAGGGGAAGCGTATGCGACTCCTCGCGTGGTTTAGTCGCGATCAAATCCAAAAACCTTACAGGAGGACTCTCTCGCGGAAGAGCAGGCACTGGCCTCCCAGAGACGGGCATCGTGTTCAGTGGCTCGGCTGCCAGCATTGCCGTCATCACAGAGGACTCGGCCGCCGGCGCCCCGCCATAGATGTCGATCAGGCGCTGCCCGCGCTGGGCCACCGCCCTCAACGGCTCAACGGTAAAAGCAATGTCAAGTGCCGGTAGAGCCGCCGGCTCCAGGTCAGGCCGCTCCATGTTGTGCAATGCCGCCAGAATGAGCTCGGGAGACGGCTGCTCAAATTGCATCGCGGTCTGCAGATGCGCCTCGTGGCCGGCGATCACGAGGATGTTGTCAAGACGCCCGTGGCCCAGTTGACCCTCGGCCTCCAGCGTGTACTCGCCGGCCTCGAGCCCCGTAAACCGGTAGCTCCCGTTCCTGGCGGTGATTGCGTGCGTTTCCGCCCCGGTGGCCCGGTTGCGGAGGATTACGGTGGCACCTTCCAGCGGGACCGAGTGCAGGTCAGTCAGCCTGCCCGCAAGCGACCCGCTCCGGGCCGATTGCGCCACGGCTGCCATCGCCGCGGCCGCAAGTAACGCAGCCAGCACCAGCGGTTTTGTCCAACTCAGCCCTGCCCTTGCTGCCATCGAGAGACCTGCTCGCGGCAGACCCTGGGAAAACGCGCATCTCGCTTGTAGTCTGGCCCGCTCTGGTGGCGGGTCCGGGAGGGGCGGAATCTACCCCTTACATCCACCCCAATTTACCCCGAAGTATAGTTGCAAGCGATTCTAGCCCTCGTTCGGTAAACTGGAAAGACGGCAATATGGATTTAACCTCTCCAGTACACTTTGGCGAGCCATTCCCTATTCCCTGGCCTTCTATGTTCATCGATGAAGCAAAGATACGCGTCAAGGCCGGAGACGGCGGCAACGGCTGCATGGCCTTCCGGCGGGAGAAGTTCGTCCCCCGCGGCGGGCCTTCGGGCGGTGACGGCGGCCGCGGCGGCGATGTGGTCATGGTCAGCTCGCAGCGCCATAACACGCTGATCCACTTCCGTTATAACCCGGAGCACAAGGCGCAGCGTGGCCAGCACGGCATGGGCTCCAACTGCACCGGTCTCGACGGCAACTCCACCACCCTGCAAGTGCCTGTCGGTACATCGCTTTACGACCTGGAGACCGGCGAGCTGATCCACGACTTCTCCACTCCCGACGACAGCCTTGTCATCGCTAAGGGAGGCCGCGGCGGGCGCGGCAACCAGCACTTCGCTACTCCCGTCCACCAGGCCCCCCGCGAACACGAACTGGGCCGCCACGGCGAGGAGCGCCATTACCGGCTGGAGTTGAAGCTGCTGGCCGATGTGGGACTGGTCGGCTACCCCAATGCGGGCAAGTCCACGCTCATCTCGCGCATCTCCGCTGCCAAACCCAAGATCGCTGATTACCCCTTTACTACCCTGGAACCCAATCTCGGCGTGGTCACCGTCGGCGAGGAGCCGGACCAGGAATCCTTCGTTGTCGCCGATATGCCCGGCCTCATCGAGGGCGCCCATCTCGGCTCGGGCCTCGGCGTTCAGTTTCTCCGCCACATCGAGCGCACCCGGCTGCTGGTCCACCTGGTCGATGTCTCGGATGCCTCCGGCCGCCCCGACCCGGTGGAAGACTTCAAGGTCATCAATGAGGAACTGGCCAGCTTCACCAGCAGCGCTGTCAAAGCAGAGGCTGACCCCTTCTCGGACGATGCCGGTCTTCCATCTGAACCCAACCACCCCCTGGCCCATAAGACCATGATTGTCTGCGCCACCAAGATCGACTCCGCCAACCCGGAGAAGCTCAAGAAGCTGGCTACCCACGTCAAGCGCAAGAAGCTCGAGTTCCACGCAATCTCGGCAGTCACCGGGGAAGGCATCGAAGAGTTGAAGTGGTCGCTGGCGCGGCGGCTGCGCCTCGCCGAAAACAGAGAGTAGAGAGCGCACATCCGCCGAACCGCCACGTCTGGATAGATTCGATCAGGCCAAGCCTTTCTTGGCATCGATTCAGCATGAGAATCCAATGCCCTGCGCCCGCGGCCGAGCGTACAATCGCTTACGACCGGAAAGGGCAGTTGAGAATCGCGCCCAAATCTGGCCGGCGCCTGAAGCTCCCGCCCTGATGGCGGACTTCTTCGTTCAAACCCATAATCGGAGGCTTGCATGCGTATCGTTCGGAACTTTTTTTTCATCATGATGCTGACTGCCGTTGGCCTGGCTGCTTCGAGCCAGGCGCAAATCGATTCCGGCGCTCCCCACCTGAAAAAGCAGGGCACCGCTACCCAACTGATTGTGGACGGAAAGCCGTTCCTGATTGTCTCGGGAGAGCTCTCGAATAATGCGGCTACCAGTCTCGAGAACATGGATGCTATCTGGCCCAAACTGGTCGCCGCCAACCTGAACTCCGCGCTCATCGGCGTCTCCTGGGCGCAGTTCGAGCCGGAGGAGGGCAAGTTCAACTATGTCCAGGTCGATGGGGTGATCGCCAAAGCGCGCGAGAACCATATGCATATCGTCTTCATCTGGTTCGGCTGCTGGAAGAATGGTACCTCAAGTTTTTCTCCCTACTGGGTCAAGAAAGACTACGTCCGTTTCCCCCGCATTCAGATTAATGACGGAAAGACCGTTTCCGTCTCCGGCCCCATTGAGCTGCTGAGCACCCTCAGCGACGCCACGCGCGATGCCGATGCCAAGGCCTTTGCCGCTCTCATGCACCACATCAAGGAGGTGGATGGCGCGCAGCACACTGTCCTGATGATGCAGGTCGAAAACGAAGTCGGCGTTCTGCGCGATTCGCGCGACCGGTCTCCTGCGGCTAACCGCGCCTTCGCCGGACAGGTGCCGGCGGAGTTGATAAAGTACATGGAGGCTCACAAGGACAGCCTGATACCTGAGTTCCGTGAAGTATGGGCCGCCAACGGCTACAAGAAGTCCGGCACCTGGGAAGAGGTCTTCGGTCCGGGCAGGCCGCTCTCAGTCGAGATACCCATTCAGACTACCGGCGCGGCGCTGGGCCTGATCCGGCATGAGAGCGACTGGCTGAAGCTCAACTGGCCCTCCGATGAGTTCTTCATGGCCTGGAACTACGCCCGCTTTGTTGAAAAGGCCGTCGAGGCCGGCAAGGCTGAATACAACATCCCCATGTATGTGAACGCATGGCTCCAACAGCCCAATCATGCCTGGCCGGGCAGTTATCCCAGCGGCGGCCCGCTGCCCGAGGTTCACGACCTCTGGCGCGCCGGCGCTCCCGGCATCGACATCCTGGCTCCCGACCTTTACGTCGAACAGTTCGACGACCTTTGTGTGCGCTTCAGCCGCAGCGGCAACCCGCTCTTCATTCCCGAGACCAGCACCAATGCCGCCAATGCCCTGATGGCCTTCGGTAAACACAACACGATTGGCTTCTCTCCCTTTGGCATAGACGGAAACCGGCCCGTTCCACCGGACCTGGCCGCCACGTACAGCATCCTCAACCAGTTATCGCCAATGATCACTGCTCACCAGGGCACGGACAGCATTACCGCCGTGCGCCTGAGCCGTGGAGACGAGCCCAAGCGTATTAAGCTGGGCAACTACACGCTGACGCTGACGTATACCGGCCGCGCCGCGCACATCCCGCCGCAACCCGCCGGGCAGAGGATTGCCTCGCCCATCTTCCCGCCGCCAACCACCACCGAGCCGCCGCTGGAGGCCGCTGCCATCCTCATCTCCACCGGCCCCGACGAGTATTACTTCGCCGGAGGCGGCATGGCCATCGACTTCACTCCCAACACCCCCGGCCCGCAGAACGTGGGCCTCGGCGACGTGCAGGAGGGCAAGTTTGTGAACGGAAAGTGGGTGGTGACCCGTCAACTGGCCGGCGACGACGATGCGCAGGGAGAGATTCTTATACTTCGTCCGAACACCATCCTGAGAGCCACACTCTACCGCTTCCCATAAGGAGGGGTGAGCAATCGGGCGCTCCACCTGAACGCATAATGCGCCAAGGCGGGGCGCCCGGTTTCCGGCTTACACTGGCACCATGGACAACGAGCGCATACGCACAATCTGCCTGGGTCTGCCTCACGTATCGGAGACGTTGAACTGGGGCCATCACCTGGTCTACTGGGTGGGCGACCGCGATATCGGCGGCAAGATGTTCGCCATGACCGATCTGGACGGCACGGGAATCGGTGTGCTGTGGTTTCACTGCGGGGCGGAGCGGTTTTATGAGTTGCTGGAGCGCGAGGGCATCCGCGCCGCTCCACACCTGGCCAGAGCCCATTGGGTAGCCGTGGAGCGTTGGGATACGCTGCGTGTGCGGGAGTTCGAAGAGGAGCTGGGCCGGGCCCACGCGCTCATCTATGAAAAACTGCCCAAGCGGACCAAAGCTGTGCTGGCACTGCCGGAGAAGGAACGGGCAAAGGTAATCCGAGAACGAAAGAAGCTATTGGCTGAGAAGGAAAAAGCGAAAGGGCTATGAACAATTTGTCCTCGCTATTTCCATCCCTTGAGCTTTGGCCATAGTATCTGCAAATCGGTCTTCAGCCCGCGGCAATGGTAGATGGGATGATTCGAGTCCGTTCTTGAATAGGGGTCTTCAGGGCGTGCCACGAGGGTGAGAGACTCGCATTGAGCGTTGTACTTCTCTGGCTCATCCTCGTTCAGCAGGATAATGCTCTCCCCGTGGTAGTTGCGTGGACCCCAAATCCAGTAATTGTTGTTATCGCTGATCGCTTTCGGTAGTCCATATTTTGGACCGAAAAGGTCGATTGCGCCGGCTTGTCCATAATCCGGCGCTCCGATGGCTGTGACTTTCTGTTCATCGGGGGGGAGCGAGTGGAAGTAGTCGGCAACAATCCTGACACGCTCTTCCCATCCATACATGTCGGCAAATATCTGCGGTAATTCCCCTAGCGGTTGGTTCTCGAATTTTTTGTTGCGTTATGCCCATCTTCTTCGAGTACGCGATAAACGTCTTCACGGGAAGGATAGGGAGAATCGTCGGCGCAATCAGAGCGCCGACAATCAGCACCAGAAATGCGTATGTGGGGCGCAACCATTTACTTTTCGCCCCCACGGTCAACTTCTCAAACAGAACTGCTCCCGGAGCAAATACAATCGGATACACCGGTGCTACGTAGTAGAACTTTCCCTTCAGCAGCAGCATCAGGCCGAGTACAGTCACAAATCCGCAGCCCAACACTGCCTAACGGCGTCCCTGCGGCGAGAACAGGAACCAGGCTCCCAGGACCGCCAACACTGCTGGGAGAAAGCCAATCATCTGTGCCTGCTGCCACAGGTACGGCAGTGGCGGCAGCATTACATCACGCGGCCCGCTGCGGATGTTGACGATCAACTGAACG
>Ga0182027_10013307_pt1 | contig 11484 bp, 12 predicted proteins | sample 712E1DmetaG_FD_121300 | JGI IMG/M metagenome (GOLD analysis project Ga0182027, IMG submission 121300) | Permafrost microbial communities from Stordalen Mire, Sweden - 712E1D metaG (Illumina Assembly) | ecosystem: Environmental > Terrestrial > Soil > Wetlands > Permafrost | place: Sweden...
GTGGCCGATGCTTGCGACGTCTTAATGAGTAGGATGATGCGCCTGCAAGGCGTAAAATTTGGGTTCTATGCATGAGCTTTCCATCGTAACCAGCATCGTGGAGTCGGTGACCGAGTCGCTGGCGGCCTACCCCGGCGCGCAGGTAAAGGAAGTGCGGCTGCGCGTGGGGGCGCTGGCGTCCGTGGTGCGGGAGTCGCTGGAGTTCTGCTACGAGATTGCGGCCGAGGGGACGGCGCTCGCGGGCTCGCGGCTGGTGGTCAATGTGCTGCCGGTAGTGATGCACTGCGTACCGTGCGGCCAGGACGTGGAACTGGAAGGCGTGCAGAGCTTTCGCTGCCCGCGATGCGGCGAGCCTTGCTTTGACCTGCGACAGGGACGTGAGCTGGAGATTGATTCAATAGAGATTGAGGACGGCAAGGAGGCGGCATGACGACCAGGATTGTGGAGCTGCGGCGGGGAATTTTGAAGAAGAACGACGAGTTGGCGGCGGGCCTCCGGGCCAGCTACGCGGCTGCCGGAGTTCTGGTGTTGAACCTGGTTTCGAGCCCTGGGGCGGGGAAGACAGCGTTTCTTGAGTGGACGCTTACCGAGCTGCGCAAGCGCGGTGTGCGGGTAGCGGCGCTGGTGGGCGATCTGGAGACCGATAATGACGCGCGGCGCCTGGCGGCCAGCGGCGCTCCGGTGCGGCAGATCAATACCCATGGCATCTGCCACCTGGATGCGGAGATGATCGGCAAACACCTCGCGAATTGGGAGGGAGTGACGCTGGGCGGCCTCGACTATCTCTTTATTGAGAATGTGGGCAACCTGGTGTGCCCGTCGAGCTACGACCTGGGCGAGGCGATCCGGGTGGTGCTGCTTTCCGTGACCGAAGGAGAAGATAAGCCGCTGAAGTATCCCACCATGTTCAACTCGGCCGATGCGGCGGTCGTTACCAAGATGGATCTGGCCGTGCCCTGCGGCTTCGACCGCTGGGCAGCACTCAAAAATATCAATGAGATACGGCCGGGGATACGGATTTTTGAAACTTCTGTGAAGAGCGGTGTGGGACTGGAGGAATGGCTGGCTTATCTTGAGGAGCAACGGAAGGGGCGTGGTCACTATTGATCCGGCCCGAAGATGCTGAGATTCCGTGCCCCCATCCTCCCTGTCATCCTGAGCGACCCTGAGCGCAGCGAAGGGGAGTCGAAGGACCTGAGGTTCGTAAACTGGCGAAAGGGCGGCACACCTCAAACTATTGATCGGATCCCCGCCGCTTTTGCCGAAAATTAGCTCCCATCGGCGCACACTGTACTGAAGTAGGAACGGACAAAATCATCAAGCAAAGGTCGAATGCCGATACCCGTCAGGCGGCAATAGCAAAGCGCTGCCCTCCGCCCCGGTTCGTTCTGTCAGGGGTGTCTCTGGTTCAAAATGTCAGGCATGTGACCGGTCCGTACCACCAAAATGCACCCCACCCCCCTAAAAAAACCGTTTTCTTGACCGGTGAGAGCTGATAAGTCGTTAAGAATAAGTAGTTTATAAATTTACCCTATTAACTTATCGGTAAATAGAGGCCCCGATTTCGGCCTGTTTTGAGCCCAAAAAGCGGCCTTTCAGAGCCAAAACCAGTGTTTTTCGCCCGGAAATCGGAGCCCTTTTGGGTCGTCCACCGGCATCACCGGCCCGCGGAGGGATGAAACCGCCTCATGCGATGCCACCGCCAACTTGCTAACTCGCCATCCCCGCGCAAGCGGGGGCAACTCGCTGCTCTTGTCCCAACCAGCAGTATCCGCATGGTGGTTCTCGCTCGCCGCGGCGATCGTCATCTGTCAGGCCGTTGCTGAAAATCCATTTTTGAGCGGTATTGCTCAGACCGCGCCACGCGATGGCCCTAATGTGAGAACTACCTTGTGCGCCTTAGGCGCGCGTAATGCAAGTGACGCTGCGCATAGGTAGAAAAAAGGTGAGATGCATGAAGAAGCTTATGACGTTAGTGGCAGTCCTCAGTCTGTCTAGCATCGGCTGGGCAGGATCTGGTCGCGAAGCAACAGTTGACCGGATGGACCATGCTGGCGCAGTGCTGCACGAGATCATGGCTACGCCGGATAAAGGCATTCCGGAAGAAGTTTTCGAACACGCAAAGTGCATCGCCGTCGTGCCCCATATGCTCAAGGGCGGCTTTGTCTTTGGCGCGGAGAATGGCAGAGGCGTTGCCACCTGCCGCACCGCCAACGGCTGGAGCGCCCCGGCGTTCTTTGCCATCACCGGTGGAAGCTGGGGATTGCAGATCGGCGTCGAAGGCGTGGATCTGGTCATGATTATCCAGAACGAAAAGGGAATGCAGCACTTGATCAACAGCAATTTTCAGCTGGGCGGCGATGCCTCAGCGGCAGCCGGTCCGGTTGGACGCCATGCTTCCGCCGATACTGACTGGAAACTGGAAACCGAGGTTCTCACCTACTCGCGCGCCAGAGGCGCCTTTGCCGGGCTCACCCTGACCGGCGCTTCCATTCGCCGCGACGACGATTCCACTGAAGCTATCTACGGGCATGACATTTCCACGCGCCACATTCTCAGCGGCGAAGTGACCGTGCCTGCCTCGGCACACGCGTTCCTTGACGCGGTTCGGGGCGCAAAGGCGAAGGCTATCGCCTCCAGATAGTAATCGATTGTGAATACTCGCGGGTGCCCCGGAAGCGGCTTTACATGCCAGACCGGGCGCCCACGGCGAGAAGAAAGGGACATCTATGCTTTGGACAATTTTTGTGGTTCTCGTGGTTCTGTGGCTCCTGGGCTTCACCCTCCACATCGGCGGTGGTCTCATCCACATCCTCATCGTTGTAGCGGTCATCGTGCTGATCTATAACCTGATCACAGGCCGGCGCGGTCTTTAGAGCAGGAACAGATCGCTCATGGTTGAAGGGGCCTGAAGCGTGATCTCGGGCCCTATCCTCCAAGCGCTGCATCGCCCGCGGCTTTCGCTAGGGCCTGCAGCGCGTGCATTTCCTTGATCTCTTCGATCAACTGTTCCACTTGCTCCTGCTTGCGATCGCTCATGTCCAGAAAGCGGATGCCTACGTTGCGCCGCTCCCGGTCATGCACGGCCTGGATAACGCCGCCCAGCCGAAAGGTCAGCCCTTCCAGGCGAAACTCCGTTTCCACTCGCGTGTAAATACCCACCGGAAACCGTTCGTCCGTGCGGATGCGGCAGCCGCTCAGGCTCAGGTCGTGTATGCGTCCCGGCAGCCTTGACCCGGCGTTGATGAGTAGAATTAGTGCTGAGGTATCCACCTCGTGCCGCGATTGCGCGCGGCGTTCGCGCTTGCCGGGCGTGGCGGCCTGTGCAAGCTCCCGGCTGGCCTGTTTCTCTGTGGCAAGTTTTTCAGCGGATAGCTTCTCAGCTTTGGCGGCTTCCCCGTCCACCACGCAACGCGGCATCAGCCGGCGATCCAAATCCTGCCCCGTCAGGCCTTTCGCCATTTCTTCCACTTCCATGGCCCGCTCCGCAGGATTGTTTAGAGGATTCAGTGGCTCCCGGCCTGCTCCCCGGGGCGCGCCGCCGCAGTTCCCTCAGCCTCCCGGCCCTTCAATCGATCGTATTCATACACGTCGCTGGTGGTTCCCAGCGACTCGTTGTACAGGCTGACCTCGCTGGTCAGTTGCTTCAGCTCCTCGCTGAATAAATGCACCGCCTGCAATTGCATGGCCGACGCGGGAAGCTCAAATTTGGAAGTCTTAATAAACTTCTGGTAGCCGCGGTCCAGCAATCGCGCCACCTCCCCGTCCAGCAGCACTCCCGGACGCTCCACATACGCAGCCGGCCCGGCTTGGCCCCCATCCGCATTCCACGCCACGTCCGTTGTCTCCGCCGCCGCCAGCACCGCCCCGGCCCCATGCTTGCTCACCAGCACCGCGCCCCCCACCCCGGCAAACGGTTGAACGTCAAACGAGTGTGCGCGCAGGATCTCCAGTGTCTGATCGAAGTTCGGATTGCGAGTTTTTTGAGCCATGATCGCTTCCAGTCTACGAGGTTATTAAAATACAAATCGGCGGAATCCTCGCCAACTCCAACCTCGCATCCTCAATCTCGCATACCCGGAGCGCAGGCCGCAATACAATCAGCCGGCGCACGCTGCAACGCCCGCCGCGAAAGAAAAGAAAGCCAGGCCGTAATGTTCGCCTCTGCTTGTCCAACTGCCAACTCTGGACATCACCGGAGCCGTTCCTTTTTGCTGGCTTCTCTCCGGTAAGATAGACAACATGTTGAAGAATGAAATTCCCCAGATCACCGTGAAGGAACTCAAGCAGCGCATCGACGCCGGCCAGGACGTGTTCCTTCTCGACGTCCGCGAGCCGTACGAGTACCAGATCGCCCAGATCGGCGGAAAGCTGATTCCCCAAAACGATGTTCCCCAGCGCCTCGCCGAAATCCCCCGTGATCGCGATATCGTAGTCCATTGCCGCTCCGGCGTCCGCTCACAGCGCATCGCCGAGTTGTTAAAGCAAGCCGGCTATCCCCGCGTCGCCAATCTGGCCGGCGGCATCCTAGCCTGGTCCGAAGAGATCGATCCCAGCGTGCAAAAATACTGAGCAGCCTCTCGGAAGCAGGCCGCGAAAGGATATTCAAATACCGCTTTGTATCAGGGCACGACTTCACTCGGCATCAAATCACAGCAAAATGAAATTGGGCCTCACTCGCCGAGGCGAGCGGATAAGCTCATACGGAATTGCGAGAAGTGTCAGGGCACGACTTCAGTCGTGCCGCAAACGCAATAAAATTAGCGAGGGCTTTAGCCCCTGAGCGAACCGTATGACGAGAAAAAACCTGGCTAAAGGTGCAACCGATCGTGTCATCCGCCGAGCGCCCCAGGTCTCCTCCACCGCGGCGGAAGACCTGGGAATTAGATCCCTAGCGCTCAATCTCCACCGGCCCCTGCCGCGACCCCTCGCCGTTTCTGCCGTTCTCTTCCAGCTTGCCGAAGATCATCTTCCCGCTCGCCGTTTGCAGCACGCTGGTCACTGAAATCTCCACCGGCTTGCCGATCAGCTTGCGCGCATGATCCACCACCACCATGGTGCCGTCGTCCAGGTAGCCAACCCCCTGGTTGAACTCCTTGCCTTCCCGCAGGATCATCACGATCATCTTCTCGCCCGGCAGCACCACCGGCTTCAGCGCGTTGGCCAGGTCGTTGATGTTCAGCACCTCCACATGGTGCAGGTGGGCCACCTTGTTCAAATTGAAGTCGTTGGTCACCACCTTGGCCTCCCACTTCTTGGCCAGCTCCAGCAGCTTCAGGTCCACCTCGCGGATGGAGGGGAAATCGTCGGGTACAATCTGCACCTGGATGCTGGCGTTCGACTGCATGCGCTGCAGCATGTCCAGTCCGCGCCGTCCCCGCTGCCGCTTCGACCCATCGGTCGAGTCGGCCACCACCTGCAACTCCCGCAGCACAAATTCCGGCACCACCATCGTGCCGTCGATGAACCCGGCCTCGGCAATATCGGCGATCCGCCCGTCGATGATCACACTGGTATCCAGCACCTTGGCGCTTCGCCGCGTGGGCCGGTCCGCGGCAAACACAGTTCCCAGCGCCGCGGGGTTCAGCAGGTCGCCCTTGCTTGCCCCCACCAGCAGGCCCACATAGGTCATCAGCAGCAGCACAAAAATCTGCAACACCGCCGAGGTCGCTCCGGCCAGCGGCGCCGAGCGCAGCACCAGGCAAAAAAGCGCCGCGCCAAAGATGCCCAGCACGCTGCCCGTCACCGACCCGATCAGCCGCCGCAGGCTCAGCGCCCGCACCCGCAACTCAAAGACAATCACCGCGCAGGCCGCCGCAGCGCCCGCGCCCGCACTCATCCATCCTGTCAGGCCGAAGGGATGAAGGTAAAAGCAGACCCCGCCAAGAAGGGCCACAAACAAAAGACGAAGCACGATCAGATCCATATAAAGCCAACTCCCGCCGGCGCAGAGTCGAAAATCGCTCCAGCATGGGCATAATGGGCGAGTATGCGCACAGCCGCTGGCAGTCGTCAAGAGTCAAGAGCAATCAAGGGAAATAAAGTTGAAGGGTCAGGGATAAGGAGTCAGCAAACCGCGTTAGCGAACAATTCGCTCGAATGTGATTTCTAAGCGGGAAGCTTTCAGTGATCAGTTCTTACGCTTCATTCAAACTGCCCACGAATCGCCACTCTAACCCCTGATCCCTGACCCCTGTTTTTACGACGCCGCCGCTAGTTCCACCATCGGCGTCATCCGCACCGCGCCCTTGCGAGGTCCGCGCTTGCGCACGCTCATCACCTTGATGCGTTCCAAAAGCTCCTGCGGCGAGCAGTTCCTCTTGGCCAGTAGCGCATCGGCGGTGTGCATCTCGCCGCCCATCTTCTGCGGGTCTCCCAGTAAAATCATGGGAATATGCGGCGCCATCTGCTTCAGCCGGTCCACCAGTTGATTTCCGTTCATCTTCGGCATGGCAAAGTCGGCCAGCACCAGGTCCACCTGGTTCTGTCCAAATATGCCGATTGCATCCTGGCCGGTGCAGGCCGAAACTACCCGGTATCCATTGGTTGACAGCATGAAACTGAGCACGGAGAGCTCCTGTTCGTTGTCGTCTACGCAGAGAATCACTTTCTTTGGCCGCATGTCTGGGAAAGCTCCTTTAATGTTGCAATTCGTTCTGGCCGTGGCATGGGAACACTTCACCCATGCCCGCTCTTGTGGCGCGTTGGTGTGTTGGATTGATGGGCCCGGCGATCAGGAACGAGACAAACTCTCCCGCTTGATCCAGCAACGCGGAATGCCTGGTGTGAGTCCTGCCCAACCCTGGTGGGCGCGACTGTCACGCCAGGCTGCGTCCGGTATTCAGTCCACAGGAGGCTAGCCTTCGTACATGATCAATGTATGCATGAAGCCTGAGGTGCAAGTCCGGCAAAGGCGCCGGTTGAAGTCCTGCAATGAATGGCAAGAGTACGAGGCTTGGAGAAGCGTGAAAAGAGGGAAAGGTAGGCGAATTTCTGACTGAGATTTCATAGGAAACATGTGGGAATTCGCTAGAGCGAACACAGTCCGTCACTTGCGAGGATGAAATCCTGTTGAAAGCATGTGCATCCCGGCAGGAAAAGCCGTCGTTTTGCCACAACAACGGTGCTGCCCAACCCGCCCGCATCGGCCACCCTCGGCGATTCGTTCCCGGCGGAGAAAACCAACTCGCCGGCCCCGCCCATCTCCCCACCCCGGCGCAGTGGAACTTTTCCGCGCGGCTTTTCGTAACCCTCAACAACATGGAACCCCCCTATAGCAAGTCATGGGTTGAGGCGCAGGTTGCGCAGGCCATCGAGCTGTGGAATGGATGCGCTTCGCGCTCCGTTCCACCTTGTCCACGCTACACTCCGCATGAACAGCATACCCACGAAAAGGCCTACGACAAAGGCCTGCGCGATGTTCAGCGCCAGGCCAGGAGGGCTCCGCGCAACCCCGCCGAGCGCCTTCTTGCCCAGCAGCGCATTGTCGCGCTCTTTCCTGGCTTCGCGGCCACCGCGCTTGGTATCGAGAGCCAGGCGGTGCAACTGCTTACCAACAGCTTCTTGCCTGTGGCCACTCAGCTTGCGCGGTGGGCGCGCAGTTTCGACGCAACCCTCAGTATGGACGACACCATTCAGGCATGCCGCAATGCATGGACCTCTTGCGGCTTGCAGGTGCTGCTCGGCCAGCCCATGGAACTCACTCCCTCGATCCTCGCCTACAGTCTCCTCTACCCTTACAGCGATAACTATCTCGACCGTTCAGGCGTGTCCACTGCGAACAAACTCCACTTCAGCCGCCGCTTCCGCCAACGCTTGTGCGGCCAGCGGCTCTCCGCCTGCAATCCGCATGAAGCGGCTGTCTGGGCCTTGGTGCGGCTGATCGAAGAGCAGTTTCCACGCCCACACTACGGGCAGGTCTTCGACTGCCTCCTGGCCATCCATGGAGCCCAGGAACAAAGCATCGCGCAGTTGAAAAATGGCGGTCGCTGCCATAACTCAGTCGATAACTGCGAAGTGTTGCGCATAAGTTGCGCCAAGGGCGGAACCTCCGTCCTCGCCGATGCATGTCTGGCGCAACCCTGGCTCACACAGGAAGAGAGCCGGTTCTCCTTCGAGTGGGGCGTGCTGCTTCAACTGGGAGACGACTTGCAGGACGTCCGTGAGGATCTGCGCCGCGGTTCAGCCACACTCTTTACCCGCGCTGCCGCTCAAGGCAAGCCCTTGGATAGCCTGGTCATGCAGTTGCTCAATCTCAGCCACCAGGTCGCCGGCCGCATGGACCGCTTGCCCAACGGAACGCCAGCCTTGAAGAATCTGCTACGCATGAGTTGGCGCTCACTTATCCTCATGGCCGTGGCCGATGCCCACCAGTTCTTTTCTCCGCCATTTCTTGCCGAACTGGAACCCTTTTCTTCCTTCCGATTCAATTTTCTGCGCGCTCGCAATGAGAAGTTGACCGGGCACCATGCTGTCTATGCCGCCATCTTCGATGCCTTCCTGGAGGCGGGCGCGGGCGATCAAAGCGGGATTCCTTTGCCGGGCGAGTCCTCCCTTGCGCCGGATCTCCAGGCCGTTGCCGAACTCCCAGCCCTGTGTAACTCCTTCGCTTGAGAGCTGCCGCGGAGCAATCCACACCCAGGCATTCTTCAGCCACCGTTTGACAAACCGGTCGGTTCATCCTAATCTACGGATACCTGCTTGGCCCAAGCATCAAGACGCCCTTTAGCAGGAAAGGAATTATGTCCAATCTCTTCACTCCCGCGATGTGTCTGTGCTGCTGCTGCTGTCAAAGCTGCTGCGCCGCGCGGGCGTGTTCGCTGGGCTAGATTCTGAAAGCAACGAATCACCAGACGACCCACCCGCCCAAGGCGCGGTGGGTTTTTTAGTTTCAGGCAGTAGGAGTTAGGGATGAGGGATGAGTCTTTCGGTAATCAAGAGGAAGGGAGCAGCGGAGAATATTCAGCAGGAAATCTGTAATGTTTCTGTTGGATAAGTGACCCTGACCCCTAACCCCTAACCCCTGTTTCACAAGCACCGGTGGCGAAGTGGTTAACGCGCAGGTCTGCAAAACCTGTATACGCGGGTTCAATTCCCGCCCGGTGCTCCAGAATTTCAATATAAGGCGCGGTTGATTTTATTGTTGCGTGAGCCGGAAGCAAAGCCTTGGAACAGAAGGTTTTTCTACTCCCTACCCCCTATTCCCTGTTTCCTGTTTTTCTTACAGCGCGATCATCGGCCGCGGCAGCCGCGTCTGCGATCGGTCTAGGAAAAGCCGCATGCGCAGCGCCTCTGACCGCTGCATGGCCACCAGCCGCATCTGCCTGCGAATATGGTCGCCGTCTATCAGCGAGGCCACCAGCGCCTCGTCGTGCTCGGCATCCCTCTCCAGCCGCGCGATCCGCTCTTCGATGGTGCGGCGAAACTGGGGGCTGATCTCAAATCCATCGTTGGCCGTGCAATTGGTGATCATGGCATGCTCCTCGCGGCTGGGATTCCTGAGACCAAAAAAATTTCATGAGAGGCCTCAAGTTTTTCCCGCTAGTGCCGATACTAGAGAAGTCTCATTCCAGGCGCCAGATTACCGTATCGCGTTCAAAGGTAATTTGCTGTCCTAAAATAGGACAGTCCGCGCCCTCTCAAAGATCCTTTTGCACAACTTAACCACATTCGCCCAAAATGCACGGTCCTTCTTCCACCTCAAAGAGTAGATATATTCGTTGCCGCGCACCGGCCATTTGCTGCCCCCTGCCCCCTGATCACTGTTCACTAATTCTGCGGCGCCAGCGCGTAGTAGCCCTTCCGCACCTGCACCTTCATTCCATCCCCGCGGCATTCCACGCCCAGCCTCCTGAAGCCGCCGTCCAGCTTGGTGTTGCTCGGCGTATAGCTGGCCGCATACTGGGTGCGCAGCTCGTCTTCGATCTGCTCAAAGGCCGCCTCCAGCTTCTTGCCGTTGTTGCCCACGTCGATCAGCCGCCCCCCGGTCTCCTCGCTCATCTTCTTCATGGCTGAGTAGCCGCCGTAGCCGAGGCTCTTGTAGAAGCCCTGGTCGGCGAGCAGAATCACGTAAACCGGGGCATTCGATTTCTGCGCAGCGGCAATGGCCTCGCCAATCTTCTTGAGGCTGCCCACGTCCTCGCCGTCGGTCAGCAGGATCAGCGCCTTGCGCCCGGTCTCCTGGTTCAACACCCGGCTGGCCGCCAGGTAGACCGCGTCGTAAAGCAGCGTTCCCTTGGGCTTTCCGATGGTGGGAACGGTGCCTCCGGGCCCTCCCGGAATGCCGATGGCTCCATTGCCGCCCGCGCTGTTGATCTCCGCCTTGTTCATGGCCCGTGTCAGCAGTTGCAGGTCGCCCGTCATATCCCGCAGCAGGTCCACGTTCACGTCGAAGGAGAGCAGAAAGGCCTCGTCCTTCGGCTTGAGTATGCGCTCCAGAAACCGGCTCCCCGCCTGCTGCTCCAGCGGCAGCACCCGTTGCTGGCTGCCGGAAGTGTCCAGCAGAATGCCCAGCGTCAGCGGCAGGTTGGTCTCGGCTGTAAAGCTCTTCAGCTTCTGCGCTGCCTTGTCTTCCGTTACCGTGCAGTCGTCCCCGGTCAGGTGGGCCACCAGGTTCCCCTGTTGGTCTTTCACCGTGAAGAACACGTCCACCAGGTTGACATCGATCTTGACCCTGGCCGCCGATTCTTCCTCGGGCGAAGGCGCCGACGCGGTGCTCACCGGGGGCGCGTCCGGCGAAGGGGCAAGCTGGCCCCACCCCGCCGCCGGCAATGCAGGCAAGCTGAGCAGGAAAGCGGCTACTCCCAATCGCACACCCATGCTGTTCATTGTGACGGATTTCGAACCCCGATGAAAGCATACCTGAAGGCTTTTCCGGCTGGCGTGCAACCTGCGCGGCTCTGGCGCGTCTGATACTCTGACGAGTACAGCCCTTCGGCTGGTTTTACGTCAGTTTCAGCCGCCAGGGGTCAGTTTTCAGTTGTCGCCGGCCAGGGAAAGCTGAATACTGACCACTGAATGCTGACTGCTGACAACTGAATACTGGAGAAATACCTGTGAAGCTTGGTTTAGCGGCAATCGCGCTGGCGGCACTTCTTAATCTGAGTCCTATTTTGAGATCGGCCGCGGTGGCCCAACAGCAGCAACCCGCTGTCCCGGACGCCCCCGCGCCCCAGGCGCCTCCCCCGTTGACAGGCGTGGAAGACGGCCCCATTACCCCAGGCAAAGGCGCCGGTGACGTGCAGCCGGGCCCCAATTCGTCTTCTAACGCTCCTACCCAACAGCAGCCTACGCCCAGCAGCCAGGTACCCTCCACTCAGGGCAGGGATGAGATCCAGACCACTCCTCCTGAGATGCCCGCCGCGGGAGAAGGCGTTCAGAAGATCACCGCCATGCTCCACGTGAACGTCAACTTCGTCGAGGTCCCGGTCACCGTAAAGGACAACAAGGGACATCTCGTCGCCGGCCTCACCTTCCGCGACTTCA
>Ga0182027_10013308_pt1 | contig 11484 bp, 5 predicted proteins | sample 712E1DmetaG_FD_121300 | JGI IMG/M metagenome (GOLD analysis project Ga0182027, IMG submission 121300) | Permafrost microbial communities from Stordalen Mire, Sweden - 712E1D metaG (Illumina Assembly) | ecosystem: Environmental > Terrestrial > Soil > Wetlands > Permafrost | place: Sweden...
TCCACTATTCGAAGGGCGTCAACGCATTCCTTGATTTTGGCTGGATTGAATGCTAACAAATCAGCCAGCCCTTTTGCACCTAAGACTTCGGTTGCTTTACTAATGGCGGCGGACCAAGAGTTGCGGACGTCTGAGTTCTGAATCAACTTCTTCTGCCATAGTTGATCAAAAGCATCATGTGGCACGGGCAGGATACCCTGCTTATGTTGGGTTCCTTTCTGCAAAGTGATAACCTCAACGAGTTCTGATAAACAGGTTTCCAAATCCTTGCGAGAGTCTGCGATTTTGAAACCTGCGGCTTGGATGAAGTCGTTCGTAACTTTAATTGCATTTTCAATCGCTGACCGCTCTTCCTGCAACCGGGAGGGAATTGTTGCGAACGCCCCCATCCGTAGACTCTTTACAACCACAAATCGGGAACTCCAGTAGCCCGATTCCGCTTCCTGCGGCGGCGGTTCAACTTTTAGGTGTGTACCGAACTCATCAAGCAGGGTCAAAATGGGAAGAGGGTCGATGAAGTCCTTTGGGGAGGCATCTCCTTGGCCGGAACCCACCTCTTGAACGACAAACTCGCGCAGGGAGGAATGCTTCTGCTCCAAATCGGCGACTGTTGCCTCGATTTCCGCCGACAGAACCACCGGTCTAGTCGACGATTGCCACACCGAGTCTAATAGAGATGTGATGCGATCAGCGCGATTTTCCGGCAATTTCTTCCTGTCTCGGAAAAGGGCGCTCAGAGCTAGCGCTTGGACTGCCGATCGCAGGCTCTTTTTCGCGATAGACGGCGGATCCGGTTGCACGCTCTGGATCACGCGATTCTGGTGTTTTCTAAGCCACCTCGACAGTTCACGCTTATGCAATTCTCCATGCTCAAACTCCCATGTTTTGTCCTTCGAGCGTGAGAATAGAAGCAAGCTCTGCAGGAGAAAGTAGGTTTCAGAATTTCGCTTGAAATCGAAGAAAAAAGAACCGCCAGGCCGCATGATCTGATCTTCAATTCTTGGAAACCTGTTTCCCGCAATCAACCTTTTCTTCTCGCTAATTGGGACATTCCGGTGGTCCTGCCAGGTAATGCTTTTGCTGAGGAATTCTCCAAGTAGATCTCTGAACTTGTTGTCCTCCTTAAGCTGTTGCCCTGCCTTCCACAAATCAAGTAAATTCAGAAGTCGTTCCAGTTCAGGATCCGAAACCGGCTCACCGGGTGGTTTTTGGGATGATCTTTCGCTCTCGCCCGTTTTACCTCCTGGTGGCTTTTCCGCGACTTTGCTGGAAAACTCTGGCAGGCCCAACGGTTGCAAAAACGGCTTGAGAGCCGTCGCCAACTGTTCGGTGGAGTTGCCGCTCACCCAGAACTGCGCCAAAAAGCGTAGCCTGGATTTCGTGTCGTCATCCCAGCGTGTACCATTGCAGTAACGGTTCACAAACCCTGTCCAGACCGGAAATGCGGGGGCTTGTACAGCGAAGAGTTGCGGTCGCGGAAAGTCCTGGTTACTCAGCGCCTTGAAAGACTGGTCGAGCGCAGGCAGCAGAACGCGATCCAGGAGACCACGTTGCGACTTGTATCGGGCTTCGGAGAGCTTTTGGAGCATTACCTGAGGGGCGGTTTCGCTGAATGGAAACATCCCGACAACAACACCTCCTCCGAAGTCTACCTTCCCGAAAACGTCGTGACAGCGAACGCGCAAATCGCACCTCTCGCAGTGGCTGTATCGGATATCGCTGTCGAAGCGATCTTCTGCAATCTTGTCAATCTCGTCCTCACGAAGACGGACAGCATTCAAATATCGGGCGGCAAACTTGGTGACGTCATCGGCGCTGGTGACCCATTGATTTACCGTCTCGCCGCCGACCTCGTAGATATGCGTAGCCCGTTGTTTTAGGTTATCTGGCATTCGTGGGCTATCCCAGGCGTTCGTAGTAATCCCGAGAATAGCGACCATCCTGCAGAGACCTGCTGCATCGCGCGGTTCAAAAGCGTTAACCACATCCTTGTCAAGGCCAGTAACAGAGACGTCCTCAATAAAGACAGCAAGCGACTTTTTCGGCCCCAATTGGCGCCGGATTTCAGTAAACACTTCAAGGAGGTCGGAGCCTTTCAGTCCTGTTAGACCTCGAATAGCATCTTCAAGAGCGGTGTTCACTGTTTGAGCCACAATCTCCCTCGTGTCCTGTTCTTCCGTGAGATCTTCAGCGAACTGAATGACTTGTCCTGGGTTCTCAGCGGGGCCAAGATATGCTGGTGGCACATCAAAATCCGAAGGATTAAAGAACGGGAAGCTCTCGCGCTGTTCAACAGTGCTTTCTTCGGTCAGTCGTTGGATCACTTGATGAATTACGCCGCCATCCCTCTTCAGCCAGCGACCAAAACCGTTGGCGCGCAGCGATTGCCCCAAATGGCGCAGTTTCCGATCCAGAGGCGGGCGTCCGCGCTCGTTCGTCCAGCGCGTATCCAACTCTAACGCTAGTTCTGCCAAAAGGGTTGCTCTCGCTGTCGCATCCGACAAGCGGTCAATGGCACCCCGTACCTTCACGATGTGTTGTTCAAACTGCTTGCCGAGTTGGTGAACAATCTGGCCCAGCGCGTCCTTCAAACTGCCATTACCGCGTGTGACAATTACCAACTTGAACCGTTCCAGATCGTCTTCCTTTTGTTCGGCCCCGTAATCCGAGCGAAGCTTTAACCAGCGAATCAAATGTGATTTGCCAGTGCCAGGTTCGCCCTTCACGAAAACCTGCACTTGGCTGCGAGATTTGGAAAAAATATCTTTGAAGACGTCTTCTTCGCTCAAGGTTCGCCCTCCGGATTTGGAGTCAGTAATTTGTCGAAACGGTGAGTGTGCCGCCAGGAAGTAGGACGCCGATGAAGCACTAGTCTGCGCCGTAAGCGAAATCACCTTAGAGACTTGCTCTGGGATCCAGCATGGCAGTCCGAGTTGTTTAGGGTAAGGCATATATCTCATTCTCGCGACAGAAGTTCGATTCCGGCAAACCGGTCGCTACGAAAGTCATCATCGCGCGGCGGTTCTGCTTCCCCGATGCTCCAACCGGTGCTATCAGCAGGACAGTTCAAACGGATTATGCCGTCCAGATGAAGCTCGATCAAAGAATGGCTCAAGCCAAGTGTGCATTCTTTCTCGGACGGTTGCCACTCGTGATTTGCCTGGAGAAAAATCTCGCCACCATCGAGTTCTGGGCAAGTCGCTGTAAGCTTTGTCATAAACCCGTCGGCATCGAGTTTTCGCTGGCGGCCGAACACAATTGGCAAAGCGCGGCGCAAACGCTCGTAAGGATTGGCTTGAAATGCATCCGCTGGATCATACCAGCCTAGCCCACCGTAATTGAGCCAGCGATGCAACCCGGTGAGTTTTGTCGCATTGAAACGATTCTCCTGCGCAACATCGCGGAATACTTGCCGATTGAATTGGTCGGCCCATTGTTCTCCACTTTGGGTGCGGCGTCGGTAAACCTCTTGTCCAAGCCCCAAATAATACGAATAGAATAGAGCTAGGTATTTTTCGACCGTGGTGCAGCAAAGAACAAGTTGGTCGAATGCAGCCAAAATGGCAGTTTGAGCGTCCTTTTCTTTGCGGCAAGTCCCGTCGAGGGAGAGTTTTCCACCTTCTTCCTCTATCAAATGTAATTCCAATCCTGCGCGAACCGTTGCCTTGGCAGGAATAAAGGTGGGGCGATCACCACCTAAAGGTCCAGGTTGCAGGAGACGATATGCCTCCTCGCGCGGGAGTCCTTGGCGACATTCGCGAAGAAGGTCGACCAAGATTTCAAGCCTGATAGGTGTTACAGCGTCGTCGGTAAACATGGCAGTGAGTTATCTGGCGGTTCAGTAATCCACGCTGCCGGGGACGGCCAGCGCCGAAATCCCTCATTAACAGCGATGTGTCGTCCATTGGTGTCGTCGGGGTTTTGAACCCCGCAAAGCAAATGGACCGAGGGGAAAGGTCGTCCGAGGTTAAGCGCCTCAATTCTGACCACGCCGATGTGGAAAAAAACGGCCGGCAAACTAGCGGTAGAACTGAGCTTGGATGTTGATGTGATGGGGTCGATTCGATGGAGATTAGGTGTATTCATCGGAAATGCTTCTTTGAAGCAGTCCAGTATCCGGTCATAGTGCTCCGAGGGACAGTGAAATTGGCTTAGCCCCTTCGAAGTAACGCAACGGGAGACTACCTCGACAAAGTTGGAGCGATCAGCGAATCCCGACGGGGCCGGACACCCCTCTACTAACTCCGAGCGGAACGGCCTCGCAAACAGCGGCGCCTCGGGAAAATCAAGAGGTTCGCAGTCCATCGCCAGGCGGGACCGATTGCGGCAGGAGGGGCACCCGGGGCACCCCCGTTGGTGGCTTGGTATGCCATATAGGCTGGCGATCACGCGAGCACAGCAGGCGTTGCCCTCGAGAAATGCATCCATTTTCTCAAGCCCGACACGAAAATGAGCAACCTCGTCGTTCCTCTGAGCCTCAATCATGTGGCCCAATCGCGGAGTGTTGGGGGGAAAAGTGATTTTTACGATCGCCCACTCTTCAGGGTCGTCGTCTGGCGATGCTGGGCGAAACTCAAGATCGGTCAGTTCCAAGTGGCCGGCACGCTCCAATTGCAGGAGGAGGCGCTTGTTCCAGCGGACATTCTCGCCGAAAGTACGGTCTCCAACTAGTGCGGTCCGCCGACTTGCCACGGGCAACGCATAGGTGTGGATACCGCGCGGTTCGGCGTCGGCAAACATGGCCTCCCATCGCTGCTGAAGGAGTGCGGCGGTCATAAGATGCACTGAGATTGCTTCTGCTACCTTACGGTCCTGTGGAGACGTGAGCAGCAAGCTTACGGAGGACCATCCATCCCGTCCCCCACGGCCGATCTCTTGGTAATAGCGGTCGAGATTTTCGGGGTGGCACGCATGCACGACAGCACGGACGTCTGGCTTGTCCACACCTACGCCGAACGCGGACGTTGCGACCATAACGTCTATCTCGTTGTTCTTCCAACGGCGGAGGATTTCTCTGCGATCCCCGCGACGTGTATCTCCGTGGAAACGCTCGATGCGCTCGAACCCCTCGTCTTGAAGTCGGTCTCGAAAGGATTCGGCATCGTCTTTCTCAGTCACATAAAGGATGGCAGGTCGCGGAAGGTGCCATAGCGATTCCACAGCTGCATTATCCCGTTGGGATTTATTGGTGAAATTGCAGGAGTAATAGCGGATCTCTGGCCGAAGTCGCTGGCAGACGAATTCGCGAGGAACTTCGTCATCGGAAAACATTTTCTGCAGCAACTCGCGGCATCGAGGCGCCATCGTCGCGGAGAATAGAAAGGTGCGAAGCCTGCAACCCGAAGCTGCCCTCCACTTGCGTCGTGCGGCAGCAAGCAGTTGGAATTCCACCCTAAATTGCGCGCCCCAGGTTTCGATCAAATGGGCTTCGTCGACGACGAGATTGTTCAACCATCCCGACTCTGCATTCGCAAAGCAGTCGAGGATTGGGCGCAAACGACCGGAGACGCAGGCTTCGGGCGAGGTGAAGAGAAGCCTTGTTCGTTTCTCTCTCAGGGCCAGCACGGTCGCGTCAGGATTATCGTCGGCGGCGAAATAACGGGGGTTTACGTCAGTTGACTGTGCGAAGAGCCCTGCCGCATTCGTTTGCTGGTCGATGGCAAGGGCGATCGTTGGGACAACTACGACGGTGAGTCCGGCAGAGAATCGGGGAAGCAACTGGAAGCAAAGGCTTTTGCCTGCCCCCGTGGGCAAAACTACAACCCGGGTGGAACCCGGCGGAGCTTGAAGCGTTGTCCATACAGCTTCCTTTTGTGCCGGCGAACGCCACCGCTCATAGCCAACCGACTTCAAATACGCCTCCGCCGGAAAGCTCTCATCAGGTGCTCGTTGCTTCGGCGGTTCGTCACAGGTTGCGGATTCGTGCAACCATGCGGCTGCGAAGGGTCGAACATGTAGTTCTCCGGCTAGATCCCACTCGACACCGGCCTTGGCTAGGCACCGGATGAAATCCGGGTTTGAGGCGGGCCGCGGTCCGACGAAAAGCGAAGAAACCCCCGACCATCGTAACGCCTGCCGAAGCAGCACGGCCTCATCTGCGCCGAATTGGCCCGCATGAACCCATGAAAGTAGAAATCGGCAAACGGCGTAAGTTGGCGATGGTTGATCGGGAAGCGTGAGGAGGGTTGCGTTTGTTGGCGCTGCACAGTTACGAAGCGAGTCTTTAATCTCACGGAGGGGATCTGTCATTGAATGATCCCTCCATTCACAGACAGGAATCCGGCGGTATCCAACTCCACATCCCATTCATTGACGGCCTGAAGCAAGGCTTCGAGACCGGCGACCTCGTCCTCCCAACCGCTGGCCTTGGCAGCCTTGGCTTGCCGGATCTGCTCCCTAATCCGAACCCGCTCGCTCTCTACAGCAGGCGCAAGCGAAAGTGAAAAGCGCTCTCTTGCCTGCGAACGAGCAAGGCCCTCGGCACGCTTCGTCAGGGTTTCCCATCCAGGGTTCGCATAACGATCCGACAGCAGTTGCACCCTCGAGTTATTCAGAGTGAAATTCCACCAGGTTGCATTATGCCCCTCGATTTCCAGGGACCGCCGAATATTCAGAAGCGCAGCGCTGTCCGGTGCAGCCTGCCAATCGTCGCCAATAAAGCAGTGTTCGAGCCTGACCGCCAATACGCGGTCCAGGTGTTTCACAAGTCCGGGATGCTGTGCGAGGAGATCGCGGCGACCCACGGGGCGGTAAGAAAATTCGAAGCCGCACCAAGAAGCGTGGGGAGACGAGCACTCGACCGCGTACGTGCGCCCCTTTGAGGATTGGCACAACGTGGCGCACACCGCGTCAAAAAAATCGTTTCCGACACTGAAAAAATCGAGATCCGGTCTTTCTTGGGCGATCTCCCGACGAAATGTGCCCAACCGATCAGCAGGAGTTCCGCTTGGCCCCAGCGGGAGCGGAAGAACCACTTCCCTGACTTGGTTCGGGCGGAACTCAATCATGCCCTCGGGATAGTCGCCAGCACGGATAAATCGGAGTGATCCCTCTCCGGCAATGAACCTGAAGTAATCACAGAATGCCTTCTCGAGCGCCACGTCACGCTCTGGCGTGGACTGAGCCCTTCGGAAAACCTCAGCGCTGTTTCGCTCAAGGGAGGCAGCGTCCAGCACTCCCTGAACATCATCCTCAGCCCGCTCCGCCTCGACCTCCTTCTTGATCTCGCTGACAAGCAGGCGCAACCCTTCATACCCCTCGGCGATCGCAGTCTGCGCGATGAGGGCTTCGAGTTTGGCCAGCGCGAACTCCAAACCACTGATGGAGCGCGTGAATACTTGAAAGCCGGACTCCAAGCACTCCAGCAACCCCTCTTCCTCCTCCCCAAGCGTTAAAAGCACGTTTGAACAAACATCGGGGTTCTCCCGGCCCAGGCGGTCAAGGCGACCGATGCGCTGCTCGATCTTGGCAATGTGCCACGGGAGGTCGAAGTGGATGAGTTCATCAACGAACTGGAAGTTGCGTCCTTCTCCGCCGGTTTCATCCGAAACCATTACCCAGCATTGCGAATCACGCCTAAATCGGGTGACTTCTTTCTCCTTGGCCTTGCTATCCATATCCCAACAAAAGCGCGCAACCGATGGCTTCTGAAACTCTCCGGTTAATGCTTCTGCCAATCGGCGGCCAAGTCCGTAGAATCCTGCGAAGACGAGAAACTTCTTCAGCGGTTCCTTACGATGTCGAGTTCGCAAAAAGCTCACAAGCGACTCGACTCTGCCTGACCTCTCGGTGCCTGTTTTCCATGCTTCAGCTGCACGCTGTAGATCTTTTAGTGCTTCCCCCGGCAACTTCGGCCTCTGTGCCGCCCAGAGGGTTGACGCATATTCCTCCCAACTTGAGTAGCTCACATAACCGTCAAACTCCAGCATGCCTGGTGTCACGGGTTCGGGCGAGCGAGCCAGAGCAACGAGCGAGTTGAGGCAGGAGGGATCACTCAGGGAATGAAACAGATGCCTCGCCAGTGGCAACAGAACGGATTCGTCAACTCTTGTTGCGCGAAGGGCCTGGAGAAGCCTTCGAACCGCGCTCCATGCATCCAGTTCCAACTGCTCTGGCTGGTGAGGCAAACGATTCAGGCGCCGGGTAATGCGGAGGTCTGGCTCGGTGTCGATGAGTTGGCTCCGGCGATTACGGAGAATGCGCCTGCTTATCCGGTAGCGGTCTCCCACATGGTGCAAGAGTGCATAAACTGCATTCGCGAAATTGGGATCCGACGGGTCGAGCGCCTTGGCTGAAGAGACCAAAAATTGGTCATGGGCTAGCACCGGGAGTAACGTCAGTTCGCTAATTTTTTGCAGTATCCGGTCAGCACTTTCGGCGCCATCTGCAAATTCCCCAACACGTCGCGAAATATAACTGATCTTTCGGCCCAACTCGATCTGGCGATCGTAAAGCTCCTTAAAGTGCTCCTTTGCCCCAGGAGCGTCCGGATTGTATCGCTTCGGTTCAAGCAGCGCAAGCAGGCGCAAGTATTCCTCCTCACGACGTTGTGCGGGAATAGCGCTCAACAGGAGGCACCCCGGAGCAGCATCAGAAAGGCTCTGGGCCAGACTGTAGAGGCGTGGGGCGGCGAGGAGATGATGTGCCTCATCGACGACGACCATGTCCCATCTTACATGTAGGAGCTTGGACGAGTGCATGAGCGCATCGGTGAACGAGGCAATTGCCTTCTCAGGAACGGTACCGGCGTTGACGCTGCAGCGGCGGAGTTCGATCAGATGAAAAACCTGTCCGGAGAACTTGGCGTACAACTCACACAGCCATTGCTGGGTCAATGTGCCAGGGCACAGGATCAGGATTTTGGCCGACGGCTTCCGCTCCAGCAGGTCGTGGATCACAATGCCCGCCTCAATGGTCTTTCCGAGCCCAACCTCATCCGCGAGCAGGTAGCGTGGCAGCCTGTCCATGAGAACTGTTCCGGCCACGTAAGCCTGATGTGGTCGGAGGTCAATGCGACTCGAGAGAAGGGCGCGCAACCCCAGAGCTCCCCGAACGCTTGACCACCAGGCGTCCGCAAGCGCCTCGCGCTTTTGGAATGTTGCGTATCCTTCCACCTGGAGCTCTGCCAGCGCCTCGAGGGGGGAATCCGCCCTTAGGATTTCCACGGGGACCAAGTCAACCTCTGACACCTCCTTGGAGAGGCCATTATCGAACTCAACCAGATAGTGGTGAGGATCGAGATCGTTTGCGGCGGGAACTGAATTCGTAATGCGACATTGCTCTTCTTGGGCAGTACAAACGCTATTTAGCGGCAGCAGGGTCCGCTTGAGAACAGGGCGGCCGTTAACTAGCGCGACAAATGTCAGCGCCGTGGGTGGGCAAAAAAAGGCGACCGTGATCTGCCCATTTTGTACCCCGCGAACCTTGCCGAGACCGAATCCGCTGTGTTTTACAATGAAGCCAATCATGGTGGTTCTCCTCTACTAGGGCGACCTCACTTCCGCAAACGCCGAGTGGTTGCGCGTGCGCCGCTGGATGACAGCGTAGCCTTCGAACTGAGTGAAAGTGGTTATCATCGTTGGGGTGAAGATATTCGGAGGTACGCCGCAGGTAACGAATTCTTGGGCGTTGCCGACGTCTCTCCCGTGCAAGTTGTAATAATGAACGGCCTCATACATTTCATCGCGTCTTCCCTCAAACAGGATTGTGCGCCATGCATAAACCATTTGCGCCCAAGGGGCAAGCGCTATGATGGCAAGGGTCGGATGGCGGACAAAACCTTTGGGTCAGCAACCTGCTGGCCCCGGTCTGGCCGCCGAAAGCGAGCAAGGCAAGGTCCAACTCTGACGCGCGGCAAGATTCCCCAATGGAATAGGTCTGGAGGAATCGAGCGCACTCGCGGAAGGCGCGGTCGCCCTCTTCACGCCCCACAATGCCGAGGCGACGAGCGAGGCGCATGACGATGAGGTCGGGTTTGACAGTATCGAAGTCGAGATCGAGGAGCAACTGCAGCAGACTGGTGGTAGAACGGAAGAAAGGCATTCCGCGACGCTGCAAATCCCGCTGGAGGACGTCGAACTGCCGCCAGAACTCGTCAAGGTGTTCGGTGGTGCGAATGCGCTGGGGAATCTGGAATTTTTTGAGGTGGTTTCCGAATGAGCCGTGGTCGCGGGCTATTTCGTTCAGGACTTTGGCGCACAGCACGATCTGGTGAATTTTCCCTTTGAAACGGAAAAAACCCAGACGCGACCAATATTTCTTTAAGATTTCATTCGGTTTACGTTGGGCGAGAGCGACGGGATCGAAATCAGCGAAGGCTTCCTTGAAAACGGGGGTTTCGATTATTACCCCAATCTGGGAGGAGCGAGCGCCCTGGCTATATGCGATGGCAACACAGATGTGCCGCATGATTTCTTGATCTGACGGGATGGGGCGCGGCGAGCGCTGCGTGCGGCCACCCATTTCCAGATGCCATCCGGGCGTTGCGGAGGCGTGACAGTGCTGGCGGAGCAAGTCCAGCGCGCGGACGGATTGGTCCTGGGAGTCCATGGCTACCCTGAGATGACGACAGCGAAAGCCGAGTGGTTGTGGATGCTTTCCTGATTCACAGCTCGGATTTCAAACCACGCAATGCGCTTATCTTTTTTGAGTAGCTTGGCCACGTTGCGGACGACATCTTCGACGAAGACCGGATTGTCGAACGCCTGCATAGTGACGTGGCGCTCGTCGGGACGTTTCAGCAGCGGATACACGGGCGCTGACGCGGATTTTTCGGCAATTGCGACGAGTTCCTCAATCCAGATCAATTCCCAGAGCCCGCGCTTGCGCTGCGGACGGACGGAGAGCGTGATTGTGCCGCGCTGATTGTGGGCCCCGTAATCACTGATCTCTTTGGAACATGGGCAAAGCGTGGTAACCGGTACTTTAACGCGAAGCAAAAAGTCGTCGGTCTTGCCGTTGGATTCGCCGATGAAGGTGCAGCGGTAGTCCATCGGCGCTGCGGAACCGCTGACGGGAGCTTTCCGAGTGAGGAAATACGAAAAATCAACCTCGATATGGGCGGCCACGGATTCGAGGCGCTCTTTTAATTCGTGCAGGATGGCCGGCAGCGTGCGCATGGTGACTTCGCCTTGATGGCGGCACAGCACCTCCAGAAACCGGCTCATGTGCGTGCCTTTGAAATGGTGCGGCAGGCTCACGGACATGGAAATATTGGCAGCAGTCTGCTGGCGCTGATTTTCCCTGTCGAGGACGGTGATGGGAAAGGAGAGGTCGCACACGCCCACCTTATCAATCGCCACGCCGCGACGATCCCTCGATTTCTGGATATCAGGCAGTTCGCGTGTTGAGCGATTGGCGGGTTTAGCGGGCATAGCATGGATCAATCGTACGCGGGTTCGCCGTCGTGAGCCTTGAAAAGTTGATCGAAAGAGAAGAAGTGTGTGGATAGAAAGCCGTCGCCACGTTGTAGGAGCTTTTTGGGGA
>Ga0182027_10013309_pt1 | contig 11483 bp, 15 predicted proteins | sample 712E1DmetaG_FD_121300 | JGI IMG/M metagenome (GOLD analysis project Ga0182027, IMG submission 121300) | Permafrost microbial communities from Stordalen Mire, Sweden - 712E1D metaG (Illumina Assembly) | ecosystem: Environmental > Terrestrial > Soil > Wetlands > Permafrost | place: Sweden...
AAGCAAATCGGCTGGTTGCCCTGGTATTTGTGCGTCGGCCACTTCGCCAGCCGTGTCAACATCTAATCCTTGATGGACACGACAAGGCATAGGGAGGGGCGTTTCAATGCGGATGCTCAAGTCCGGTTAGGAAAGCCGTGAGCACGGGTGCGGTTGCGTTCCGCGACCAATTCCGCCTCGGCCGCCAGCCAATGTTGCACGTCGCGCCCTTGCGGCGAACCTTCGTTCAAGTAGGTGAAGTAGGCCCTTCTGGCAACTTCGTCCGGTGCTGGCACAAAACCAGTTTCGCGCTGGTTCAAGTCGGCAGCCGCGGTTGGCCGTGGCGCGTCGGCCGGCTTTTGGGGTTGGTTCTGGGAGAGTTTTCCAGGTTTCACGGAGTTTGCGCAGCTCCGTTCGACCGCTGCCCTGGTCAAACTCACAATGACGGTGGATTCCTCGTAACTGATCCGCTCCACTGCGGTCGTTGGCAGGCACACCTCTTTGCCGGAAAGCAGGTGGCCCGTCTTGACGATCAATTCAACAATCGCCCAACTTTGGCTGTCCATCATGAAATCGCAGACGCGGCCTGCGATTCCGTTGCGCGCCTTGATATGGTACCCATTCACAGATCGCGTGCTGCACAGATGCGCGTCAGCGCGTTTGCGTTGCGGGCCGCTCGGAGCGGCGGAAGGCTCTGGCGGCATCTCCAATATCGGAAAGCCGCTCATGCCCCAAATTTCGTTTCCCTGCCAGTAGTAGGGCCAGCCGTAGTATCGGTAATACTCCTCCTCGTATTGTCGCGATACCGGCTTGTGCGAGTCAATCGAAGGGCTGCCTTCAATCTGTTTCCGGGTCAGGTTCACCAGCAGGTCCTTTCCGACCTGATGGAGACTGCCGAAGGCATGGGGCGAGAGGAGCACCTGGCGCCCTGGCAACCAGGCGCCGGTGTCCACGACCACATAACGAATCGCCCACTTTTCGTCGTCAAAATAAAAATCCTTCACACGGCCGATTTCGCCGTCGGACGCCCCGAGTTTTTCTCCGTACAACTGTTTAATGCTTCGTAACATAAGTCTGCCTTTCTCTTAATTGTCTATTTGTCTTCGTGATCCGGCTCCTGCGAGCGGAACGCCAGCCAGAGCGTGGAAATCAGGCCCGCGCCTTTGAGAATCGTCTGCGGCCATGAAGGTCTCGCATCGGCGTCCGCGGGTTTGCCGCGCCGGAGGGCCGCCAAGGTCGACACCAGCACCGCGACTGACGAGAAGATCGAAGTGAAGGATTTGGCGCGTCCGGTGAGCGTGCAAACGCACGCCCTCAACTCCGTCATTTCCCGCGCCAGTTGCGCGCGATTGAGTTCACTTTCCAGGAGCAAAAGCTGTTTTCGCGTTGCCAGCGTGTTCATTCGAGGATTTTTTCCAAACATGCGCGGTCCTTTCGCAGTTGGTCAAGCGAGGCGGAAAGCGTCTGCCAGTCCCGCATCCAGCCGGCGAGCCGCCAGTAAAAGCAAATCCCGGCTGCCGCGTATAGACCGGTCAGCGCGAGGAGGACGGCAATGTGTGAGTAAGGCCAACCCAAAACCACGATGGCAGCCGAGAGCGTTAAACCGGCCAGAAGACCACACGCCGCCACGGCGAGAGCCAAAAGGAAGGCGTGCAGGAGGCGCACCCGTTCCTCCTGCACTTCCACTGCCAGCAATTCGACCCTGTTTTCCCCAATGGTCAACAGCCGTTGCGCCAATTGCTTCGAGGCCGTGGTCAGGTGCGTAAAGCTGACGGTGGATTCTCCCATAACAAGATTAGTCGCGGTTCCGGGAGCAGCGGCGGCCCAGGAGATAACCGATGAGTGCGCCAACCCCGACGCCGATGGCGATGGCTTGATAGGGATGCTCGTGGACGGCCTCGTCGGCCGCCTTGGCGCCTGCGACCACTTTCTCACGAACGCAGCCACAGATTTCCTTGCTGCGTTCCAGGGCGGCTGCGAGACGACCGCGGGCATCCTTGACTTTTTCGCTGGTTGTGTCGGCTGTGGCGGCCATGAGCGCCTGTGCCTCTTCGGCCAGTTGGCCTGCGTCGTTGCTGGTTGCTTGTGGTTGTGTATTCATAATTTCAGTGCTTTCTATTTGTTTGCTTTTTCGGTGCTAAATCGTCCGCTCCGCCAAGAGCCGCCTGTAGCAAGCCAGCCGCCCTCGAACCCGAGTTTCTGCCGCCAGGCATGCTGGACATATTTTTCTTTGCGGACGGATCATTAATCCAATTTCCCTTCAGTTGAGGCTCTAACTACATGAATCGTGCCAACATAGATATCAGGGCACAACGTGCTGGTACTGAGGGGGATGGGCAAAGTGACATGATCCCCAATTCGTTTGCGAAGACTTGCAACCTGCAAAAACTTGCAATCAAATCTCATCATCAAATTGCAAAATCTTGGCGTTCGCTCATGCCAAGAGCCTGACTGTTGCCAATGCACTCCGGGGAATGCGCCTTTGGCACGGTAAATGATACTTTGCGAGCGGTGAGTCTATTTTGAAAAGACAAATTGTTGATTTGTGATACCGATTCGCGATTCAATCCCCTGCCGGTCAGTGCCCGTGGTTACACGCGCGTTGATTCTGATAAATGCGCTGGTGTTCTGCTATGAGCTGGCGCTGCCAAAGGAGTCGCTGGAGAGTCTGTTCTACTTGTTCGGAATCGTGCCGGCACGATTCACGGATCCCGGCTGGGCGAACGCGGCCGGATTTCCAGCGGGTGGTTATTGGGTGTTTCTGACCCATCAATTTCTGCATGGCGGCTGGCTGCATATCTTCAGCAACATGTGGACACTTTGGATCTTCGGCGACGCTGTGGAGGACGCCATGGGCCACCGGCGCTTTGGCGTGTTCTATCTGCTCAGTGGGGTGCTGGGCGGGCTTGCGCAATTGCTGGCTCAACCCCACTCCCAGGTGCCCTCGCTCGGTGCGTCCGGAGCCATCGCCGGGGTGCTGGGCGCCTATTTCCTGTTGTATCCGAAAGCGCGGGTGACGATGTTGGTGCCGATGTTCTTCTGGCCGTTCAGCTTCGAAGTTTCCGCAGTGGTGTATCTGGGGTTGTGGTTTGTCAGCCAATTGTTCGACGGAACGCTGGCGCTGGCCAGCCCTGAACAAGTGGGCGGAATCGCCTTCTGGGCGCACGGCGGCGGGTTTTCCAGCGGGATGCTCCTATGCCGGTTGTTCGTTCGGCGAGATCAGCCCCGGCAGAATGGTAAGTACAAAATGGAGCGGGCGTAAAGGAGTTGTCATGACTGACAGGCTCCATCGTCAATCAAGATCCGAGCCACGTCGGCGTGTCCGTTGTAATCAGCCTCGCGCAAGGCTTGGTCCTTACTAAGGCAGCTCGGTTCGCCGATTTTCAACAGGAGCCTGACGATCTTTGCGAAGCCATCGCGTGCGGCGCAAATCAGGGCCTGGTCGCCTTCGGTATGCCAGTCCGCGCCGTTTTGAATCAGGATTTCCATCATGGAAGTGTAGCCTCGCTTCGCCGCGGTTCGCACGGCCTCGTCGCCCCTGGCGTGAACGCGCGCTCCATTCCGCAACAGGAACCGGACCATGGCGACCTGATTGCAGTCCACAGCGGCCAGCAAGGCGGCATCGTCGTTCGCACGGGCAGCCACCCCGAGTTCGAAAAGCGTTTTGACACATTCGATCTGACCGGAGCGGGCCGCTTCGCGAAGAGGCTCATCGTGCGCCGCATGGATATCGGCACCGCGATCAATCAGCAACTTGAGCACCTTCGTTTGACCACGGCCCGCCGCGCAACAGAGCGCCAGATCATTCTGTTCATGGAGGTCGGCGCCGGCGTCGAGCAGCGCACAAACGCATTGAACATCCCCCGCCGAAGCCGCATCAGCCAGAGTTGTCTCGTTCTTGACTTCGGTCGGCGCCGATTGGGATTCTTCGGTGGCTTTATTCAAGTCCATACAATTCCTAATTGCGAGTGGCCACCGAGGCATCTGAGATCGGAGGTTGACCGGCGGCTACCAACGGTTCCGGGACTGCCTCCTTGGCGCGCGGCATTTTTTGGCCCAGAAGTTGGTAGAGAGCCTGTCCGTCAATCGTTTCGCGTTTGAGCAGTTCTTCCATGACTTGATGGAGGTTCTCACGGTGCAGGGTTAGGATTTCCTTGGCCTAGGCGTAGGCCTGGTCGAGGATCTTTTTCACCTCTTCGTCAACGTCCCTGGCAGTCTGTTCGCTGCAATCGCGCTGCAATGGATATTCCAAGCCAGCGAGGAGGTCAGGTGGCCGCTGCGCGCAATTGGCCAGCCCGACCTTGTCGCTCATCCCGAACACGCAAACCATCTGCCGGGCGAGCGCGGTGGCATGTTCCAAATCGTTCTGTGCCCCGGTTGACACCTCTCCACATTCAACTTCTTCCGCGGCCCGGCCGCCGAGCATTCCCCGAATGCGCGTCAGGAGTTCCGTCCGGCTGAGGAGGAATTGATCATCAGCGGGCAACTGGAGCGTGTAGCCGAGCGCGGCGTTCCCATGCGGAATGATACTGACCTTGCGAAGCGGATCAGCCTTTGGGCTGAAGACGGCCACCAAAGCATGCCCCAACTCGTGGCAGGCAACGCGGCGTTTCTGCTCATCATTCATCCGCCGGCTTCTCCGTTCGGGGCCGGCCACGACTTTTTCGATGGCATCTTCCAGATCCAATTGAGTGATCTCACTCTCTTGGCGGCGGGCTGCCAACAGTGCGGCTTCATTGAGGGCATTGGCGACGTCCGCCTCGGAAAACCCGGCGGTGGATTGGGCAATTTGACGCAGGTCCACGCTGCCAGCCAACGGTTTGCCCTTGGCATGCACTTTCAGAACGGCTTCGCGGCCATCCAGATCGGGTGAATCCACCACGACCCGGCGATCAAACCGGCCCGGACGAAGCAGGGCGCGGTCGATTACCTCGGGCCGGTTCGTCGCCGCCAGCAAGATCACCCCGGCGTTCGGTTCAAAGCCATCCATCTCGGCGAGCAACTGGTTCAGGGTTTGTTCCCGCTCATCGTTGACTGCGGCGAGGTGAACGCTTCGTTCCCTGCCTATGGCGTCCAGTTCGTCAATGAAAATGATGCAGGGAGCTTGCTGTTTGGCTTGCAGGAAAAGGTCGCGGACACGGGCGGCTCCCACCCCCACAAACATCTCCACAAAGTCACTGCCGCTCAACGAGGAGAACGGGACTTTGGCCTCCCCGGCCACCGCCCGCGCCAGCAGCGTTTTGCCCGTGCCGGGCGGCCCAACCAGGAGAACGCCCTTGGGAATTTTCGCGCCCAGGGCCTGGTAGCGTTTGGGGCACTTGAGGAAGTCCACCACCTCCCGCAACTCCACTTTCGCCTCATCACAGCCGGCCACATCCTGGAAGGTCACCCCGGTCGTCTTGTCGGCGACGAGTTTAGCCGTGCTCTTGCCGAACCCGAAGACGGATTGACCGGCGGCGCGGAATTGGCGCCCCATCAACGCAAACAAACCTATCGTAATGAGGAGGGGCAGGCCCCAACTCAGCAGGAACTGCGGCAAATAGCTGGGCCGCTCTCCGGCGTATTGCACGCCAGCCGCTTGGAGTTCCTTGACCAGGTCGGGATCCTCAAGGCGAATGGCCTGGAACTGGAAAGGCGCGGTCCCGGCCTTTGCCAGGTTGGTCCCTCCCGATTCGCCATTGGTCGGCGGGCGGGCGACCACGGCCGGGACCCCATTTGTGGCCGCGTTGGCGCGCGGCGCGATGCGGCCAAGAATTTCGTCCGGCTTCAATGATGCCTCGGCCACTTCATGGTTGGCCAAATATGTCTTGAACTGGCTGTAGGGAATTGTGCGGACGTCGAATTGACTCATCCCTCCTTTCCAGATCCAAAACAACAGCGCCAGCATCACAATATATGACATTGCGAAACCCCATTGCCGGTCGAACTTGCCCGGGGGTTGAAGGTCGGTGTTTGGAGATTGCCTTTTCATCAGGTCAACTGACTGCGATCAAGGAGGCGGCCTCGCCACGCTCGTTTTCCACTGTGCCCGCGGACCGGGGATCGAGCATGGGACATCCATCTATCAGGAAGTAGTATTGGTGATGGCCGTGATGGAGAGGGAGGGTGAGGACCCAGCCTCCATCCGGCATGCTATGCATCGGATCGGCGTCCGGATCCCAGTAATTGAAATCACCCGCTACGCTCACCTGCTTGGCGGCCGGCGCGAAGCAGGAAAAGTTCACTTGGTGGCTGGTTCGCTCCGCTGAATAGCGATTCGCCGGTTCGACTTGATCGAATTCAACAAACATACAAATCTCCTAGGACGAACGCACAGTCAGGACCGGGCACCGAGCGCGAGCCACCACCTGTGAGGCAACGCTTCCCAAAAGGAACCGCGAAAACCCCCGCCGCCCATGCGTGCCCAGGACGATTAAATCGACGCCCAACTGCTCCGCCGCTTCCACGATTGCGTCATCAGCAAGCCCTGAAAGCTCCAACATGTGTGCCTTCACTCCTTCCTTGCGTGCCTGTTGGATGAGCGCGCCAATCTTCTGCTCTGCCTCGGTCCGGCATTGTTTTTCCCATGCGTCGTATGAATCCGCACTCATGAAACTGAGGCTGGCAGGTTCGGTGGAGGAATGAGCTATCAAAAGCTCCGCATGGTTCTGTTTGGCCAGCTTTAAAGCTTGCTTCAACGCCGGGGTTGAAGCGGCCGTGAAATCGGTGGCAACGAGAATGCGTCTGTAAATCTGTCCGGGGCGCTGCGCTGGAACGACTGGTTGCATCTTCGGGTCGCTTTCCAGAATGGGATTCAGAACTTCGGGCATAACTACCTCCTGTTTTGCATTTTCTTGTTCATTCGTTTAATCCCGAATGGTAGTAAGGATCGCAGCCCCGGCCGCAAAGTATCTGGAGCGTCTGCACGGTGGCGCCGGCTCGTTCCCCGATCAGTTTAATGGAAGAAACGGCGGAGGCGGCCGGCCGAATCCGCTCCTGGGGAATGAAATCCAAGATGCCCGTGCGCGCCCTGGCTTGCAGATGCCCAAATTCTTCCTCCCTGCCTTCGATCATTTGTTTGCCTTGCAGTGGCTCAATCACATTGCTTTTCATAAGTTCCAATCTTTTATGCGTGGCGGATCCGCCGTCGGCTGAGTCCATATATTGCAGTTTTCATGCCAAGGGGGCGGGAACGTTGCAATCCACTGGTGTGGAGCGACTTGGGATGGGATCGAATGTCAATGGAAGCCCCTGCAAGCGTTCGCAACCTGCAAAATCTTGCGGGCGAGCTGCAACCTTTCGTCGCTCATCCCGCTGGGAGATTGAGAAAGGCCAGCGTGTACTTACCGCTTTTGAGCAGTTCCTGGAGGAATCACCGTCGTCAGACTGGCCGCCGCAAAAACGGATAGTCGGTGTAGCCTTTGGGGCCGGGAGCGTAAAAGGTGGGTGGATCAGGCTCGTTGAGAGGTGCCTTTTGGCGAAACCGTTCGGGTAGGTCGGGATTCGCCAGAAACGGCACGCCGAACGCAACCGCATCGGCCTCTCCCGCGGCCAGCACCTGGCTGGCGGTTGCCTGGGTAAATTTCTCGTTGGCAATATAACTGCCGGAAAATGCCGTTCTCAATTGCGGCCCGATACGCTTTGGACCAAGCGATTCACGAACGCAAATAAAGGCAATGCGGCGGCGGCTCAATTCACGAGCCACATACCCAAACGTGGCCAGCGGGTTGGAATCGCCCATGTCGTGGGAATCGCCGCGCGGCGCCAGATGGGTACCGACCCGGTCAGCGCCCCAGACGGAAATCACGGCGTCAGCGACTTCCAACAGGAGGCGGGCGCGATTCTCAATCGGACCGCCATAGGCGTCCGTGCGATGATTGGTCTTGTCGTGGAGAAACTGATCGAGCAAGTAGCCGTTGGCTCCGTGAATTTCCACCCCGTCAAAACCGGCCTTCTGCGCATTTTCCGCGCCCTTGCGGTAGGCCTCCACTATGCCGGGAATCTCCCCCAGTTCCAAGGCCCGGGGTGTGACAAAAGGCCGCAGCGGCCGGACCAGGCTGACATGCCCGGCAGCCGCGATGGCGCTCGGCGCGACCGGCGATGCGCCGTTCAAAAACATGGGATCGGAAATGCGTCCGACATGCCAGAGTTGAAGCAACATGTGCCCGCCCGCCTTGTGAACCGACTGGGTGACAAGTTTCCAGCCTTCCACTTGCGCCGACGACCAGACGCCCGGAGTGTCGGCGTATCCCACTCCCATCGGCGTGACCGAAGTCGCCTCGGAAATAATCAGGCCGGCCGACGCGCGCTGGGTGTAGTATTCGGCCATCAACGCATTGGGAATGCGTTCAGCTCCGGCCCGCGCACGGGTCAGGGGAGCCATGACGATGCGGTTGGGAAGGTCCCAGGCGCCGATGCGGACAGGGTCAAACAACGTGGGCATATTCACATTGAGATTTTATTTATTCTTTTCGGTTTCTTGGTGGCTTCACGCGTTTGGTCAAGCTCCGCTTCCGCCATGCCTTCTTCGACAAGCTTCTCTTGATGGATTTCTGTTCATGGGCTGGGAATTACCGTCCGTGCGGAAATGTTTGAGGGCGCGACGTCTTGATCTCGCGCTCACCGCGATCCTCGCGGATGTCGCGGGACTTGGAAAAAATGTTGTCCCGCTTTTTGGACCTTGGCCCTGGGGTCGCTTCCTCGGAATTCGGCCGCAGCCGGTGAGGTGTCTTTGTGAAAACAGGAGTTGTGCTCATAATAACTGGGCCGCGCGTTTTTATTTCGTCGCCGGGGAATGAGCTTCGACAAACCACAGCCATTTGTCAATTCCCCGGGAAATCTCGGTAAAGAGGTCCGCAGTGTCGGCGTCCTCCAGTTCCGCCGCCTCGTCAATCGAGAGGCGAACCTCGCGGCCGAACGTCGCCAGTCCTTTGGAGACGGCGATGATATGGGCGGCGCCATCCGCCTGGGCCGGAGGATACTCATCCAGGCGCGAGCGCGCCGCAGCCACACGAATCGTCCCTTCGGCCACACCCCCCAACTGAACGACGCGCTCGGCCAGCATATCCACGTAGTCAGCAACGGCCTCGTAGATTTCGTCAAACAGTTTGTGCAGGCCGATGAAGTTTGGCCCTTTGACGTTCCAATGCGCCTGCTTGAGTTGAGACTGCAAGTCAATGGCATCCGCCAGACGTTGGTTCAACAACCCATTCAATTCGACCCGGGCCGGCTTCGGCAGATCATTCAGCGTTTCATACAGGGTGGGTTCTTCATTGGCCTTACTCGCGTTTTTTTTCATTTGTTTTCTCCTTTCATTGGTTATACATGCTCTTGATCTCGGAAAGCGACCGGCCGCTGAGGACTGACCGTGGTTTTAGTTTGGTAATATCTTCACTCGACGCGTACGCACCACGATGTTGAATGAGGAGCCAGTTGCCGTTCCGTGTGCGAACAAGCGCCCACGAACCGCGAAGCTTCTGGCCATACAGAACGAACTTCAATTCGCCGTTGGCGAGACTTGCCGCAACATTATCCGAATCCTCCGGAGTGTAAGTCCCCTGGTCCCAGACCATGACCGGCCCCGCTCCATACTGGCCTTTGGGAATATTGCCCTCGAAATTCGCGTAATCCAGATAATGATCCTCCACCTCCACCGCCAGTCTCTTGACCGCAGGATCCAAGGAAGGCCCTTTGGGCACGGCCCAGGACTTCAAGACGCCGTTGATCTCAAGCCGGAAATCGTAATGGAGGCTTTGAGCTTGATGCAATTGAACAACGAAGATCAGGCCCTGCCTGCTGTGGGGGCGGCGCTTAAGTTGACTTTCCGCATTGCCTTTCATGGTCGCTGGACTTTTGCCCCCGGCTCGCCTCGCATCGGCAATTCCAGAACTGCCGCTGCGAGGCTGTTTCAATCCACTCCGGATTTCGGAGCGACTACTCCGCCAAACTTTGAAACCAATCCACCTTGAGATGATTGTCCACCCAGGTTACGCCCGGAGCGGCCCAGGCGGCCCGTTCGGCTTCATCCTTCTCGGCGTAGCTCCGTACTTTGCCGCGCAGGGTCACCGTGTTGTCGGAAGTCTCCACTTGGATCTTGTTGGCGTCCAAAATGGCATTCCGCTCAAAGGCCGATTTGATGGACGTGGCGACCGCCGCCGGCGCCACTCTGGGTTTGATCGTGATCAGATTCGTCACCCCTTTGACGCCCGTCAGCCGCAGCACGGCGTTTTCGGCGGTGGTTTTCTGATACCACCACTCCACCTGGCCTTCCAGTGTGACCCAGCCATCCCGGACCGTGATCCCAACGGTTCCTTCCGGAATCGTCGTGGACCAGTTGAGTTGACGCGCGGCGGCGCCGGCAATGTCCCCGTCGGTGCGGCGCTGGGAATCCGGCAGCTTGACTTCGATGTCGTCCGCGATGGCCTTCACCCCGGCAACCCGTTTGGCGGCCCGCACGGCGTCCCATTTCTCGCCATAGCTGGTGGCGTAGCCATTGAGCGTCACGGCCCCATCCTTCACCAAGACGCCGATGTCCGTGACGTTCACGCTCGGCTCATATTTGAGCTCGGCCTGCACGTCGGTCTTCAGTTGTATGTCACTTTTCTTCACATTACTGCTCATATTTGCGTTCCTTTCTATTGTTTTGTTGGTTTCTCTTGCTGATTTTGTTTTCTGATAAGCGATGCCGCTCTCTTCTTCGTCTCCACCGATTCCGGGAGACGGAAGGAGCCAGCGGCATCAGATGATGAGAACGATGCGGTTCTCGACATGGGTCACTCCCGGGGCCGACCAAGCGATCCGTTCGGCTTCCTCCCGTTCGTAAAAACTGCGCGCAACTCCACGGAGCACCACGCTGCCTCCATTCGTCTCGACCTGGATCTTCCGGGCATCCAACAAAGCATGGCGCTCCAAGGCTGCTTTGATCGCGCCACTGATGTTCGCGGATGGCCCCTCCGGTTTGATCTCAATGAGGTTGGTCACTCCCTTCACGCCCGCCAGGTTATGAACCGCCTCTTCGGCGGCGCTCTTCTGGCGCCACCCCTGCACCGTGCCTTCGAGGCTGAGCCACCCATCGCGGACTGTTACTTTGAGGGCGTCTCCGGGAACCGTGCCTATCCATTCGACGGCGTGGACTGCAGCCGCAGCAATATCGCTATCCGTGCGGCGGGACAGGGCCGGCACTTTTACCACAATGTCCTCCGCGAGGCCCCTGACATCCGCCACCCGTTTGGCCGCATGCGCGGCGGCCAACTTTTCCGCATAATTGCTCACGGCACCATTGAGGGTTACGATCCCTTCCCTCACCGAGACTCCGATGTCATTAATATTGACGCCTGGATCATATTCGAGTTCAGCCAGAACATCCGTTTGTAACTCCGCATCACTTTTCATAAATTGCTAACTACAAGAACCGTGCCAACTCATCTACTGGGGTCTAACACACTGGTACAGAGAGGGATGGACGAGGCGGGGTCAAATCCGGGCCGTTTGCAAAGACCTGCAATCTGCAAGAATTTGCAATCAAA
>Ga0182027_10013310_pt1 | contig 11482 bp, 8 predicted proteins | sample 712E1DmetaG_FD_121300 | JGI IMG/M metagenome (GOLD analysis project Ga0182027, IMG submission 121300) | Permafrost microbial communities from Stordalen Mire, Sweden - 712E1D metaG (Illumina Assembly) | ecosystem: Environmental > Terrestrial > Soil > Wetlands > Permafrost | place: Sweden...
GGTCCAACAACCGTATTGCTGGGAAAACATTCTGATAAATTAAAAGAAGACAGAGCAAAAAATGTGAAAACACTTCCTGTTATTATTGGAGAAAAAGCTTCTCGCTATACAGTTATTGTTTTATTTTTGCTTCAATATGCTTTTATCTTGTTACTCGTGGTTAAATATCACTTTGGAATTGCCCTTTTATTAGTTTTTCTTTCTATACCAAAATTTATTGAAACGACTAAAATTTTTTTACAGCCACGTCCTGAAAAAGCGCCTGAAAATTCTAAAGATACAGGATGGCCATTATACCTTGTTGCCCATGCTTTTAATTTCAACAGAAGGTTTGGATTATTGTTCCTTTTAGGACTAATTATTGAACTTGTAATTTACAAGTTGTAGGTATTGGTCATTGGCCAGTTTAGTTTTAACTTTTAACTTCCTTTCAAAAGATCTGATTCAACCTATTCAGGCTGCCTCCGGTTTGCTTCATATCAATTTTGACCCGAAATTCCTGAACCATTATTTTTATCAACTCTCTGAAGTCTATCCTGCTATCAGCAGTATATCTTTTATCATTTCATTAATCTCCTTTAAAATAAATATTTGGATATTTCACGGGTTGATATTCATGCATCAAATCATAAACAGCTTCGAAAATACTATCTGAGCCAGGCTTTGACAAATAGTCGCCATCAGTTCCATATGCCGGCCTGTGTTCCTGCCCTGTTAAAGTCCGTGGCGGAGAATCGAGATAATAAAACGCTTCCTGTTCCTCTAAAACTTTTTGCAACATATATGCCGATGCACCACCTGGTACATCTTCATCAACAAATAGCAGACGATTGGTCTTTTTGACAGAATTTATAATTTGGTGATTAATATCGAAAGGAATAAGTGTTTGTACATCTATTATTTCTGCCGAAATATCAAATTTTTTGAGGTTTTGTGCTGCTTCTTTTGCAATTGCCACACACCAGCCATAAGTAACAATAGTTATATCGGTTCCCTCTTCTACAATCTCAGGGATACCAAGTGGAATTTTAAACTCTCCCAGGTTTTCCGGCAACAATTCTTTGTTTTCATAAGCTTTTAAAGGTTCTATTACAATAGCCGGATTGTTTATTTCGAGCAAAGTATTATAAAATCCTGCGGCCTGGGTCATATTTCGTGGAACGCATAAATAAACACCCCGGGCCGAGTTGATTATCATTCCCATTGGCGATCCGGAATGCCACATTCCTATTAACCGATGACCCCTGGTCCTTATTATCAGAGGTGCTACCTGACTTCCATTGGTCCTGTAATGCATGGTTGCAAGGTCATCACTAATGGTTTGTATGGCAAATAAAAGATAATCGAGATATTGTATTTCAGCAATAGGCCGGAACCCACGTAATGCAAGACCTATCCCCTGCCCTATTATTGTTGATTCGCGAATACCGGTATCAGTAACCCGCAAATCACCATAATTCTGCTGCAAACCCTTTAAACCCTGGTTAACATCGCCAATCTTACCGGTATCTTCGCCGAAAGTTACCAATAGTGGATATTTATTAAATAAATAATCAAAGTTTTTATTTAAAATCTCCCGTCCACTTGTTAGAACAGGCTTTTCACTATATACTGGCCCTATATATTTCAATGAAACTAATGAATGTTTACTTTCATTGTATAAATTCTTGCTGTATATATCCTGGCTTTTCTTCTCATATTCAATTAACCAGGCAGCAAGTTTCTTTTGAAAAGCAAGTTGTTTCCTATCTTTACTTAATTGCTGAATTATTTTCTTAGTCAGGCTTAAGATTTCTTTCCTGGTTGTTATATTATTATTCATTAATAAATTAAAGCCGGGAATTTCTTTCAAAAATATTGCCAACCCAGGATTGCTATTCAAAATGTTCAGCAATTCTTTCTTCTCATTAATATAGACTTTCGAATACTTTTCCCACGAAATGCGCTGAGCTTCTTTAGCCTTTCGTGTCGCATCAATTTCAATTTTATCAAGGGTTTCAATAGCAGCGATCTTTTCTTTAACAATCCATTCTTTCATTTTTTTGATCGGGTCATATTCTTCTTCAAATTTCAAACGTTCTTTTGATTTGTACCTTTCATGCGATCCTGATGTAGAATGGCCTAAGGGCTGCGTCATTTCATAAATATGAAATAAAACAGGCACATGATCTTTTCTGCAACGAATAATACCTTTTTCGAATGTTTCAACCAACAGGGGATAGTCCCAACCTTTACAGGTATAAATTTCGCAACCGTTGCTATCCCCATCTATTTGAAAACCTTTTAAAGCTTTGGAAATGCTTGCTTTAGCAGTCTGAAGTTCAACTGGTACCGAGATACCATAACCATCATCCCAAACTGCTATGGCCAAAGGAACCTGCAATACACAGGCTGCATTAATAGTCTCAAAAAACAAACCTTCCGAAGTGCTTGCTTCGCCAATTGTTCCGAAAGCGACCTCATTGCCGGAATCAGACAAATTCGAATACTGCTTTATATGTTCGTTGATCCTGAAAAGTTTTGAAGCGTAAGCCAGTCCTAACAACCGTGGCATTTGCCCGGATGTTGGTGAAATATCTGCCGATGAATTTTTTTGTTTCGAGACAGTTGTCCAGTTACCGTCTTTATTAATATTCTTAGTTGCAAAATGATTGTTAAAGTTTCTGCCACTGCTGGAAGGATTATGCTTTTCATCGGTATTGCCATACAATTGTGCGAAAAATTCTTCTGCCGTCAGCAAGCCAGCGGCCAGCATAAAAGTCTGGTCGCGATAATAACCGGCACGCCAGTCGCCATTCATAAATGACTTGGCATAAGCAATTTGTGCAATTTCCTTACCATCGCCAAAAATTCCGAATTTTGCCTTTCCCGAAAGAACTTCTCTTCTTCCAATCAAACTTAAATGCCTGCTTAATACTGCAACGCTATAATCATTCAAAATTTCTTCTTTGTTCAATAATGCATGTACTTTTGTTGATTTAATTTCTGAGATTTTGTTCTTAGTCATCAACTCCATTCTATTTTTATTTAGATTTAATACAAATTAAAATAAACTTTAACTAATTTTACATGTCATTAACAACTGTTTTAAGGTGTTGTTAAAAAAAGATTCTAATTAGATAATAAATATGATTGGTGGATTATCATGAATAACCTGACAATATTGAAAAGTACGATAGATAAAAAATCTGAAGAATTTATTTCGAATTATAGACAAAACAAAATACTGCTAGATGAATTTGATAAAATTATGGCGCAAATAACTGAACGTTCAGAAAGCGCACCTGTAATTCAACATAAATCGAAAGGCAAATTTCATGTTTATGAACGGATCGAGATGCTGCTTGATAAAGACACACCATTTCTTGAATTATCCCCTCTCGCAGCGCTTAATCAATACGATAATAATTTTCCGTCAGCAGGTATCATCACTGGAATTGGCTATGTGCAAGGCATAGTGACTGTTATTATAGCAAACGATGCCACTGTTAAAGGCGGAACTTATGTAAAAGAAACAATTAAAAAACATTTAAGGGCTCAAAAAATAGCATTGCAAAATCATTTGCCCTGCGTATACCTGGTTGAATCGGGCGGAATATATTTGCAGGAACAGGCAAATGTTTTTGCCGATGAGGAGCATTTTGGAAGGATATTTTATAACCAGGCAAAACTGTCGGCATTAAGTATTCCACAGGTTGCAATCGTCATGGGCTCAAGTATTGCAGGTGGTGCATATATTCCTTCAATGAGCGATGAAACTATAATTGTTAAAGACCAGGGAACTATTTTTCTTGGCGGGCCTCCATTGGTCAAAGCAGCAACCGGTGAAATTGTTACAGCAGAAGAACTTGGTGGCGCCATTGTTCATACCAGTATTTCGGGAGTTGCCGATTACCTTGCGCTGAGCGAAGAACATGCAATTGAAATTTGCAGGAATATTTTTTCAAATTTAAGTATTCAAAATCAACAGCATCTTGAAAAATTTCCTGAAGAAGAACCTCTCTATCCAATGGATGACCTTTACGGAATTCTGCAGTCAGATTCCCGGAAACCAACAAATGTTTACGAAATTATTGCCAGAATAGTCGATGGAAGCAAATTTCAGGAATTTAAGGAAAATTATGGCCGGACACTTATAACCGGTTATGCGAGGATAATGGGCTATCCTGTAGGCATAATTGCAAACACTGGAATATTTTTTCCGGAGTCGGCACAAAAAGGGGCCCACTTTGTCGAGTTGTGCAATCATCGGAAATATCCGATTGTTTTCCTTCAAAATATTTCAGGTTTTATTGTTGGTAAAAACTTTGAACATAATGGTATTGCTAAAGAAGGTGCAAAAATGGTACATGCTGTAGCAAATGCAAATGTGCCAAAATTTACAATAATTTTTGGAAGTTCGCATGGTGCAGGTAACTATGCGATGGCTGGAAGGGCCTTTAATCCTGCTTTGCTCTTTTTATGGCCAAATTCCAAAACCTCTGTCATGGGCGGCGAACAAGCATCTGAAATTCTGGTTACAGTTAAAAATAATCCTAAAAACACAAGCGAACCGGAAACTGTAAAAAAGGAATTAAGAAAAAAAATAATGGAACAATATGAAACAGAAAGTTCAGCCTATTACAGCACTTCGAGATTATGGGACGATGGAATTATAGATCCTGCAGATACAAGAGTAGTTTTGGCGATTGGCATTTCGATGTCGCTAAATAAAAAGTTTGATGAACCAAAACATGGAATTTATAGAATGTAATTTTCAGGTGTTGGGAGTTAGACAATAGGAAATGATAATTGGATTTTGGGTGAAATGAAAGTTTTGTCAATGAATTACATTTTAAAGTTTTTATGAAGGAATTCAATACATTAGAATTAGAAATAGATAGCTCAGTCGCGACAGTATGGCTTAACAGGCCCGAAGTGCATAATGCATTTAACAGAGAAATGCTTAATGAATTAACGCAATGTTTTAAATTTCTCAATAAATCAGAAGAGATTCGGGTCATTCTGCTCAGAGGAAGAGGAAAATCATTTTCTTCAGGGGCTGACCTGAAATGGATGTTCGATTCAGAAAATAAAAGTTATAAAAAAAATAAAGCAGATAGCATTGCAATGGCAAAGTGCCTTAAATCTATTTACTCTTGCACGAAACCCACTATTGCAATTGTTCATGGAGCAGTTATTGGCGGTGGAATTGGAATACTTTGCACCTGCGACTTTACAATTGCCGAAACCAACACTTTTTTTTCCTTATCTGAATTTCGTGTCGGCTTAGTTCCTTCTACTATAATGCCCTACTTACTTAAAAAAATGAACCAACATAAATTAAAAATGTTAATGTTTTCAGGTAAAAAATTAACATCAACTGAAGCACATCGAATAGGACTTATAGAAGAATTATATGATACAAATGCAATTGAAATGAAGTTAAAGCTATTTATTAATGACATTTTAAAATCTTCACCAGATGCAATTAATGAAAGCAAAGCATTGATGAATTTTTTATATAATAAATCGGATTCTGAAAAAATTATGAATAAAACTGTGAAATCAATAACAAAAATGAAAATGTCAAAAAGCAGTATAGAAGGAATTTCGGCCTATATGGAGAAGAGGTTGCCAAATTGGACAGTGCAGATTTTATAGAAAAAGATAATACTAAAAAAATCAACATCTTACGATCAAGCACTGTACACTATAAACTATACCAAACTTGTTTATGGAACAACATTATAATCATCCATTATTAAAAAATAAACATAATAATTTACGTCTAAAAATAAGGGATTTCGCTGAGAAAGAGATCAGACCTGCTGCCGCTGAATTAGATGACAAAGGAATGTTTTCCAATGAACTGACAAAAAGAATGGGAAGTCTGGGTTTACTGGGAATGACAATTCCAAAACAATTTGGCGGTCAGGATTTGGACACTTTGTCGTATATAATAGCTGTTGAAGAACTGGCAAGGGTCGATAGCTCACAAGCCGCCACAATTGCAGCACACAACTCACTTGGAATAGGTCCGATCCTGCAATTTGGCAATGAGAAGCAAAGAACTAAATATTTGCATTTACTAACGACCGGAAAGCATTTATGGGCATTTGGACTTACAGAAGTAAATGCCGGTTCGGATGCAAAAGCCACAGAATCAAATGCCATTCTTTCTAAAAAACACTGGATAATAAATGGCGAGAAAGTTTTCATCACAAATTCATCTTCAGACCTGTCGTATGGAACAACAGTTCAGCTGATAACAGGTTTAAAAGGTGATAAGAAAGAACTTTCTACTATATTGGTCGACAGGTCATCCCCAGGATATTTCTGCGAAAGGATCAGCAACAAAATGGTCTGGAGGGCAGCAGATACGGGTCGTTTAACGTTCACAAACTGTAAAGTACCTGAAGAAAACCTTCTGGGGAAACGTGGTGAAGGATTACAAATTATGCTCGAAACACTTAATTCCGGCAGGTTATCGATTGCCGCAATGGGCTTGGGATTGGCCCAGGGAGCATTTGAAATTTCATTGGCTTATTCAAAAAAGAGAGTGCAATTTGGCCAGCCTATTTCAAAATTTCAGGTAATTTCTTTTAAGCTTGCCGAAATTGCAACAAAAATTGATCTCGCAAGAAATTACCTTTATAATTGCTGCTGGTTGAAAGACAATAATCTTCCTTTTGCCAAGGAAGCTTCAATTGCCAAACTTTATACATCCGAAATAGCCAAAGAAGTTGCCGATGAAGCGCTGCAAATACATGGAGCGTATGGCCTGTTCAAAAATAACGATATTGAGCGGTTTTACAGGGACCAAAGGATTCTGCAGATTGGCGAAGGAACTTCGGAAATACTCAAATTAGTTATAGCAAGGAAACTTGAATTATAAGATAATAACTCAGATAACACAGATCCGCCAGTTGTTGGAACGCAGGTTTTAGCAGATTATTAATAACCCCGTTTTTCTCCACGTTTTAAATCCGCTTCGTCCGCGTTCCGTTCTTTGGGGATTATAAAAGAAAAATCAATGCCAATAATCGATGGGTTTTCAAAATTAAGCAGAGATCAGAAAATTAAGGCGATAGCCCAGATATCTGGTATTGAGTCAACCGGAATTGATTTATTAAGAAATATCAATCAGGATACTAATGAAAATTCATTTTTAAATAGTATCAGCGAGAATGTAATTTCGCAATTTGCTTTGCCATACAGCATAGTCCCAAATTTTAATATCAACGGGAAAATATATTATGTCCCGATGGTAACTGAAGAAAGCTCTGTAGTTGCAGCGGCTTCATCTGCAGCAAAGTTCTGGTTCGATAAAGGTGGTTTCGAGGCGAAAGTAATTTCTGCAATTAAAACTGGTCAGGTTCATTTTTTGTGGACAGGTAATATTGAAAATCTTACTTTTATAATAAATGAATTGAAAATATTGCTTAGACATAGCGTTAGTGCTATTATCAGTAATATGGAAAAAAGAGGCGGTGGTATTAAAAAAATTGAACTATTCGATTTCACGGATAAAATACCAAACTATTTCCAGGTAAAAGTTTCATTTGAAACTGCTGACGCCATGGGTGCAAATTTTATCAATACAGTCCTGGAAGAAATGTCAGCAGCCCTGAAACAGTTTATTAAAAATAATTTTTCTGGTAATGAAAGCAATTGCGAAATTATCATGGCTATATTATCGAATTATAATCCCGATTGTTTGGTCGAATGTTCCGTTCATTGTCAGATTCAAAAATTAATTGAAATATCAGGCGATTTAAACGCTGCAGATTTTGCAAGGAAATTTGAAACTGCTGTTTCGATTGCGAACATTGATATCCACAGGGCCACAACCCACAACAAAGGAATTTTTAATGGTATCGATGCTGTTGTTATTGCAACTGGCAACGATTTTCGTTCGGTAGAGGCCAGTGGACATGCTTATGCAGCCCGTGACAGTTATTATAAAAGCTTATGCAATATTGAAATTAATAATGGTATTTTTAAATATTCTTTAAAAGTTCCACTTGCAATTGGCACTGTTGGTGGAATTACGAGTGTTCATCCCCTTGCTCAAATTTCATTAAAAATATTAGGGAATCCTTCTGCAAAGGAATTGATGCAAATTGCAGCTTCGGTCGGTTTGGCCAACAACTTTTCGGCTATCAGGGCGTTAATTTCAATTGGAATTCAGAAAGGCCACATGAAATTACATCTTTCGAATATTTTAAAATCATTTCAAGCAAATGATTATGAAAAAGAAATTATTATAAAATACTTTATTAACAGGATTGTTTCTTTTTCGGAAGTGGAAATGTTTATTCATGAATTAAGAAATAAAACAACAAATGCCTGAGCAGAAATTTTATTCAAATGGCAAATTAATGATTACCGGGGAATACATGGTTTTGGAAGGCGCATTATCTCTTTGTGTCCCATTGAAATTAGGACAAACCTTGAGGGTCAAAAAAGCAGAAAACAGTATTGGAAAAATATACTGGAGTACATTTGTAAAAAACAAATTATGGTTTTCCGGAATATATAATCAAAAAGACCTTGCAATACTTGAATCGAGTAACATTGAAACGGCCATTTACGTTCAAAGAATTTTACAAAAAGCCGCTGAATTTAATAATGAAATATTAATTCAAAAATATTCTACTACCATTCGGACAGATTTGGATTTCATGCCGAATTGGGGACTTGGAAGCAGTTCGACATTGATTTCAAATATTGCATACTGGATTAAAACCGATCCATACAAATTACTATGGGAAACTTCGAATGGATCGGGTTATGACATAGCCTGTGCACGCGAAAATTGCCCTGTAGTTTATAAATTATCAGATTGTAAACCTGATTTCAATCAAATAGACTTCAAACCAGATTTTTTAAAATACTTGTACTTTATTTATCTTGGAAAGAAACAAGACAGTTCGTTAAGTATTCGTCAGAACAAATCAAAAATAGAAAACAACAAACACAAATCACTCCTGATAACAGCCCTTACAATAAATATCATAAATTCCGATTCACTTGAAAAATTTGATTATTATATTGACCGGCACGAAAAAATAATGTCTGAAATTTTAAATACACCGACGGTTAAATCGCAAAAGTTTAAAGATTTTAATGGTTCGGTCAAATCGCTTGGCGCATGGGGTGGTGACTTCATAATGGCTACTTCGAAAGATGATTATAATAATGTCAGGGATTATTTTAAAAGAAAATCATGTCCGATAGTATTTCGTTATAATGAATTGGTGTTATGAGCGATTTACCATTTCATAACAAATATTTGGCAGAAGGGAAAAGAAATATCACAGCCAATTTTTCCGATATTGAAGTTGAAAGTAAAAGTCCTTCAAACATAGCATTGATAAAATATTGGGGTAAATTTGGTAATCAATTTCCCGGGAACCCATCAGTGAGTTTCACACTTTCAAAGTCGCAAACCACTACACATTTTTCAATTAAAGAATCTTTAAATAAAAATTTCGAATTAGATTATTTTTTTAATAACGTCCGCAATAAGAACTTCGAAATGCGTTTGAAAAAATATTTTGATAGCATCGAACAGTATTTCCCATTTATAAAAAGTTTGCAATTTAGGATCGACAGCCATAATACTTTTCCACATTCAGCAGGCATTGCATCATCTGCATCGGCATTCAGCGCATTGGCCATGTGTGTATGCAGACTTGAAAAACAATTATTTGATATAGAAGAAAATTATGGCGACTTGCTCCGGAAGGCATCATTTATGGCGAGAATAGGTTCGGGTAGTGCATGCAGGTCTGTTTATAGCGGCATAGTATTATGGGGCGAAACACCTTATATTCAGGGTTCTTCAAACGAAATTGCATTGGATATAAATAAGTTTGCACACCAAATTTTTGCGACTTATTTTGATGCTGTCTTGGTAATTGATTCTTCGCCTAAAATGTTGTCAAGTTCGGAAGGTCATAAATTAATGAATAAGCATGCATTTGCAAATGCAAGGTACAATCAGGCAAAGGAAAATTTAAATTTTTTACTGAGTGCAATGAAAACAGGCGATGAACCTGAATTTTCCCGAATTGTCGAAAATGAAGCTTTGACCCTGCATGGCCTGATGCTTTCTTCTTCACCAGGTTTTATTTTATTTCAGCCCAATACTTTAATAGTTATTGAAAAGCTACAGAAATTCAGGATTAATTCCAAACTCCAATTAACATATACCCTTGATGCCGGGCCGAATGTACATATCTTATACAGTTTAAAAATACGTGAAAAAATAATTGATTTTATTGAATCTGAATTAAAGCAATATTGTGAACATGGACATTGGATAGATGATAAAATTTCAGAATTATAAAAATGGAAAACGAATTGTTCTATTCTAAAATACTTCTAAGTGGCGAATATATTGTCTTCTTAGGGGCTAAAGCATTGGCTGTACCTTATAAAAAATATTCCGGGAAATTAGATTTTATATCAGATGAATCAAATCAAACCAATCTTAAAAACCAATCCAATAATGTCATTCACGATTTATATAAATACCTGTTCACGACTTTATCAAATTCAGTTTTAACCAACAAATTCAATCTGGAAGAATTTAATAACGATATTAAAAGTGGTTTATATTTTGATTCAAATATACCATTAGGTTATGGTGTTGGAAGCTCCGGTGCATTAACAGCTGCGATTTATAATTATTATGTTGAAAAACGTGAAATTATATTTAATAGTGGGTTTCAAAACGAAATTCTATTAAATCTCAAAAATGAATTGGCATATATCGAATCATTTTTTCATGGTAAAAGTTCCGGCATCGATACATTGGTGAGCTTTCTCAACAAACCCATTCTTATTCAGAAAAATTCAATAGAAGTTGTTAATTATAAAATCGAAAATATATCTCAATTATGTATGGTATTAATTGATACAGGACAAAAAAGAAATACATATAATTTAATAAGCAGGTTCAATAAAGAAATTGAAACTAATAAAGTAATAAAACCTGTTGAAAAGGAACTAATGCCAGCCAGTGATATGCTTACAAAAGCATTGCTTGAAAGTAACAATCATGAAATTTTTACGTACATTCAAAAAGTTTCTGAATTTCAATTTGATAATTTTAAACAATTAATAGTACCTGAATTTTTAAATTTCTGGGAACGTGGTTTAAAATCCGAAAAATATTTCTTAAAACTTTGCGGCTCCGGTGGCGGTGGTTATTTGCTGGGGTTTATAAACGATTTTGAATATTTTAATAAAGAAGTAAAGGCTCATAATACTCAAATAAAATTTAGTTTAATACATTAATAGTTCGGTAAACTTTTACTCTAAATAAATTTCGATAAAATGTAATATATTGAAATACATATAAATAAATAAATATTTCAACATACTTCTATATATTTCAACTTATATAATATGAATTAAAATTCAACTCACTATCTAAAAATAAACCTCAAAGAAAATATTATTTTCCGGAACTCCCTGGTTTTTTAAAATA
>Ga0182027_10013311_pt1 | contig 11480 bp, 11 predicted proteins | sample 712E1DmetaG_FD_121300 | JGI IMG/M metagenome (GOLD analysis project Ga0182027, IMG submission 121300) | Permafrost microbial communities from Stordalen Mire, Sweden - 712E1D metaG (Illumina Assembly) | ecosystem: Environmental > Terrestrial > Soil > Wetlands > Permafrost | place: Sweden...
AGAAAGAAATATTATCTTCTTGAAATGTTTCCCTACCCATCCGGTAAAATCCATATGGGCCATGTGCGTAATTATACCATTGGGGATGTTGCCAGTCGTTTTAAACTTTTAGAGGGATATAACGTAATGCATCCTATGGGTTTTGATGCTTTTGGCCAACCTGCAGAAAATGCCGCGATCAAAAATAAAACCAAGCCAGATACCTGGACGCATAAATGTATTAAAGAGATGGAAACAGAATTAAAAAAGATGGGTTTCTCATATGATTGGGAGAGGGAGATCTCTACCTGTGATAGTGATTATTATAAGTGGAATCAATGGATATTTATAAAGATGTTTGAGCGCGGTCTAGCGTATAAAAAAGCATCAGCGGTTAATTGGTGTTCAAGTTGTCAGACCACCTTAGCTAATGAAGAAGTGGTAGATGGTGGCTGTTGGAGATGCCATACAAAAGTCGAGCAAAAAGACTTAGAGCAGTGGTATTTAAAGATTACCGACTATAAAGAAAGACTGCTGGAAGATCTGGGGCAATTAAAGCTTTGGCCGGAGCGGGTTTTAGCCATGCAGAACAACTGGATTGGTAAAAGTTACGGAGTAGATATCCATTTTCGTCTTAAAAACAGCGATAAGATTATATCCGTGTTTACTACCCGGGTGGATACTATATTTGGCGCAACGTATATTGTTTTGGCTCCGGAGCATCCCTTGGTAAAAGAATTGATTAAAGCAAAACCAGAAGAAAAAGATGTTTTGCGTTTTATTGATAAAGTTGCTAAAGAAAGTAAGCTTGTGCGTACATCTTCTGATGTAAAGAAGGAGGGGGTGTTTACGGGGGCTTTTGCAATAAACCCGGTAAACAACGAAGAGGTGCCGATTTGGATAGCGGATTATGTATTGATGGAGTATGGCACAGGTGCGATTATGGCTGTGCCAACACATGACCAGAGAGATTTTCTTTTTGCCCGAGAGCATAAATTGCCCATGCGCGTGGTAATTACGCCAAAAGAACGCGTTATAAAAATAGATGAACTAACCCAGGCTTATGAAGAAGAGGGGGTTCAGGTTAATTCCGGTGAATTTAATGGTTTAAGTAATCTAGAAGCAAAAGAGAAAATCGCTCTCTGGATGGAGAAAAAAGGTATTGGTAAAATACAAACGCATTGGCGCCTGCGCGACTGGTTAATCTCTCGACAACGTTATTGGGGTACTCCCATTCCAATTATTTATTGTCCTAAGTGCGGGATTGTTCCGGTGGCATATAAAGCTTTGCCAGTCGAGTTGCCCGTTGAGGCTCCTTTTACTGGTGATGGCGGTAGCCCCTTGGGTAAAGTAAAAGAATTTGTTCAGGTAAGTTGTCCTAAATGCTTTGGAGCAGCTAAGCGTGAAACAGACACCATGGCTACATTCTTTGATTCCTCGTGGTACTTCTTAAGATTTTGTTCGCCTAAATTTGATACTGCTGCTTTTGATGTAGAAGAGACTAAATATTGGATGCGCGTGGATCAGTATATCGGTGGTATTGAACATGCAATCCTACATCTATTGTATTCGCGTTTTTTTACCAAATTTTTTCAGGACTTAAAGATGGTGGATTTTGGCGAGCCGTTTGAGAAATTACTTACGCAGGGGATGGTGCTAAAAGATGGTGAAGTAATGTCAAAATCAAAAGGAAATATCGTTGATCCGGATTCGATGATTAAAGATTATGGTGCGGACTCCCTGCGCCTGTTTATCCTGTTTGCTGCGCCTCCGGAAACAGAGCTGGAGTGGGATGAGCGGGGATTAGAGGGGGCCAATAAGTTTTTAAATCGAGTATGGCGTATTCAAGATAGCCTAAGAGATAAAGCCGATGATTCTTTAGTGAGAATTATGCATAAAACAATTAAAAAGGTGAGCGATGACTTTAGTGAATTTAAGTTTAATACTGCCATTGCTAGTCTTATGGAGTTAACTAATGCGATTTATCAGTTGGGGGCAGATAAAGAAATATTCTCTAAGTTGGTGGTTATGCTTAGTCCGATCGCCCCGCATTTTGCTGAGGAGCTTTGGCAGATTTTAGGTAATAAGGAGAGTATATTTAAGTCCGCCTGGCCAAAATATGACCCCAAGTTATTAATTGAAGAAAATGTAGAATTAGTGATTCAGGTTAATGGTAAGGTTCGTAGCAAAATTCAAGCTCCCCGCAGTATCTCCGATGATAAGCTTAAGGAATTAGTGCTCAAGGATGAGAAATTGGCTGTTTGGTTAGAAGCAAAACAGCCGAAGAAGATTATCATCGTTCCTCAAAAGTTGGTCAATATCGTACTTTAAAACTGAGGTTGTTTTTAGTTTCCCAGAACATCTTTAATATCAAAAAGTAGGCGTTTGTAGTCTATGGGTTTTTCAACATATACGGTGATTCCACTTTTGGCGGCGATATGTTTGTCAACCTCTTCATGTTTTAGGGAGGTGGCAATAATAGGGGTATTGGTAAATTCCGGCAGGGACTTAATATCTTGAGCTACCTTAAAACCGCTTTCATCAGGTAAGACCAGATCAAGCAGTATGCAATCAGGCCGTTCTTCTTTTAGCTTAATTATTCCTTCTTTGGCGCTAAATGCCACTACTACCGTATAGCCAGCCTTAAGCAGTTCCTCCTTACTTTTCTTGACGATATTAAAATCATCATCAATAATCATGATCTTTTTGGCCATGTTAAAAGTATACACCATAAAGACCAGGAAAACAACGTTAGATTATAAGCCTTTTTGCGTCTGTTATAGAGAGAAAGGCAAAAGATGGTTAATCTTACCCCAGAAGAAAAAAGGGTAGTTTTGTTTCTACTGATTGTTGCATTTTGTGGTGTAGTCTTAAATAATCTAGCCAAGCTAAATTGTCATATAAAAAAACTGCTTTGTGCAGAAACGTGTTTGATTAGACTTAATTTAAATAGGATTTCCTTAGAAGAGTTACTTAAAACTAAGTCACTTCCAATAAAGATTTCTCAGCGTATCATCGATTACCGCTTGGAGCATGGAGGTTTTAGTAGTTTGGATGATTTGAAAGAGGTCAAGGGTATTGGAAATAAGCGTTATGATAAGCTCAAAGAGATCTTTTATATAGAATGAAGAGATTGTTTTCGATATTGGTTATATTTTATTGCGTTGGTATTATTTTAGTGAACCTAGTCTGGGTTAATTTTTGGACAATCTCCGGGTGCGCGGTAATTGTGCTTGGTATGGCAAGGGTAATACTAAGGAAGAATTATATATTCTTTGTTTTAACATGTATTTTAGCCTTTTTGTTAGGAGCACTTAATATGAAGAATTCGTACATTCTTCCTAAGTGTCATATCAGCCACCTTGTTTATTATAAGAATGATGCAATTTGCAGCTTAACGGGATTTATTGATAGTGATCCGGAGATAAAAGGCGAGCAAACCTCTTTTGTTTTTTCCGCCAAAAAGATTCAGATTGATAACTTAAAGTGGGCCTGTTGTGGCAAGGTTTTAGTTAAAATGGATTTTTCTCAAGATTTAAATTATGCGGATAGCTTAATACTGCGGGGGGTTCTGCGCCGGAGCTCTGGTTTTTCCTCCAGAAGTTGTTCCTATCAGGATTATTTATCCCGTCAGGGTATTTTTTCAATAATGCATATAAAAAATAGTTTACAGATTATTCCACAAATAAATAAGGATGGCTCCAAGATAGTTATTTTTTCACTCTGGTTACGTATCAAGATGGAGCAGGTAATCAATAGGTATCTGATGGATTTGCCAGCGGGCATACTTTCTGCTATGGTTTTAGGCCAAAGAAAAGCAATCCCCTGGTTGGTAAATAATTCCATGATTAAATCCGGCACTGTGCATATTTTGGTAGTGAGTGGATTTAATGTAGGCATTGTTGCCTTTATTATAAACCTTTTGTTGAAAATCATACGCATTCGGCGCAAGGGGCGCATTATTCTGGTGGCAATCTCTTTGCTTATCTATTGTTTTGTTACTGGTGCAACTAATCCGGTTGTCCGCGCTACGGTTATGGGGTTAGTTTTTTTATTGGCACATCTTTTAAAAAGAGACCCGGATATCTATAATTCTTTAGCCAGTGCCGCTTTATTTATCCTGGTAATTAATCCACGTCAGCTTTTTGATGTTGGCTTCCAACTATCTTTTTCTAGTGTCTTTGCGATAATTTATCTTTACCCAAAGCTAAAACAACTTTTGCATATTGATAATTATAAAATCATAATATTGAGGTTTGTTTTTGAGGGCTTTCTGGTTTCTTTTTGTGCCTGGATAGGGACTATATGTATTATTTCCTACAACTTCCGTATTATCTCGCCAGTGACTGTTTTGGCCAATATTTTTATCGTGCCATTAGCCACCCTAATTACCTTATGCGGTTTTACCCTGGTTTTATGTGGATTATTGTGTCCTTTTCTGGCTGGTCTTGTTAGCACAACCACTGCTATGTTGATTACCCTGCTTTTAAATATAAACGCTGCAGTAATCAAAATCCCCGGTGCTTACTTCTATTTTTAAATCAAGCCTATAAAGAGCTTGTTCCTTACTCTCGCTATCGCTCGAGCAAGGATTTCACTAGACAAAGGCTGAAGGAGCTCAATTTACCTTTGACAAAGACTCTCGGCTATGATAACTTATACTATTATGCGACGTATAATCTTAGGTCTGTTAATAATTTCTTTTTTATCCATCCAGCCGGCGTATTCCTATTGGCTTTGGACTCCTAAAAGCGGCAAATGGGTTAATCCTAAGAACCTGCCTAAGGATAATCCTCAGGAGCAGTTTGTTTACGCCAAGTCTTTCTTTGATATTAATAAATATGAAGAGGCCAAGCGTGAATTTCGTAAATTGCTTAAGGCTTACCCTAAGTCTGCAGAGGCCGCAGAAAGCCAGTATTATCTTGGGTTAACAGAAGAGGCTCAGGGTAAATTGTATGAGGCTTATCAGGCTTATCAATTAGTGATTGATAAGTACCCTTTTAGTGAACGTATTCAGGAGGTTATTGAGCGGGAATATAAAATTGCTGAGAAGTTTATGTCCGGAGAGAAGCGCAAGGCCCTGGGTGTGACTTTGCCTGTAGAGAACCCGGCGATTGAGATATTTGGTAAGGTGGTAGAAAATTCTACCTATGGTCCTTTAGCCCCTCAGGCGCAATATAAATTAGGTTTAGTTTTAAAGGCCCTATTGCGCTATTACGAGGCCGAAGAAGAATTTAACAAAGTAGTTTCTCGATATCCGGATAGTGAATGGGTATCTGCGGCGAAATTCCAGATTGCAACTTGCCGTTCAAGTTTATCTAAGGGTCCAGATTATGATCAGGGTGCGGCTCAGGAGGCAAAAGAGCGCTTTGAAGAGTTTGTTAAGGAGCATCCTGATGCTGTGCTTTCTCTTGATGCTGAAAATAATATTAACAGTATTAGGGAGAAGGAGGCAGCAGCAAGCTTTAATATTGCCAAGTTCTATGAAAAACAAAAAGCATTTGATTCGGCTAAGATTTATTATAACGACATAATCAATAATTATGCAGATAGCCCATGGGCTAGTCAAGCTGCGGCTAGGCTGCAGACAATGGAGCGCAAAAAATGAAAAATAAAATTAAATTCTTCCTGTGTCTATCAGCTTTATTGTTCTTATTAACTACTGTTTTAGCCGGTTGTGGATATACTACTCGCTCTATGCTTGCGGGTAAATTTAGTACAATTTATATAACGCCATTTTTAAATAAAGTAGATGTGACCCAGGAGTCTTTTTCTGAAAATAAATACCGCATTTACCGCCCAATGCTTGAGACGGATATCACCAAGAAGGTAATTAACCGGTATCTTTTTGACGGGAATCTTAAACCGGTAAAAGAGGCTCAAGCGGATTTAGTGCTTAAGGGAGAATTAATTGAATATCGTAAAGACCCCTTAAGTTATACCTCTAATAGCGAGGATGTTACTGAATACCGAATTAATATTAACGTAAATTTAAGTCTTTGGGATAAAAAAGAAAACAAGCTGGTTTGGGAAGAGAATAATTTTAACGGAAATTATTCTTATTTTACTAGTTTTGCTACTGGAAGTGTTGTTGTGGTTTCTGAAGATACTGCAGTGAACAATGCAGTAGAAGACTTAGCTCGTCGTATTGTTGAGCGCACAGTTGAACAATGGTAATATGGTTTATCTACTTATCGGTCAGGACGTCCAGGCCAGAGAAGATCAGCTTAGGAAAATAAAGCAGGAATTCCTTTCAAAAGAACTCCAAGATTTTAACCTCGATACATTATACGCTAAAGAAGCAACCCTAAAAGATATCCAGGAAAGATTTTTGGCTATTCCCTTAAAAAGCGCCAAAAGAATTATTGTAGTCAAGAATGCAGATTCTTTGGATGAGTCATGTCGGGATTTCTTCCTGGCTTATGCTAAAAAGCCGGACAAGCAGTTAGTTTTGGTATTGATATTGGAACATTATGATTATCAGGATGATTTTATTAAAAATATATCCCACATTGCCAAGGTTCTGCGTTTTAAGGAGACAGTTAACCCAGACACCTTTGCTTTAAACCGGCAGATTGAACTAAGAAAAACAGATTACGCTCTTCGTCTTTTAAACCAGATTTTAAAGAATGGGGAGGCCCCTGAGCGTATTTTGGGAGGATTGCGTTATGCCTGGGAAAAACAAGGGGTTCAGAATTTAGAAGCCAAGCGCAAACTAAAACTCCTTCTTGGTTGTGACGTGGAAATAAAAACAGGCAGGCTAAAGCCTGCCTTTGCTTTGGAAAAGTTAGTTATTGGTTTATGCGGATTTGCTCAGTCTGCGCATTAAGCGAGATTTCCTACGGTTAGCTGTTCCCGGATGGATGATGTTTTTCTTTGCTGCTTTATCTAGCTGAGAAAAAACTTTGGTAATGAATGTTTTGGCTTCAGCGGAGTTTTTTTTGGCAAGTAATTCCTGGAATTTCTTTATTGCCTTCTTAAGTTGAAGTTTTACTTTGACATTACGGGTGTGTTTTCTTTTATTTACACGGTTACTTTTTAATGATGTTCTACGTCTTGGCATTTATTCTCCTTACCCAGAAAGGGTACACCGGCTGATTCCTTTTAGGCCGGGGGGTTAGTTAAATTTACATTTGTATATTATTAGCATAATTAATTACTCATGTCAACAAGCAAATATTCTTTAGAGAGCCATAATCAGTCGGTTGCGCGCTCCGCAACCGTTATTAGCCTAGCTACTCTTGTCTCGCGCATTTTGGGTTTTATAAGAGATGTAGTTATTGCTAGACTGTTCGGAGTTTATCTTAACGCCCAGGCTTTTGTTATTGCCTTCCGTATACCTAACCTATTTAGAGATATTGTTGGCGAAGGGGCTTCTAATGCTGCAATTATCCCTGTATTAAGTGAATATAATCTTAAGCGTTCAAAAGAGGAGTTTTGGGAGTTGGCTAATATTTTACTTAATATGTTGCTGGTCATATTAAGTGTTATAACCATTTTGGGTATTATTTTCTCTCCTCTGATTGTACGCATGATAGCCCCTGGTTTTATTGCTTTTCCGGAGAAATTGGAAGCAACTATTCGGCTCAATCGGATTATTTTTCCCTATATATTGCTTATTGGTTTAGCTGCTTATGCCATGGCCGTGTTGAATTCGCTTAAGAATTTTACTGTTTCAGCATTTGCCCCCTGCCTTTTAAATATCGCTATAATTATTTGTGCCCTGTTATTTGGAGAAGGCGTTAAGGGTTTGGCAATTGGGGTTTTATTAGGTGGTCTGTTACAGCTGGTAGTGCAGGTGCCTGTTTTATATAGAAAAGGATTTCATCCCAAGCTTATTTTTAACTTTAAACATCCTGGATTAGTAGAGATTCGAAGATTAATGTTGCCTAGACTGGCAAGCTCAAGCATTTATCAGCTAAATAATTTTGTTGATTCCATCTTTGGTTCTTTAATAGCGATTGTTGGTGATGGGGGAGTAGCAGTGCTTTATTTTTCTTATCGGCTTATTCAGTTTCCTATAGGTATCTTTAGCAATGCCTTGGCACAGGCGATCCTGCCTACTTTTTCTACACAGGTATTAGAGGAGACTCACGATAATCTTAAAGTTACGCTTTCCTGGGGTTTACGCGCGGTATTTTTTGTTTTGCTTCCCACAAGCGCGGTCTTTATGGTTTTAGCGCATCCTTTAGTATCTACACTTTTCGGAGGCGGTAGATTTGATTTTAATTCAGGCCTTTTAACCAGCAATGCCCTGTTTTTTTATAGCATTGGGTTAAGCGCTTACGGAGGAACAAAGATATTACAATCTTGTTTCTTTTCTCTTAAAGACACAATTACCCCTACAAAACTAGCATTTTTAGCCTTGATTATGAATATTGTTCTTAATGCGATCTTGATGTTTCCGCTAAAAATAGGCGGTTTAGCATTGGCTACATCCATTTCGGGCATAGTAACCTTCTTACTGTTATTTTCTGCCTTAAGTAAGCGCTTAGGTGGTTTTGGAGGGCGTAAGATATTTTATTCCTTTTTGCGTATCTTAGCTGCTTCTTTTTGTATGGCGGCTGTCTGTTTTTTGATTAACCGGGAGTTAAATCTAGGTTGGGCTTTATTTTGCGGGGCATTATCCTATATTATTTTCTGTTTTATTTTTGGTGTAGCAGAGCTTAAGGAACTTATACATTGGCTGGTGCTTAAGAATCTCAGACAATCATTATGGAACAACCGCAGAAATTAAGAGAAAAGATTTTGTCAGCTCCGGATTCTCCGGGTGTTTATTTGATGCGCGATAATCGGGGAAAGGTGCTTTATGTTGGGAAAGCAAATTCATTAAAGAAAAGATTGTCTAGCTATCTGAGTGGTGGGCTGGATAGCAAAACTTTTGCCTTAATGAACAAGGTAGCTGATGTTGAATTTAGGTTGGTTCCTAATGAGGCAATGGCTTTATTGCTTGAGGCCAGCCTTATTCATAAGTTTAAGCCTAGATATAATATCTCTCTGCGGGATGATAAAAGCTTCCCATTTGTGAAGATTTCTGGGGAAGATTTTCCCGCAATAAGTATCACGCGTAAGAAAGATGATCCACTTGGTCGGTATCTGGGGCCTTATACCAATACCAAGCTTTTAAAGAATGCCTTGAAGATTATCCGGCGTAGCTTTGCATATCGCTCATGTAAGAATCTGCCTGGTAAAAGCTGTATATATGGCAGGATTAGTCTTTGTCCTGCACCTTGTGTTGCCAAGATTAGTAGTAAGGAATATATTCAGGAGATTAATAATATTATTTTGATTTTGGAGGGCAAAGTCGAACTATTGATTTATAGATTGAGTCAAACAATGCAAAATAAGTCTAGGGGGCTGGACTTTGAGGCAGCAGCTAGGCTGCGTGATCAAATCTCTACTTTAGCTGAGTTAGGCGCAGGCTTAAGCGGAGTAAATCGTAAGAGTGAGTTGGAAGATTTAAAAAATAAGTTAGGTTTAAAGAAGTTGCCGGAAATCATTGAAGGGTTTGACATCTCCAATATTTCTGGCAAGCAGGCAGTGGGTTCAATGGTAAGTTTTTATTGTGGTAGCCCGGATAAAAATAATTATCGTCGTTTTCGTATCAAGGGTTTCCAAGGAATTGATGATTATAAGATGTTGGCAGAAGTGGTGAGGCGACGCTATAGCCGGTTGATCAAAGAAAAAGTGGTCCTCCCTGATTTATTGCTTATCGACGGTGGAAAAGGGCATCTTTTGGTTGCAAGCAAGCAGCTTGAGGAACTGCATCTTCGTATTCCTTTAGTTAGTATTGCTAAAAAAGAAGAGCGCATCTATAGCAGTCTAAAAACTCATCCACTAAGTTTCTCTAAAGATACTCCGGCTTTGAACTTAATCCGCCGGGTACGTGATGAGGCGCATAGATTTGCTGTTGGGTACCATTTGTTGTTGCGTCGCAAAGCTTTAATCGGAAGATGACATTGTTTACAGCAAAAGTTTATAGGGTAGTTTTAAGTATCCCCTTAGGTCAGGTGCGTAGCTATAAATGGGTGGCACAAAAAGCAGGATCTAAGAATGCCTGTAGGGCAGTGGGGCAGGTCTTAAAACGCAATCCGTATCCATTAATTATTCCTTGTCATCGCGTAATAAAAAGTGATAATAAAATAGGTGGCTATGTATTTGGTGGAAAACAAAAGAAGTTCTTATTGGACCTTGAGAAAGAACTGGTGAAATGTTTAGCCAGCTAAAAAAGAATTATAACATTAGAGGGTTTTGCTCTCTTACGGATTCTGCCTTTCAAAGAGCAAGGGGTATCTTGTTTTATTTAAGTCTGTTTTTATTCTTTGCTGGGTTGCCTTTTATTTTGTCATTTGCATTGGGTTACAAATTCAATACACATACCTTGAAATTTGTAAAGACTGGTTTAATTTATATAAAGACCCAGCCCGAAGGAGCAAACATATATCTTAATGGTAGGCTTATTTCTGAGAAAAGCCCGACAAGTATACAGGAGCTTATGCCTGGTGTTTATAGGGTTACTTTGGCATTGGCGAAATATTCTCCTTGGAAATCTGAGGTAGACGTAGAGGCAGGTAAGGTAAGCCGTATTGACAAGGTTATTCTTTTTCCCTTAAGGCCTGATCTGCAGCAGTTAAACCAGGGAGGGTTTTCTTCTTTCCGCGTAGATATTGAGAAGGGAACGGTTTATTATTTAGATCAAGGGAGTAAGATTGTGTACAGGTCTAATTTAGATGGAGGCAACTTTGAAGATATCGCAAGTTTACCTGAGCGATTTGCTCAGATTGATGGTTGGGAGGTTTCTACAGATAAAAGTAAAATTTTTATCTTTAACTCGCACCAGATTAGCGTAATTTATCTTGATAATCGCGATGATAATGAATATTCAGATTCCTTTGTGTATTTGGATTATCCCCAGGAAAGAATAATCAAAGTATTCTGGCATTCGGATAGTTACCATTTGATAGTGTTGACTAATAAGCATGTCGCGGTGATTGAATCCAGATCATTGGCTATGGCGGTTAATTTGGTAGAGCTAAACAAAGATGCCTCGGAGGCATTTTATGATAATAAGCACCAGATACTTTATTTTAGCGATAACCAAAAAAGTCCCGATGGCGCTTTATACAATAATCTGTATAAATTGGAGTTAAGCCCGGAGCTTTATCTACTAGAAAGGTTGATGAAGAAAAAGACAAATGAATAAGGCCAGGATTTTAAAGCGGACTCTTGAGATTATTCCCGGAGGCTTGTCTTGGGGGATAATTATTTCGCTTGTTTTGTTATCAATTAAGTATCCAGTAGCCAGCGCTATCGTGATTATTACTTTTGATTTTTATTGGATTATCCGTACAGTCTATTTGACCACGCTTTTGATTATGGCTCATCGCAAGATCTCTTGTCAAAAAGGGGAAGATTGGTTAGGGAGATGTTCAGGGTTAGCTCAAGAAATGGGTTGGTCAGATTTGTATCAGTTAATTATATTCCCAGTTTACAATGAAGGG
>Ga0182027_10013313_pt1 | contig 11480 bp, 12 predicted proteins | sample 712E1DmetaG_FD_121300 | JGI IMG/M metagenome (GOLD analysis project Ga0182027, IMG submission 121300) | Permafrost microbial communities from Stordalen Mire, Sweden - 712E1D metaG (Illumina Assembly) | ecosystem: Environmental > Terrestrial > Soil > Wetlands > Permafrost | place: Sweden...
CTCGATCTCCGCCTGAATGATCTGCTCCTGCTCGGGTTTGAGATTGATCGTCATTGCTGCACCCCATTCCCAGCCCCCTTATGGGCCGTCCAGGCAATGATATCACGAGCAGGCTATGCGCTTCGAAGAACCGATGCCAAATATCTGAAGTCGAAAGTGCGAGATGCCTCTCCCCCAGCGGGCGGGACGCCCGCGCTGCCTCTCTATGCCAGTGGAATTCATGACACGGTCGTAAACGCCGTTATGTGGTGCCAAACAAAAAGTGGCGGGGTAAACCCGCCGCTACGCTGCCGGATGCAACTTCAGCTTAAGCGTCTTGATCTCAAAGGGACGCAGGTCAAGATGCAACGTGTCGTTGGCAGCCGGCAACGGCCGGATCTCATCCCCCAGCAAGTTGGTTTCGGAGGCGCTACTGACCGGAACATGGAACTTGATCTCGACCCCTTTCGCGGGCTTGCCGGAGGCCTCGTATATCCTCAGGGTGACGCTGCCATCGCGGCCGGGCATCAACGCGGAGGCGACAACGTTGGGCTGAGAAACGTCCAGCAATCCCCAGCGATGGGGCAAGCCTCCCCCATGCGCGGTAACTTTGCGCGCTAAAAGGGGATGGTTGAATTCCCACCCCGCCTTGTAGACCTCGGCCTGGCGCCAATCTCCGGCGTGCGGAACAAGGGCGTAATCAAACGTCCGCTCCACGCCAAGCTCCAGGCCCAAGTCTGACGACACACCCGGCTCATATCCGCCAAAGAACGGGTAGGCGGAGATTCGGGCCGAGCGCAGCAGCGAAAGCATCAGTGTGCCGCCCGCCACATTGTTGCCCGGCAGACCTCGGTTCAGAAGCGCCAGTCCCTTGCTTCCGTCGCTATAATCCATCCAATTCTGTGCCGGGAATTCCTGTTCCTGAGCCCGCTCGATTGCCCCAAAAGGAATTTCGTCAAACCGCCGGCCGTTTTCGATGGAGGTGGGAACAAGAACGCGGTAACGGACGAACTTATCATTATTAATAAGCCGCGTGTGGATATCGATGCGGTGCATTCCGGGATACACCCGCACGGTGGTGGCAAAGTCGCCATCGCCAAAAGGATGGGAGAGGGTAAACTGGGAGTACACAGGACCGGAGGATGTGGACCCAGCGCCACCCACCTGCTCGTTGCTGTGGTGCGCGCTAGCCGCGGGCGGAAGCCCCTGTTTGCGGGTCATCGCCATAAGCCGGCCGCCGTTCAATGTCCCGTAAAGCTCCCAGAAATCACCGCCATCCTGCTCACGCGCCACGATATTCCCCGGCCGGCCACCCAACACATCCCAGTGACCAGCCTTGTCGTATAACTCCTTCATCTCTCCTGTCCAGAGATCAAAGGTCATGCGGTAGTACTCATTTTCAATCGAGCCGGTGTCCCGGTAGCGTGACGATGTTGGAGCGGGGCCGCCATCCTGCTTCCTGCCTCCGGAAGGCTGTGATTCCGAAGGAGTAATTTGATAAAGGGCGTAACCGAAAGCAGGCACATCGCGGGCAATAAAGGCGACTTTCGCATCTTTGAGGCTTCCATCGCCGTAACGCTGCGTGGTTAGAAACTGCAATGGGACGTCCGTGCCGGAGGAATCGTGCATACGCAGTTCGTGCACGTTAGGCCCGATCGATCCCACTTCGACTTCCGCCAAGTCGGTTCGCGCCCAACCCAGCGTATTAAAGACTACGATGGGAACGCCGGTCACCTGCGTGTCCATCCGGGCGGCGATGGCGTTGAGCTCCGCGTCAATCTGCTCGTTGCCCAAATCTTGCGAGGATTGATACCCACGAATCGTCTCGTTATAGACCTTGTCGACCATCGTCCCAGACATTAAGTCATGCGCCTGATTGAAGAGCACAGGTTCCCAAGCCCGCACGGAGTCCATCCAATTTGAGGCCGCACCTACTGAGCCCGCCAGAGCAGTGAGCTTTTCCGCGTTGGTCAGGAGCTCTTCAAGGTGCCGTACCCACTGTTTCAACTCAATGCGGCTGCTGTACACTCCCTGAAACACCGGATTGAGCTCGCCGGAAATAACCGGCTGGTCCGGCCGCTGGGCCACTGCCGCGGCAAAATCCGTTGGCACTCCAAAACGGAGTTGAATTTGCTTTCCGTTGGTTTGATTGAATTCCTTCACCAAGCCGGGAAGGGCTTCTTCCGGTTCACTGACATCGGCGCCGGCCAGGGCCACACGATCCGGCCAGCGCGAATATTGGCCGAGCGCGTCCCACTTCCCCAAGGCATAGCGCATAAAGCTGTAAGGGTCCTTGGGCGCGGGCATGAACATTCCATAAGACAGGGGCAGCCAGAAAGCGGGAATCCTGGTACCGTCCAACCCTTGCCAGAGGAATTCAGAAGGAGTTTCGTTCCCGGGAACACCGCGCTGGAACCAATAGGATTGATATCCTGCCAGTTTCAAGAGTTGGGGCATTTGCGCGTGATGGCCAAAGGTATCCAACCCCCATCCCACGGTGACGTCCACGCCCAACGTGTCGCGGTAATAACCTTTGCCGTAAAGCACCTGACGCACCCACGACTCGCCGCTGGGCATGTTGACATCCAGCATAACGTCATTCCCACAGACAATCTGAAGCCTGCCTTCCGCCACATACTGCCGGAACGCTGCGGCCTGTTCCGGGTACCTTTCGAGGAAGGGCCGGACGTAGGCCACCTGGTCAAGAACAAATCGGTATTCCGGGTGGGTGCGCAAAAGGGAGAGCGCGGTGAGAATGTGCGGAAGGCCGATTTCAAGATACTCCTCGTGGGTCTTGAAGACGGCGCCTTCCCAGTGCGTGTGGGGGATGATCCAGAGAGTCTTTTGCCCCGAACCGTATTTTGGGGTCGCGGCGGGAGCCTGCCCGGGCCATGCTTGCGCTCGTTGGGCTTGTGCACAAGTGAAAAAGCACCAGCCCGCCAACAGTGTGAAAATTAGCTTCATCCTGGGTGAGATCATGTCGGTTTATGCCTCGGGGAATAGGCGGGTTCCCATTTTGCTGGAACTCATTCCTTGGAAACTTCTGGAGCTCGTGCGATACGGGGATCGCTGAATAAATCCGCCTCATCAGTGCTGCGCGTGGAGAACTCGGAGACAACCGCGCCCTCCGGTCCGGCCTGAAACCAATGCCAGGTGCCCGGCATCATGGTGTACTGGTCGCCCGGGCGCAGACAAACTTCGTGCTGCACCTTGTAATGGGACTCAGAACCGGCAGGTGGATGGCAGGATGGCGGCATCGTTGCAGGTCCGGGCACATAAAGGTACACAGTTCCCCACCGGCAGCGAAAGGTCTCTTCCTTCCCTAGTTGGCCGCCCACCGAAGGATGGAGGTGCTCAGGACAAGTTTGATGAGGGAACATCATGATTTCCTTTGCGCACACCCGGTCCGTGTTCACATAAGTAATGATCTCGAGCCCGGTCTTCTCCAATTCGCCCAGCCCGAAATCTGCCACCTCAATTCGTTCCCTCTCCTCAGGCGTAATCACGATTCCGGCTGCCTTCAGCAGGTCGATGGTTCTGCTAACCGCTGCCTGATACTGTTGTTGATTGATCATGCGCCTCTCCCTCTCTGGTGTCTTCGTTCTAATGACATGGTCACAATGCGATTTCACGCCTTACCCGCCGAGCCAAACGCCCGGAGGATCTTCACCACTTCCGCCTTCACCGCTTCTCGTCCGGCCACCAGCAGGTCATTTTCCCCACCCATCCCCACGAACGGATGCGGGCTCATGGGAATGTGATACTTTGTCAACTTTTCTGCAATCGCGGCAAGGTAGGCCTGCTTCAACACGGTGCCAAAGTTCACTTTGGCTACCCCGAGTTCAATGCAGCGCGGTGCCATTTCGAGAGGGATTCCCGTGCCCCCGTGCAGCACCAGGGGGATGTCCACTGCCGCGTGCACTCTGGCCAGCGCATCAAGGTCAAGAGTCTTTTTGCCCGAAGTGAGTATATGGACATTGCCCACGGCGATGCCAAGTGCGTCAATATGCGTTGCGTCGACAAAGGCTCGCGCCGCCTCCGGCTCGGTGGGCTCTGCCTCCGATCCTTCCGACCCATCCGCCAGGTGCCCCACCTGCGCCTCCACCGATACACCTTTGGCGTGCGCTATTTTCTGGACTTTCTTGACGAGAGGCAGGTATTCCTCCTTGGGCAGGTATTCATTTTCCACCATGACGGCATCGAAACCCAAAGCGATACCATGCTCGATTTGGGCCAGGCTATCGGATTCATTCAGGAGAAACGATACCGGAACTTTGGCCCGGTCAAGGGCCGCGCGGAAGGAGGCGTAGTAACCAAGCTGCTCAATTGTCTGTTGGCCCGACCGCAACAGAAAGCCTCCGTTGAAACCGGCTATGATCGGTGACCTCTCCGCTTCTGCCGCTTCCACCACCGCCTGAAGCGATTCCAAATTCCATGATTCGCAGTAGCATGCGGCGTATCCTCGCCGGCGTGCATCGCCCAGCATTTCTTTCATCGAAACAAGAGGCATTTTCCCCTTTTCCCTTTCCCAGTGTTACTTTGCCGTTTGCTCGCCCCTGGCAGGCTGATGAGATAGCAGTCGGGCATGAGGTGGCGCCGGGTCTAATCAATCAACAGGCACGATGGCGGCATGAAGCTACCGCTACGCTCTTCTTCATCAATCTGCCAAACAGGTCACATTGTAAGCCAAATCCGCTACGACTGCATGGGGCTGTAGCTCACCTGGTCGAGGCTGCCAGTAGGCGGACTGCAAACGTCCCGGCAACGTGCACGGTGAGATTTTCATATAAACGCATCTTCAAATCCAACGAAATCGTCGACGCCAGACGCTGTTCGTCACGAAATGTGTAGGAAGCGTTTTAGACTGAAATGATTTCAGCCCGGAACCATCCTGCCTGCCCGAAAGAGAGCCTAGTAGTGCCCGGTGCCAAGTCTCCCGGAAGGTGTAAGCCGCGTTCCCCGGCCATGCAGGGAAATCCGCCATGTGTTTTTGCCACAACCTGCGGTTGACAATTCACCAGGCAATCAGCCCCGAGCAATTATGGCCGTCAACGTGCACAGGTTTGCCTCGAGGCGAGCAAGGTAGCTCAATAAATCTACTATGGGTAGCCTATAAATAGAGCGAGAATGTCGGCTACCTCGCCCTTCATACTCGACATGGTCAATAGGTTCTCTCTTATTCGGCGTAAGCAACTTCCCCCTTGGCTGTGCGTGATCCTCTTCAAGGCCGCACCCGCAATTCTAGGATAAAACTTTATGCAACCAGGAATAGGGCCCGGGACTTCCATGATCTTTCCAGTAACCCTCTGTATACTAACCATTTCTTACTGTCGGTGGTTATGGTACCCCTGTTCTCGCCCCACGCTGTTTCTGCAACGATTCGGTTTGGGCAAGCTCGGACTTTCACGGCATCCCTCCATCGCCAAACCGTTTGCACCATTCCTTTCACTAAACTGCAAAAACTCCCTGAAAGCGGAGTGCAAGTCTGTAGCTGTCCGGACGCAGCAGCGGTGGGCGGATCGGCCTACCCTCCTTGAATCCCCACTTAATTCTGCATCATACCCGCTCATCATCCACACTCCGATCCCCTCTCACTGCTCCGCCTACCGCTATTGCGCCTGGACACTTTGTATTTCCCCGTCATCAACGACCCCCAGGAGTCTCCTGCCGAAGATTACAGAGCCATTCGATCATCTCTCTGCCCGACCTGATGTCGAAATCGTTAACCATTTGAAACTTCAGCCCTTGGGATCCCTTGATGCCCATCGTGCAAATCAACGGAGGAAGCAAAACTCACATTCGACCTCCTGCCGGGTTTTCATATCCGTCCGAAATGTTTGCGCCGAGCACTGGGGGGCAAGACTTGACATCTCCCGGCCGCGTCGCAATCTGCTCTCTACCCATCTCACGGCCGATGTCGGCACACAGGTGATACTTGAAACTTCTGATTGTGGAAGATAATTTGCCCCTGGCAGAGCTCACCGCAGAACTCCTCCAATCCCACGACCGCCAGGCACAACAAATTGAGGCTATTACACTTGCCTCGGACTTGAAAACGGCAATTCTCTGCCTCCCCGAGCACGACGCCGTGCTTTGTGACGGCAGTTTCCCACTTTCTCTTAACTCTCGTTTTGTGGTGGAGGAATGGGATGTGGTCCGTCAAGAAGCGCATCGCCGGGGAATTCATTTTGTGCTTTATAGTGGGTCAGTCCGAGCGCTTGAGTGTGCCCGAGAAACCAACACCATCGCTCTCGCCAAGCCCACCTCCAGTGAGGACATTTACGCAGCGTTGACGGGTTTCACGCAGCCGATGATACATGGAGCCTACTAAGAAGAGGTATCAGCAAGCGTGAATGGAATCTTTGACGGAAATCTTGCCGGAGGGCACCATGGCGCAAACTTTTGAAGACTACTGCGAAAAATTAAAGTTGGAAGCCGACGCTCTGGCGCAGCAGGCCGATGCGTATTCCCTCGACGACCATTTCCATGCCTTCAACTTTGGCCGCTCCGTGGAGCGCATTGAGAATTCCCGCGCCCATTATTGGCTGCGCCTCCGCTGGTTGTTTATGGGAGCGGCGGTTGGCGCGGCCATTGGCCCAGTTTGCCTTCACCTTTTTCTGATTGCGAGAATTCTGCATTTCAACAAATAGCCTGCGTCGCACCGCCGGGCGTAAATTTGCCCTTCGTGCGATGCTCCGGCGCTCTGCTAAGGAGATGACAACACAATGCCTTGCCCACAATGTGGTGCTCGAACGAAAGTTAATGAGAAACGTGGCTTTCTTCGCGACCGCCGCGGCACGAACGCCGCCTGCCGTCATGATTTCACCACTCGCGAAATCGTTATAACGCATCTTGAAGTGTCGCGAATGTGTGCCCGCACTCGCGCCTCCCGAGTCGAGGCCCCGGCCCGCAAGAAAGTGCGTTCAGCCTCCCGCCGCAGTCTAGTTGTGCCCTCTGCCTTGGTACCCGCCGCGGGTGGGTCGCAAGAAACGCCGCCCGGTTCGCCACCTCGTGCCTGTGGAAATGCCGGTTCCACGCCTTGCCGGAGCCGCTGCGAGCATCCCGATCCCGGGAAGGGTGCGTGTGGGGCACATGAAGAGTATCGACAAATGGAGACCCGAGCATGAGGGGAATCGATCAAACTACAGCAGCGCGGGCCGCCCTGCTGCCTCTTCCCGAGCCTCGGAATGTTCTTCCCAGCGAAATCGCCCAGACCCGCCCGCGCCGTGATATTTTTGCCAACTTAACCGCCCGGGCTCGCGAATCTCAGGATATTTTTACTGCCGATTAAAACCCAGATAGGGGTAACCTGTCACCGATCCTTCGTCCCCGCCGCGGCAAATCGGCGAACCTCCAACACCCATTTCCTGCCGGTAGGAAAGTTCATTCAGAAATCTTCATTTTCTTTCCTGCCAGTAGGCAACTAGCCCAGATTTCTATTGACAATAGCCTATCGGTTATTGTAAGATGTGAAAGTGATGAGCGACGGCCCCACAACAAGCAGGGAGAAGGACTGGACGCGGGGAACTGGCGGTGAAAGGACTCCCCCCTCAGGCCCCGCCCCGGATTCGGATTGATGCTCCCATGGGTACGTCGTATTGCGATCTTCAGGAAGCCAATTTTCGCCATGCGTGGCATTTGGCCGGCGCAGGGGGAGGCGGGGCGAAACAATGGTTCAGGTCGCTGCGCCAAAGGGTCAGGATGTAATTCGCTTTATTGAGCCATCGGCCCCTTCGGTCATCGACAGCCCAAGCGGAGCACCTGTGACCCCGAGAGTGTTCAAGGGAAACGCCAGGGATGAAGTTGCCAAGCCATCGCCTCCTGGTGACGACATGCGGATTGCTTCGCAGTGGCACTCCGCGCCCGTTAACTGGTGGGGCGGCGAGACCGTGGTCACAGACCGTCGCTACAACGACGCTGCTCATTGGCCGAAAAATGATGACTGAATACTGACGACATTGGAATGCCCGCCAGTTTTGATGGCGGTAGAACTTAAGAACCGAAATTACTCCAGCTTAGCTCGCGCCTGATCAGCGTGAGTGAGGGTGGCGGCGGGTGCACACGCTGCCGCTGCCCGAATGCAAACTGACACTAAACAAAACCCGAAAATCGAGAATGGGAATGCGAAACCCGGTTACCCGCCAGTGGCGTCCGGAGTTCCGAATCGCGATTTGCGAATTTCGGCGGGCACCCCGCACTTAACCTCGCAGCAGTTGCAATTCCTCCTGCGGGTCACTCCGTCGGCGCTACAGAGCCAAACTGAATATGAGATTCCCGCCTGTGTCACCCTGGCGCAAGCCATTTTGGAAAGCGCCACTGCGGCGGGATGGGGAAGCAGCGTGCTGTTCCGCCTCGCCAACAACCCGTTTGGAATTAAGTATGAGCACTTTGGGGTGGGGGAAGGGAAGGGCGATTCAAGATTCAAGAACCAAGATTCAAGATCCGCGATTCCAGACACCGAATTCCGAATTCAGAACGCCGGGTCTTCGAATCCTGACCCCGAATCCCCGGCGCCGGAACCCTATGGTGCCTTTGACGCTCAGACCTGGGAAATCGTGAACGGGCAGAAGAAAACGATCCTCGCCCAGTTCCAGCGTTTCCCCAATTTGGATGAAGCTTTTACTGCGCACTCGCTCCTTTTGCGATCGCCGCGTTACCGGCCCGCTTTTGAGGTGCGCCACGCTTGGAAGCAGTTTGCGGAGCGGCTGGGGCCTAAATCCTCCCCAAACGATACGGAGCATTGTGGATATTCCACAAATCCCAGCTACTCCGCTGAAATAATGAAGTTGGTTAACCTCTATTTGCTGAATGATGCGCGAACCCTTCAGTGGTACGCGACGGGGGTGGACCCGGGTCATCGAGTGTTTGGGTGATTTAGCGATCGGGTGAGTTTCAATCGCTAAATCACTTAATCACAAATCACAAATCGGTAGCAGGCGAAGGAGATCAGATGAAGACTCGAACACTAATTCTCGCTGGCTTGATCGCAATAACTTCCATGCTCCCCTCCTGCGCGCCTCCTGCGTGGGTGGGCGAGGCGGAGAGCATTGCCAAGGTGGCTTTGCCGATTGTGCAAGGCATTACCAGCATTGTGGGAGCCGGCCCAGCGGTGTCCCAGGCGGTGAATGACATCAACCTTCTTATAACGCTTTTTGACAAGTACCAGGCCGCGCCGGCCGCGGGCACCTTGCAACAGATCCAGGCCGGGCTGAATACGGCCAACGCCGACATTGCCCAAATCATGCCTGCGGCGGGGATCAAGAACAGCGCCACGCAGAGCAAGGTGGCGGCGGTGCTTCAGCTTGTCACCAGTGAGTTTTCGAATATTGCCAGCCTGGTGCCACAAGCGGAAGGCAGTAGGCAGAAGGCAGTAGGCAGTAAGCAGGCCGCCAAGCTGCCGTTCACCGCGAAGGAATTCAAGGCCCAGTACAACCGGATTGTCACTGCCCGCACTGGCGACGCCGAGTGTGATGGCGCCTTCGCAGGAAAAGAACTGAAGTGAACCGCAGAGGCGCTGAGGCGCAGACAAAGAAAATGAAGGCAGAGAAGATCAGATTCAAATTCGATGAGCGGAGCCTGGTATCGCTTTCGCCTGATGCGGAGCTCATCGCAATCCCCTAAAGGATGCGGGAGTACTCCTTGCTTGTCTCCGCGTCTCTGCGGTGCAAAGCAGAAGGTTTTGGCTCCCTGCTGGTGAAAGCCTTAGCTGAATGCTGATAGCTGATCGCTGAAAGCTGTAAAACCCAATGACTGACCACTCGCAAATGAAGCTCGGCAAACTCCCACGGCGGCACGACCCTCGTACGCTGAAGATGGCGCGGTACCTGGCCCCGGCGTTGCCCGCTCCTCCCGCCCATGTTGACTACACGCGCGGCCTGGCGGACTGGGGAATGATGCTGAACGACCAGTTGGGTGACTGCACGATTGCCGCCGTGGGGCACGCGATCCAGGCGTGGACGATGAACGCCGGTTCGCGCGTGGACGTTGTTGACAGCACCGTGCAGCTTTACTACGAAAAGTGGGACGGCTACAACCCCGCCGATCCCTCCTCCGACCAGGGTGGCGTGGAGCTGGACGTCCTGAACAATTGGCGGCAGCAGGGATTCGCGGGGCACGGGTTGGATGCGTATGTCTCTATAGACCTGGAAGACAGAAACGCGAAATTAGAAACTGGAAACTCGGCCGTTTTGCCTCGAGTTTCGAATGACGATTTTCGAATTTCGGCTGTTGCCACCGCCATCTGGCTCTTCGGCGGCGCCTACATCGGGGTGGAGCTTCCGCTCGCCGCGCAGAATCAGGATGTTTGGGACGTGCCGGCCAATCCCGGCCCCGATGATGAACCCGGGAGCTGGGGCGGGCACGCCATTTACCTGGTGGGGTACGACCTGCCGCAATTGCCGATTGCCGATTGCCGATTGTCGATTGAAAACCAGGACATCAATCCTCTTTCGTCCGTCGGCAATCGACCATCATCAACCAGGGACCCGCAATCGGCAATCGGCGCTGTCAAATCGTCAATCGACAATCGGCAATCGTCAATTACGTGCATCACCTGGGGCCAACCGAAAAAGATGACCTGGGCGTGGTTCGAAAAGTATTGCAGTGAAGCGTACGCGCTGGTCTCAAAGGACTGGCTCAGCGCCAGCGGTGTTTCTCCGAGCGGATTTGATTTGGCGGCGCTCGAGAGTGATCTGAAAGCTGTCAGCACTGACCCGGATCAGCACCACCCCGTCGCTCGGCGCGCCACCCCTCCTCATCTGAGGAGGGGAGCCATTAAAGAACTCCCCTCCTGATTCAGGAGGGGTGGCGCTTTGGGCGCCGGGGTGGTTACCCGCTGCGAAGCGTTTTTCCGCCGCCTGGTTAGTCCGGCACCTGGTGAAACGTAGCGCCGACCTTGAGGTCAGCACATGCTGAACTAAAGTTCAGCGCCACTACCACGGAGCGTATTGAGCCACGGAGTGGCGTGGTCATTTAGCCCATGGCGAGCCCCAAAGGGGCGGCCCAGGCCATCGGCCTGGGTTTACAGATTGTTTCCCGGCTGAGCCCTGAAAGGGCGATCTACGAATCAACCGTTCAGCCCCTTCGGGAGGGATGATTCGGGAATCGGGAAAGAAATTGCCGCAGTTGGTAGCGCGCCCCTTCAGGGCTTGGCGCATAGCCCGGACCCCGAAACCCAGGCCGTTGGCCTGGGCTGTGTTAGCACGCCCCTTTGGGGCTTGAAAGCATCACCGCCCAAAGGGATCCGCTGAGGCTGTTGAGAAGTCCAGGTTAGCTGCTGCGATCTACACAAACTGTGAGCTGATAGCTGATAGCTCAAACCTAAGGAGTCAGAAATGAACATGGAATCAATACAAATTCAAGCCCTCATAACGTTCGTCATGCCCCTGCTGATCCAGCTTGCGAAGCGCAGTCAAAGCGTTGTTTTCGCCTGGATCTCTCAGAACAAGCCCACGGTCTGCATGGTCACCAGCGGCGTCACCGCGCTGGTGACGGCGATGGGC
>Ga0182027_10013314_pt1 | contig 11480 bp, 11 predicted proteins | sample 712E1DmetaG_FD_121300 | JGI IMG/M metagenome (GOLD analysis project Ga0182027, IMG submission 121300) | Permafrost microbial communities from Stordalen Mire, Sweden - 712E1D metaG (Illumina Assembly) | ecosystem: Environmental > Terrestrial > Soil > Wetlands > Permafrost | place: Sweden...
CCAGCAAGCCCTTGTCGCCGGCGACCAGCGCCCTGGCGGTGTCGTTAAGTTCTTGTGTATTCATTTTAATTTGATGTAATTCCAATTCCTGTTTTCCGGTAACTCATCATCATTTGGGCAGGGCTTCGGTCGATTGGCGTCTTCCCCAGGTACGCTTGACGGGATAACGGCGGTGCCAATAACCGGCCTGCACGACAATGCCGACAACGATCAGCACCAGGATGATCACCCAATAGTAAGGCGAGGACGGGATGCTCAGGCTAGACACGATGAGGTCCGCCCCCAGCAGCACGGACAGTATGATGATCGCCCAATCGAACAGGGCGGCCACCAGGATCAGCCCGATAATGCCGCCGATAATGTAGACCACCCAATTCCCGGGAGCGATGGCTATACCCAAAGAAACTGCCAGCGAAGTTGCCAGGAATCCGCCAGCCAGGAAACCGGCGATCAGGATGGCCAACCACTCCAGCATAATCGCGAGGACAGCGCCGATGACCCCTGCGACGATGGCGATCAACAAGATGACCAGTTCTGACTGGCCATGCATATACAGTGTGGCAAAAGTGAGTCCGGCGATAAAACCGGCCACGGCCACAAAAATCCAGAAGGCTCGTCTGCCAAAGAGCAGCAACACGATCCCCAAAGCCAACGTCAGAATAGCTGAGATTGTCATTTCAAACTCCTTTTTTTGTCTTGCAGATATTTCTAAACATCCCGGGCTGAGCCCGATTTCCAAAATGGCTCCTCACGGGTGGATGATCGCAAGCACCGGGCCCCGGCGACCAAGTCGGGATAGGACGCAATGGCTGGCGCTTTCTCTTTCTACTTTCCATCCGGCCCCCACTTCCAGTTGCGGATTTCCGGCATGTCTTCGCCATGTTCGTCAATGTAATGTGTGTGCTCGATGAGCTTGTCTTCCATCATCTGTTTCAGATAGGCGCCCCTGGCGCCCAACTGCGGCAGGCGATCGACCACATCTTCCACCAGGTGGAACCGGTCAAGTTCGTTCTGCACCCGCATGTCAAAGGCCGTTGTAATCGTGCCCTCTTCCTTGTAGCCCCGAACGTGCAGATTTTGATTGGTCCGGCGATAGGTCAGCCGGTGGATCAGTGATGGGTATCCATGGAAACCAAAGATGATGTGCTTGTCTTTCGTGAAGAGCGAGTCGTAATCCGTTTCGTTCAGCCCGTGCGGGTGCTCGCTGGCAGATTGCAACTTCATCAGATCAACGACATTGATCACCCGGATTTTCAGGTCTGGTAGATGCTGGCGCAGGATGGAAACGGCGGCCAGAATTTCCAACGTGGGCGTATCCCCACAGCAGGCCATTACTACATCCGGCTCGGCGGCATCCTGGTCGTTGCTGGCCCAGCGCCAGATGCCAATTCCTTCCGTGCAATGCACGACCGCCTCTTCCATGGTCAGCCATTGGGGCAGGGCGTGTTTTCCTGCAACCACCACGTTGACGTAGTTCCGGCTGCGCAGACAGTGATCCATTACCGACAACAGGCAATTGGCATCGGGAGGAAGGTAAACGCGCACAATATTGGCCTTTTTGTTGATGACGTGGTCGAGAAAACCGGGATCCTGGTGTGTGAAGCCGTTATGATCCTGTTGCCAGACATGCGAGGCGAGTAAATAATTAAGCGATGCGATCTTCCGGCGCCAGGGCAGTTCCGCTGTGACCTTCAGCCATTTGGCATGCTGGCTGAACATCGAATCAACGATGCGAACGAAGGCCTCATAGCAGTTAAATAGCCCGTGCCGGCCGGTCAGCAGATACCCTTCCAACCAACCCTCGCACTGGTTCTCGCTGAGCATCGAGTCCAGAACGCGGCCGGCGGGCGCCAGGAATTCATCATTCTTTTCTGTCAGAGCATCCCACTGGCGGTTGGTTGTTTCAAAGACTGCACCCAGAAGATTCGAGACCGTCTCATCGGGACCGAATATGCGGAAATTGCGCTGATCCTGATTCAGCGTGTCCACATCCCGCAGGAACGTACCCAGCACGAGCGTATCCTGGGCGTCAACGGCGCCAGGGGAAGGCACTTTCACCGCGTGGATATGGAAGTCCGGCATGCGCAGGTCGCGCAGCAGAATTCCGCCGTTGGCGTGCGGATTGGCGCCCATCCGCCGGTCGCCCTCTGGCGCCAGCTCGGCCAATTCTGGCATGAGCCGGCCGTTCTTGTCGAACAACTCTTCCGCCTTGTAACTCTTCATCCACTTCTCAAGCAGCTTGACATGGTCGGGATGCTCGGAATCCACCAGGATCGGTACCTGGTGAGCCCGGAATGTACCCTCGATCTGCAGGCCATCCACAACCTTCGGCCCCGTCCAACCCTTGGGTGAACTCAGCACGATCATTGGCCAGCGTGGTCGAGTGGCGTCGTTCTTGTCCCGAGCATTGCTTTGAATTTTATGAATGCCTTTGATGGCTTTTTCCAAAGTACTGGCCATGAGCTGGTGCATCTCTTCCGGCTCATCCCCTTCAACAAAGTAAGGCGTCCAGCCACAGCCGCGCAGGAATTGATCCAACTCCTCGTGCTCGATACGGGCCAGAACTGTCGGGTTGCTGATCTTGTAACCATTCAGGTGCAGGATCGGCAGGACGGCGCCGTCCGTGATCGGGTTGAGAAACTTGTTGGACTGCCAGGAAGTCGCCAGGGAGGCCGTTTCCGCTTCCCCGTCGCCGATAACGCAGGCGACGATCAGCCCGGGATTATCGAAGGCGGCTCCGAAGGCGTGACTGAGCGAGTACCCCAGTTCGCCGCCTTCGTGGATCGAGCCTGGCGTGGTCGGCGCCACATGGCTGGAAATCCCGCCGGGAAATGAGAATTGCTTGAACAGCTTTTTCAGCCCGGCTTCATCCTGGGTAACGTTCGGATAAACTTCGCTCCAGGTGCCTTCGAGGTAAACATTGCCCACAATTGCCGGGCCGCCATGTCCGGGACCGGCGATGTAGAACATATCCAGGTCATACTTCTTGATTACCCGGTTTAGATGCACATAGATAAAGTTCTGGCCAGGCGTGGTACCCCAGTGTCCGACTACCAGTGGCTTGACGTGTGACAGCTTCAGAGGCTCTTTCAGAAGGGGATTGTCGTACAAATAGATCTGGCCGACTGACAGATAGTTGGCGGCGCGCCAGTATGCATTTATCTTATGCAGAATTTCCGGCGACAGCGGTTTGTTCTTGAGGTTAGTTTTTTTGGTTTTTATCATGATCTTTGTAATTCCTTATCCTTTATTTTAGGAACCATCACTTTAGTTATCCTAACGAAGCACATGAGCCGCAGGTTGCCCTGAAGCGTAGCGGAAATGTAAGGCGTCGGACTCGATATGGGCGTTGGGTAACCACTGGTGCCGCGGCTCAGAGCTTACGCTTCTTTTGGAATCTAAAATAAAAGGCGACGAACACCAAGACAATGCCGATGTTCGATGCCAGCCGTTCCCAAAATAGGTTCCTGAAGAACAGTAAATCTACACCAACAACAACGGCAATCATCACCACAATGTAAAGCACGACAGACATGTTCCTTGCCATCTCAATCTCCTACTCAAAACTTACGATTTATAAACATGCACGGCAATATACATGGCGAGCATCCCGAGCGCGAAGCCTAAACATACCAAAGCGAATGTCTGGAAACGGGCGATATCACCCAAAAACCACATTACCGCAAGCAGAACTGCCCAAACGACTGCGACCGCAATTACATAGACGATGAGCGGGAAGCGCTTAATACCCCAGCGCCGCCAGAAGGCGAGAGCTGCGAGGACCAGAACAACGGCGAGTGCGATGAAATATATTGTGTGTGCATTCATGATTGATTAATCCTTCTCGGTCATTGTGAGATTTAAAGCGCGACAAACTGACTCAGCGATCATGCATGCCTCGTCCACGTGCACAACGCGCACGGCAAACTGTCTCGGGTGCCGACACGTTATCAGTTTCGCGCTGGCATATGTCTACATGGTGGAAAGCCCTTTCTCGTTTTTGCTTCAATCGAAATATTCCTTGTCAGCCGGTTCATCGACCCAGTATCCCTGGCGGTCGTAATGACGATGCAGTTGAGTTTCATAATCCCGTGTTAGCAGAGACTCATCCGGGTATTCCGGAGATTCCTTGATGGCCGCGCGGGTAAGATTGATGAAGACTTTCGACTCTCGCCAACTGACGCGCTCGATCCATCTCGGTGAAATCAGGACCTTTTTCCCCGGCCACCAGTTCCGTGTATCGACGATCAGATAGCGAATCGCCCAGGTATCATCATCCACGAAAAAATCTTCCACGTGGCCAATTTCGCCGTCTGTTGCTTGAATGCTGTGACCACTCACATCGTGAGTGCTGCGCAAATATGGATCCCATGCTTTCCCACCCTGGTTGGATGTTTTCCATTTTTCACTGTCACGTTCGATATGGGAATAAGCTCCCCACATGTGTGAGCCGTTCCAATATGTTGGCCATCCATAATATCCAAAATATAAATCCTCGAATTGTCGCGAGACGGGCCTGTCAGTGTTCAAAGATGGGCTGCCCTCAATCTGATTTTTGGACAAATCGACGGTGATGTAATGCTCTTCTTTATTCACAAAGCCGAGCGCATATGGGGAAATCAACACCTGCCTTTCCGTAAGCCAGTCGCCTGTGTCGGCGACCAGATAGCGAATCGTCCAGAAACGGTCATCGAAGTAGAATTCTTTGACCTTCCCTATTTCACCGTCACGACAGTTTAATTTGTAACCATTTAGTGTTTTGGCTTTGTTTAGCATTGTAGTAATCCTTTCTTTCTTCGAGTTTCATTTATGTTTGCTGTTGTTGCTCGGCTTACAGCGTGTTTGAGAAATCGGTTTCACTGCTATTGAATATGAGCCAAACCTTATAACGCGCCTGCGGAAGGTACTTCCCTCTGGAGGGAGCGCCCGGAAATCCTTTTTTCATTCACCGGGCCAAGGCTGGGAACGCGGCAGACCGTCTTTGCGATCATCCATTCATCCGTATGCATAACGCGCACGGTGCCCCGACCGGTGTCCGGCGAAATCCGATGCAAGTTCCTGACGTTGCGCGTCTTGTTCAACTCAACGCCAAGAAAACCCAGCCCATCGCAGATCCGGGCGTGGACTGTGGGAGTATTCTCTCCGATGCCGCTCGCGAACACCAGCGTATCCAACCCGCCCAACGCCGTCGTGAATGCGCCGATCCATTTTTTCACCTGGTAGCAAATCAGCGCCACCGCCTCGGCTGCCCGCACATCTTTTGTTTCGCGCTCGAGCAAGTCGTGCATGTTCCACGACCAGCGTAAATCCAAGGCCAGCTCGGCTGAAGAATCGAATCCATTGATCTCCGTAGTCAGAAGGTTGTAGATGGGGTGACTGGAATGGGTTGGTTTGCTCATAAACTCTCCTTAATTTTGCCTTGGCTGGGATTCCTGGCCATTGCAAGAACACCGCGAGAGCAGTATCGGCGATCGCCTAGGCTTACTCTTGGATGCTGAAAAAAATTCAAGGATCATAACCAACCCCCGCTAAAACCTGCTCGCCGCAAGCCGCTTACGATGTAAGGGCTTTCCCGCATCAATTGCCATAATAAGCCGGTCCGATAGTTTTCAATCATCAAAACGACTGGCCCTTGATTAAGCCCATAATGCCACGGCGATACCCAGCCAGATGGATTTTTGGGCTTTACCGGGTAGGTTGGGTTATAAGTTGCTTTGAATCCGTAGAGGTTGTTCTCTGTTAATTTAACCTGGTTGATACAATAATCTAGCGTGGGCAGCACGATCTCGGGTGCGAACGGCAATGAAGCGACCACCGCCCACGGGGCAATGGTGCCGTCGTCGGGACCATAAGGCACGCCTCGTCCCAAGTAATCGAAGAACTGGCGCTCGATGCCGTCGACTTTGATGATAGCGGGGCCTGGACCATCGCTCGCGGTAATTCCCCAGCAACACTCACCGTAACCTGCGAACTTGAGTCGATTTTCCATAGCATACTGTTGTTGCACATAAGTCGCCCGACGGCTGTTCTCGAAATAATCGAGGCCTTTTGCGCGCATGAAGGCATCCTGAATGCCGCGGAAATCTATCCACATATGCGAAAGCTGGTGAGTGAATAGCGGTCCGGCGAAAAGATATTCATATCCGTAACAGTGTTCCCACCGGTAAGTGGAGGCCCAGGCAGCGTAACTGCTTTCGGGTAACGGATGAGTGGGCGAGCCCTGCCCCAGAACATATAGCAGCATCGCCTCATCGTAGCCTTCCCAACGGTATGGGAGAAATCCGCTTTCAGGCTTCCAGCCGTGCGTAACCGTTGTGCCCTGGTTTTGTGCCCATTGCCAATCTACACGGCAAAAGAGCGCCTCAGCGAGTGCGCGGATTTCGTGCTCGTCGGGTTTATCGGCGTCAAAATAAATTCCCGCCACCAATGCACCCGCCAGCAGAAAAGTGCTGTCTACTGTTGAGAGTTCGCATTGCCAGGCGCGCCGGCCGGTCTGCATATCCAGAAAATGATAATAAAAGCCGCGGTAGCCGGTGGTGTCGGGTTCCGTGCCTTGTGGGCTGTTCCAGAAAAAACGCAGCGTGTTTAGCGTTCGTTCCACCGCCGCGTCGTGGGACATAAATCCGCGTTCGACAGCCACCGGGTATGCCGCCAGGGCGAATCCGGTAGCGGCAATGCTTGCAGGCCAATCCGCGGCGGTCTTATCGATCACCAGGCCATTGTCTGGATTTGTTTCACGCAGAAAGTAGTTGAAAGATTCATGCTGGAGCTTTTCCAGCTCGGCGGTAACGGTAAGCTTCCGGTTGCTCATGGTTCTTGCCTCAAATCCCTGCCGAGGAACAGCGGCCATCTATTTTCTGCTGTTTTCGGTATAGACAAATAGCCTGACTGAAGGCAAGGATATGCCATTCGTTAAAAGAGATCTCGAATGCCGAACCGCGATACGCGGAAGCGCCAAGCGAAACCCGCTGCCCAGGTACGGAATGATCAGGGGTTTTCGTGTAATAGGCTGTGACGAGTTCGGGCACATTGATCAGGCTGGCTGGATCGGCTGGCTTTCTAGCAAGAGGGTTGACTTTCAATGATACCTCCGCCTTTACGGCGCTTCTCTCCATCATAATAAAGCAAACACTCCCCGGCCGCATCCATCAGCCGGGGGGAATTTGTATCCGCCACTCGGGGGAGGTGCGTAGGGTGGCCAGGCTTAAAGTCACTGATCATTTGTGCGCCATGGTGCATTTAAGCGCATCGGTAATAGACTTTTTCAAAATGGGGTCGATCTGTAATGAGCTGAGGGTAGGTTTACCAAGCTTCTGGGCGCTACCCAAGCCTTTTACTGCATCGGCCAACCAAGTCACGGCCAGGTCAGGGGAGATTTTATTGGTATTAATAACCAGGTCAAAGGCATGGATGGCATCCCAGGGCATTTTATAATATTCCTGGGTAAAAACCACGTGTACCTTATCGTTCTCTTTTACAAAATCTTCAGCCTCTTCGTACGGGATCTTCAATTCTTTCATCACACGTTCGACCCTCACAGAGATGGGAGCCTGCAAGCGCACATGCAGAATATCGGCGAACGGAGCCAGGACCTCGAAACCGCTTCGTCCGAGGATGACCGCATTGCCATGTAGCGCCATGGCCCGGATAGCCCGGTTGAGCATATGTACTGCTTCATCCCTTCGCTCTAAGCGGTGCTCATTTACTGTTTTATCCCAAAAACTAGGCAGGGCATCGTATTCTCCATCAAACTCCACCAGCCCATATTCTTTGAGCACTGTTTCGAAAAAATCTTTATCCACAAGATGGTAGCCTAAAGCCTGGGCGATTTTTTCGGCGATATATTCGCCTTCACTGCCAAAATCCCTTGAGATGGTTATAACTGACATGGTTTCGATTCCTTTCTGTTAATATTGTTTTTTGTGTATTTTGACAAGATTTGAAGAATGTGATCGTACCCGGCACGATTTGCTCTGCTTGGAATAGGTTTTCTTGGTCCTTTCGATTTCTCCTTTCCTATTTCTCTTAATAGATATTAGCCTGTTTCGCTACCTATAAACTAAAGCCACTCTAAAGTTTTCCTCGAGATTGCCTTTAGATGGTAAATAATAACGGCGCTCATCCTGAGATTCCTCTCGGGGTGAGCGCCTTGGACGGTTCTAATGCTGATCGATTAAAGCGGCAATTCAACCAGAAAAATTGTACCCGGATCTGGCTGGTTGGAAATGCGACAGGTCATATCCTGCGTTTGAATCAACTCCTGGGTGGCCAAAGACCTCTATTCTTGCCAAAGAGTTTATAACATCAGCAGATCATTTCACCTGGGCAGCAGGAATGTCCATGGTTATTTCAATCATCTTTTGATCACTCGTTGGCGCCAGATTAAAGCCGAGCTTCGTAGAAATATGCTGCATCCGTTGGTTGTCTGGAGTGATCAGGGCAAAAAGCTTCCGGACGCCTTCAGCCTTTGCAACCTCCACAATCCGACGGACCAACTCAATTCCAAGGCCTAAGCCCTGGAATTGATCGCTGATGAGAATACTGAAACGGGCCACGTCCATGCTGTGTAACTTGCTCATCCGGCTAGCACCGAAGATGGACCGCTCGCCATCCTTACCTGTATACTCGGCAACCAGGGTGATCTCGCGGTCGTAATCGCAGTGGCAGATACGCGCCAGGCGCTGGTGTGCCACGCGCTGGCTCAATAAAAGCGGCTGCAGGTAACGCAAATTCACGCTTTGGTCGGAAAGACTTTCATGAAACTTAATCATTAAAGGCTCGTCCTCGGGCAGAATCGGCCGGATGGCTATTTTCCGGCCATCCCGGGTGGTCCAGGAGCCGACATACCGGGTCGGGTACGGGCGGATGGCCAGCTTGGGTAGTTCCTGTTCGGTAATGCCTGGATCGTACAGCACCACTCGGGCGTCGAGGGCAAGAATATGTTCGGGTGAAGCGAGCAGCGGATTGATATCTAATTCTTTGATCCAGCGCTGCTCAGCGATTAACTGGCTGAAGCGAACAAGGATACGTTCGAGCGCAACTAGGTCGACCGGCTCGCGCCCGCGCACTCCTTTCAGAGCAGTAAAGACGCGGGTCTGTTCCATCATCCGGCGTGCCAGTGTCGTGGTGAGAAGCGGCAGCCCCAGGGCGCGATCCTTGAACACCTCAACCAACTGTCCGCCCAGACCGAATAGAAGCACGGGCCCGAACTGAGTGTCGAGGCTGCTGCCCAGAATCAATTCATACCCCTCAACCTTGACCATGGGTTGGACGGTCACACCCAGAAAAGCTCCGGCACCGGCTTTGCTTTCAACCGATTCGGCAATGGAAGTGTAGGCGCGCCGAACGGCTTCAGGGGTGGCAAGATTCAATTGCACCCCGCCCACATCAGTCTTATGAGTGATCGTTTCGGAGTGGAGCTTGAGTACCACGGGATAGCCAATTTCCCCGGCAATCCGGATGGCTTCATCTTCGCAATGAGCGATGCGCGTGTCCACGGTAGGAATGCCGTAAGCTGCCAGGAGCTGTTTGGATTCAAATTCAGTCAGGATAGTCCGGTCGGCCGCGTGGACGCTGTTGATAATCTGCGCAGCACGCTCCCGATCAATTGGTTCGCTTTCCCCGGATGTTGCCAGAACCGGAGTTTCATATAGACTGTGCAAATTCTCGGCATAGAGTGCCATGTAATCGAAAATACGTGCAGCAGTATCAGGATATGGGAAGGCTGGGATATTTGCATGATTCAGAATGGCTTCGCCAGCTTCCACATCTTTCCCACCCATCCAGCTGGCGATCACCGGCTTGCCAGGAATCTGTGCGAAAGGTTTCAGTTGCTCAGCCGTTTTCGTGGGATCGGTCATCGCCTGGGGGGTCAAAATAACAAGAAGTCCGTCGCTCTTTGGGTCACGAGCGGCAATTTCAAGCGCTTGTGCATATCTTTCCGGGCTGGCGTCTCCCAAGATATCGACAGGGTTGTTGTGACTCCACGCCGCTGGCAGCAGTTTGTCGAAGGATTCCATAATTTCCGGCGACAACTCGGCCAGCTCGCCTCCGTTAGAGATCAACGCGTCCGTGGCAAGTACGCCAGGCCCCCCTGCATTGGTCAGGATGGTCAATCGACGTCCTTGCGGGCGTGGCTGCTTGGCCAGTACCTCGGCCATGTAGAACAGCTCGGCAATGCTGTTGACTCGCAGGACGCCGCTGCGCCTAAAGGCAGCTTCGAGAACCTGGTCACTGCCGGTCAGGGACCCGGTATGCGAGGCCGCGGCCCGGGCAGCCCCCTCCGTACGACCGGGTTTGATGACAATGATCGGCTTAGCAAGCGCAACCTCGCGCGCCGCTGAAAGAAACGCACGTGCATCCCCGATGGTTTCCATATAAATTACGATACTCTGAGTGTGTGGATCGTCTCCCAGGTGATAGATCAGGTCACCCCAATCGACATCCAGCATGGAACCAATCGAGATGAACTCACTGAAGCCAACATTTTCGCGCAAGCTCCAATCCAGAATAGCAGTGCATAACGCCCCGCTTTGGCTGATAAAGCCTACGCTTCCGCGCCGCGCTATGGTACTTGCGAAAGTGGCATTCAGGCCGGAGGTAGGACTCATCACGCCGAGGCAGTTCGGGCCGATGATGCGCATTTTCCCCTTGTGGGCGTACTCCAGTATTTGTCGTTCCAACTCGGCGCCCGCTTGCCCTGTCTCTTTGAACCCCGCCGAGATAATAATGGCACCTTTCACTCCTGCCTCCACACATTCTCGGATGATTCCGGGAACGGTAGTCGCTGGCGTGACCACTACGGCCAGGTCGACTGGCTCGGGAACGGCGGCGATGTTCGGATATGCCTTGATGCCCAGGATGCTGGGGTGTTTGGGGTTGACCGGAAAGACGGTCCCACCGAAGGGGGTGCTGATGAGATTCCGGACGATCGTTCGCCCCACACTGCCGGTTGTCTCACTTGCTCCAATCACCGCGACGGTCTTCGGTGCAAAGATCGCCTCCAGTGCCTGATGCCCATAATGCAGAACATCGTGGGCGGGATCCAAAATAGGCGGAACAGATTGATCCATTTCTCTCTCCTTGTGATATCCGGAAGACGCCCGGAAAGGTGCTCCAGGATGTAAAGCAAGCAAGATACTCTACACCGTTAGCCAAGTACAGGATAGGGCGCGTACGTGTTTGAATATGCGTGATTATGTGGATAATCCCCCATAACAATAGCATGTTCCTTTAAAGGTAAACTAAAGATGCGCTTAAGTTTTCCTCGAGATTGTCTTCTGGTTAAAAGAAAACGGCGCTCTATCCTGAAAAATAATCACGGGATGAGCGCCATAAATACATAATAAAAGATGAAGCAACACTATGGTTGTTTAAATTGGCAATTCGACGAGGAAAGTTGTCCCCCGATCCGGTGCGCTGGAAACCAGAATATTTCCTCCATGGGCTTTAACCAGCTCATGGGTGATCGCCAGACCAAG
>Ga0182027_10013315_pt1 | contig 11480 bp, 7 predicted proteins | sample 712E1DmetaG_FD_121300 | JGI IMG/M metagenome (GOLD analysis project Ga0182027, IMG submission 121300) | Permafrost microbial communities from Stordalen Mire, Sweden - 712E1D metaG (Illumina Assembly) | ecosystem: Environmental > Terrestrial > Soil > Wetlands > Permafrost | place: Sweden...
CAGTGTTTGCCGCCTGCCTTAAATATTGGAACCCCATCTTGACGGTGTGCCTCGATTTGACCCAAGTCAGGGAGTCCTGGACGCCCTCGCCGTGAGCGTTGGTAAAGCCGGCGCCGCCCCCACCGTCAAAGGCGTATGAGCCAAGGTTGATTTGGGGAAATTCGGTGCCGTAGAGGGGTGCGAGCCCCTTGAGTCCCAGATACGAGATCCAGTCGCTCTTGCCCCCGTAAGTGGAGACGGGTTCCACGCCGCTATTCCACTCGTCGAAGTTCAACGTGACTTGGTTGACCAAATTAGACTTGGCTGCCAGATTCCAGTTGACGCGGTAATTCCGCGTCTGATTGACACTGGGCTGATCGCCGCCCTGTAGAGGCGCGGGAATCGCAGGGATGTTGGGGCTGGTGTTCTTCCCCGTAGCAAAGGTGACCGCGAGCCGGTTCTTCTCGTTAACGTTGTAGTCGCCCTTCAGACCCCACATGTTGACCGACAGGGGGTTGGCCGTAGTGCTGATATAGTTCAGGCCCGTAAAGACACCATTCACTACCCCTGAACTCGTTGGCTTGGGAAACAGGGGAATGACCTTCGCCGATACCGGGTCGATGGCAGTTGGGTTCACTATGTTATTACAAACCAGGTTCCCGCACGTCGTCTGGCTTATCGGATCGTAGAGAGTGGGTTGCCCGGGGTCGGCGTTGTAGTTGCCCTCGAGCTGTGCCGCCGTGGGGATATAGTATTCACCGGTTGCATTCCCCTGGATCAGACGGAAACCGTCATAGTAGCCAAACACAAACAGTTTGTCTTTCTTGATGGGCCCGCCAGCCGCTGCGCCGAACTCGTTCTGTTTATAAGGCGCCTTGCAGGCCGCGACTCCCTCGCCGGTAGGCGCGGTGGTTACGCCATTGGCTTCGCATCCGGGATTCGAAGCGTTTACAAACCAGGGATTGGCATTCAAAGCGGTGTTGCGGTCGAATTCATACGCCGTCCCGTGGATTTGATTGGCTCCCGACTTCATCACAAAGCTGGCCGTTCCGCCCACGCTTCGTCCGTATTCGGCCGAGGGATTGGTGGCCTGGAGGTTGAACTCCCCGATGGCGTCGGGAGGGATTTGGAGGGCGCTCAGATTACCCTCGAACCCGCCTGGGGTCGTAAAATCCGCGCCGTCCAGCTTCAGGGTGGTGCTGCTCACGATGCTACCACCTACTGAAGTGGTCATGTATTGGTTCGCGCCCGGGCCGCCGCTGGAGTTTCCGCGCCCGGTAACGCCGGGGGCCAATTTCATAAAGCTCGCGGGGGTCCGCTGGTCGCCCACGCTGGTCAGCGGCAATTCTTCCACTTCCTGACCGGTGATGACGTTCCCGAGTTCGGCAGTTTCACGCTGGAGCAGCGGAGCCTGGCCGGTGACTTGGACGGTCTCGGTCCTTGCGCCGAGGGTCATGGAAACGTCCGCGCGAACCGTTTCGCCTACGCCAACGACGATGCCGGTTTGCACGAATTTCTTGAAGCCTTCCTTCTCGGCGGCCACTCTATAGATGCCCGCCCGCAACAGCGGGGCGGTATAAACGCCCGCCGAGCTGGTTGTCACATTCGTGGCGACGTCCGTCGCCTGATTGGTCACGCTGACGCTGACACCGGGAATCACTCCCCCGCTCTGGTCGGTGATGATTCCAGTCATCGTTCCGCGATCGACCTGCGCCCAGGCGGCGCTCACCATCAATAGCAACCCGATTACGACAAGAACTGTATGCTTGAGATAGGACATATCCTACGCCTCCTTCAACATTGGATACGACCCATGACGAGACGCAAAGAAAGCAGTGGAGCAGAAGAACAGAGGGGAACTGCCAGTGGTACCTTACTTACTTATAACTTACGTGACGCGACGCTACCCAGGTGAAACAATCTTGAACTCAACTTCTAATAGATTTGAAGACGGACTACTAATATCTTTCCGGCAGAAGTTTTAACACTGAGGATTGAGCTGTGTCAAGCTTTTATTTTGCAGAGTAGTTATTATCGGGACAAAATGTCGGACCTAAGAAATGCCTTTTGCGCGCCTAACTCACAGGGACATTATGGCCGTACGCCCATCTCTGGTCATTAATGGTCATTCCTCACCCATCGTTGGAGCCGCCGGTTACTTTCCAGAAAAATCCGACTATTGGGGTAGGCATCAATCACGCCCTTGGACTTCTGGGCAGCCGAAAGTTTGTTGAACAGGTCCAGTTCACGCTGACGGTCGGCAGGCTGGCCCAGTTTCTGGTAAATCTCCGCCAGCATGTAATGGCAGCGAGGATCGGCGGGATCAACGGCGGCGGCGGCCAGCAAATCCTCCTTGGTTTCCTTTAATTACCCCAGGGCGAGATTGCACCGCCCAAGCAGAATGCGGTTCTCCCCATTCTTGGGCTGGAGTTCCGCAGCCCGTTTCAAATATGGAAGGGCTTTGGTGAACTGGTGCGCGCGCAGTTCCAAGTTGCCCAGATAGAAGTTGGCAATCGGATCGTCGGGCGTCTCCTGAACCGCCAAGAGCAATTCCTTCTCCGCGGGTTCAATCTGGTTTAGCAGGAAATAGGCCACTCCGATGGGGGAATGGATCCCCACCGCGTCTGGCTGCTTCTTCAGCGCGGCCTGGTATTGCGCAATGCCCGCTTCATAGTGTCCTTCCTGATTATAGATCTCACCCATAAGCATGTGGTATTGATAGGAATCCGGATCAATGCTCCAAAGCCGGCCGGCGGCGCGGAGCGCCTCCGCCATGTGCAGTCGGGCCAACTCGAAAAACACGTCGGGTTTTTTCGGGTTTCGTACGGCGGCCTCGTTGAGCTGGTCGATGGCATCATCATTCCGGTCGTCCGCCTCGAGGGCCAAGGCCAGATAGTACCGGGTGGCCGGATGCGCTGTGGGGGTTTTCGCCTCCCGCTGCAAACTCGCTATGGTATTTTGAAAATCATGTTTCGCGTAATAGGAAAGGCCCAGGTAGAAGTTCACCTGCGGATAGTCCGGGTGCCCGGACAAGACGCGCTTGAAGGTTTCTATCGAGTCATCGAGCTTGAGGTCGGTCTGTTCCAGAATGCCCAGGTGCTTCAGGGCTTCGGGATTATCGGGGTCGGAGGCCAGCACCCTCCGATAAAGGTCTTCTGCCGCCGGATAGTTTTGCTGGTCCTCATAGGCCCGCGCTTGCTTGAACAGCTCCGCCTCTGCCCCTTGCTGCGCCAGGCCCGGCGCGGGCATGCTGGCGAGCCCTGCCAGCATGGTAAGTATCGCCATCAGCCGGATTCCAAACCCTGCGGGTTTGCCAGAGTCTTTGCGCATTTCCCTCCCCGATAATAATTGCCGCCCCGCTTCCGGGCCTCAATTCTGATAAATTTCGAACGTCGTATTCTACACTTATTATGTCGAAGTCTTGCGGTCAATAGTCTTGCGGTCAATAGAACCTGAACTCGAATCTCTTTCAGCGCGCCTTGGCCGTTTTGACAATTCCGGATTCTTCCTTGATGGTCAGAATCTGGTTGGCCTCGATGCCCGCAAATCTCTCCCGCTTGTGGGTGGTAGGCCACAGGACTTCGATCGCATCCACAACTTTTTCCTGTCCGAGTCCAAAATGCAGCCGCAAATCGGATTGCGACATGATGCTCCCCCCGCTGTGGACCTCATCCATTTGCGTGTGCTTTCCGGTGGTCACGTAGACGCGCGCGCCAATCGCCGTGCGGTTGCACTTGACCCCCTGCAATTTGATTTTGATCCAGTTGTTCTTATTTCCGCCGTCGTTGCGCAGCAGCGAGGGAGGGTCGTTCATGTTCAGCACCAGCACATCAATGTCGCCGTCGTTGTCATAATCACCGAAGGCGCAGCCGCGGCTGGCGTAAAGCTCCGTAATTCCCGGGCCGAGATGGGCGGAGGTGTCCTGAAATTTCCCGTTCCCCAGATTCCGATAGACCTTGCGGGGGGACTTGTAGAAGGATCCGATGCCGGCGTTTTCCACTTCCGGATAGGCGTGGCCCGTGACGTAAAAGATGTCGGGCCAGCCGTCATTATCATAGTCGATGAAACCGGCGCCCCAATCGACGTAGGGAGATAGGCCACCCACGCCGGCTCGATAGGCATCATCGGTGAAGGTTCCGTCCTGGTTGTTGTGGTAGAGATTGTTGGCGTCGCCCTCAAAATTGGTCTTAAAGATGTCAAACCAGCCGTCGGCGTCATAATCGCCCACCCCCACGCCCATACCGGCCTGCTGGCGGCCATCATCGCTGCAGGCGCAACCGGCGCGCAAGGCAATTTCCTCAAAAGTGCCGTCATGCTTATTTTGAAACAACATGCTGCCGTGGGAATCGACGGCTACATAGATATCGGGCCAGCCGTCGTTATCAAAATCATAAGCCACCGGCTGAAGCGAATAGCGCGGTCCGGGCTTCAGGATTCCGGCCCTTTCCGAGACGTCGGTAAATGTTCCGTCGCCGTTGTTGTGGTAAAGGATGTTCATTCCACCCGGCAGTCCCAGGGGGCCACAGGGGATCGCAAGACCCTTCCATTGGCAAGTGGGGCGCTGGCCGGGGAGGGGCGTTTTGTCAATGTCCAGATCGACGTAATTACATACAAAAAGGTCCAGATTCCCGTCCAGGTCATAGTCCAGCCAGGTGCATCCCGACCCCCACCGGACCCTATCCGCCTGCAAGCCAGCTTTAGTCGTCACGTCAGTAAAGGTTCCATCACCATTATTGTGGAACAAAATATTTTGGCCCCAGTAGGAACAGAACAGGTCGTCCCATCCATCGTTGTCGTAATCGCCCACGCAAACGCCCGTGCCCCATCCGGTCCGCGCCAAACCGGAATGCGCCGTAACGTCGGTGAAGGTTCCATCGCGATTGTTCTTGTAGAGGTGGGTAGTCGGGGCGTTTTGCGGCGTGTAGGTTTCGCCGAATCGCACCCCGTTCGTCAGGTAGATGTCCAGCCAGCCGTCATTGTCATAGTCAAAAAAAGCTACGCCGCTTCCCTTCACTTCCACCAGGTACTTCTTGGTTTTGACTCCACCCCAGACATTAGGAACGGTCAGCCCCGCCTCCCTGGCCACATCCACGTAAACGACGGGAGACTTGTCATCCGGGCCGGGAACGCCGGTGGCATTCAGAAGCGGGACGGACGTCCACTTCCAGAGCGGGGTGGCAAGGGCTTCCATGACCCTGGATCCAAGCGCAAAAGCCGTAGAACCCAAAAGCTGGCGGCGCGAAATTCTCATCTAAAGTCCTTCTGAGCGGTGGCGGGCGATCATGGGGGAGTTGCCGGTGTTTCCCCTGCTGTCGAAAAGTGGGCCTCACTTTGAATGCGATCGTAGATGGCGGTTTCCGCCTGCGCCTCTTGCGTCCGGCCGAGTTTGCCATAAGCGCGGGCCAGTTGAAAATGGTTCGCTGCATCTTGCGGATCCATTGCGGCTGCCCGCTTAAAATCCTCAATGGCTTCCGCCGGTTTGCCCAAGGCAAGCAAGGCGCGCCCGCGAATTCCCAGGGCTCCGTACGTGCCCGGCCGGAGTTCCAAAGCCCGGTTGGCCAGGCGATACGCTTCCTGCGGATTATCGGGGAGAAGGATGCGGGCAGCTTCCCAACTGGCACGATAATCGTTGGGATTTATTTCGAGGACATGCTGATATTCCTGGAGGGCTTGGGGGAATTCGCCACTGCCGTACAACGCGTGGGCATAAAGGTAATGGAGTTCCGACTGATTCGGAGCTTTGGCGATGGCATTCTTGTAATGTACCACCGCCTCCGGATAGACTTTCTTGACTTCCGCGTACTTGCCCTGGAGGAGATCAGTGAGATAGGAATTGGGATCAATGCGCCGAATGGCGTCCAAGGTGGATACGGCCAAGCCCGTGTAAGCCCACCCTAAACTAAACAGCACCTCCACATTCTTGGGGTCCGCCTCCTGAAGTTGTTCGAGCAGCTTCAGTGAGCCCTTTACGTCCCCAAGTTCCAGGAGGCTGCGGGCCAAAAACAATTTGGCGTCGCCATCCGCAGGACTCAATTTCAACGCGGCTTGGAATTCCCGGCGAGCACCGGCAAAATCATCCATCTGATAGAGGCAGAATCCCAGAAGGGCCTGGGGAGCTTCCAGCCTTGGGTCCAGCTCCGCGGCGCGCTTTAGTGGGTCCAAGGCATCCTGAAATCGGCCTTCCTCGTAGTAGAGACGTCCCAGTTGGTTATAGACGACCGGCAATTTTGGATCGAGTTTGATGATTTCCTGATATTTTTGAATGGCGACCTCAGGGTGACCCTGCCGCTCTTCCGTTCGGGCCTCCGCATCCAATTGCCGGATGCGATGCTCCAAGTCCTGGGAGGGGGATCCCGGTGCGATGGCCATGAGTGCCACCACGAGCAGCGTGCCGGTCCTGAGGTCGGCCTTCATTATTACAACCCTCCACGAACGCAGTCAGAATATTACCCCAGGCCTCGCGCGATTGGCAAATTCCGGTCCCCCGCCGGGAGGGCAAGTTGGTGTAAAGACGCGAGTTTGCAGGGAAGAGGGACGGTTCGCGAACCGCCCCTACCAAGCATATGCGGAGTTCCAAAAGTCATTCAATTATTAGCCTATTTCAAGAAGCACGTGGCCGCGGCCGGGGATGGCTACATTTATAGTGTACCGGCCTTCCCTGCCCTGGGATGCGGCGCCCGTGACCTTATACTCCCTCTGCGGATCAAGTCCGAAGCGGGCAGGCTCGATTTCAAGGGGCCGCTCCACCGCATGGTCCTCCAGATTGAAACAGTTAATAATCGCGGAGGACTCGGTAGGATGCCGATGCAGGTGGGTCATTTCGTCGAGCCCATAGAAGGTTCCGGCCGCAAAGAAGGGTTTTAGGCGCCGATAGGTCTTCATGGCAAGCTTATGAGCCTGCTGGACTTGTGGGTCCGGGTGGGTCCCCCCGATCCCCAGGTGCCGGCAGGTGGAGGCGTTCCACCAGAACACCAGGGCGTTCTGGTTATCCGTGCGTAAATCGATATGGATATAGAGAGGCAGTCTATACGCCAGGTTGTAATAGTAGAGTGCAATGGACCTGCCGCTTAAGAGATCTTCCATGGGTTGCCACATCAGCTCAAAGGCCCACACGGAATCAAACCCCAAAGCGGAGGAGAATTCTTCATTGGCGGAAGCGCGCCCATGGCCGTAGTAGATCGGATCCGGGCTGTGCATTTCCATGAGCACCTGGGGATACTCCTGGTGAATCATGCGCGCCAGCCGGCACATTCCCTGGATATGTTCTTCCCGCCGCGCCGGGACGGTGTGCCCGTGCTGCGGGTCCTAGCACTCACCGTGATACCCGTTGCCGTCAAACATAAAGAAGGCCGCGCCACCGCGCGCCAGGGTCTTAAGCCGCCGGGCCGTCTCGTCGATGTACTGGCGCGAGGCTCCGCTCAGGGGAGAAGAGGAAAAACCTAGCCGCTTGTCCCAGGCAAATCGGTGGCCGAAGCGATCCATGCGATACATCTCAGAGGCATAGGCACTCGCATCGCACCACCCGGAAAGGGGTGTGTGCAGCGACGATTTCAGCCCGAAGTCACGCCGCAGCATGGTGGTAAAGGCTTGATAGGGGCCAAGTCTAGCCTCGTCCCAGATCTTCGAGGCAAACTTCGTATCCCATCCCGGGTCCTGGTAAAGCGCTTCGCAGCCTATGGCCCGGGCTTTGGCGGCTTCGGTTTTCATGTCGCCAAGGGTGTAGTATTTCTTGCGCATCTCCGGGTCGCCCTGCTGTTCGCCCGGGAGCCACCAGAGCCGATTGTCATAAAGCTCGTTCCAATGCACAGGCGGGTCAAATCCCGGCGGGCAACCATGCCCGCGCGCCGTCATTTCCTGGCGAAACGCGTAGAAGCCTTCGGTAATGCCTCCCTTAAATGCCATCAACTTCGTGACACCGAAGCGGTGCGACTCACCGGGCCGCAGCCAGGCGCCGTGCTCAGGCTGCCAGCGATGAATCCCATACCCGCCCCAGCGCAGGGCCGCCTGGCCACTCGCGAGGCTAGAACGGTCCACCACCGACCATTCCATCCCCTCCTGGCTGTATTTCAAAATAAGAAAGCCCGTTTCGCCATTCGTCCATACCCATGCTTCGGCCGCGTATTCCGGGGTGACGATCATCTCGTGACCCTCGGGTCCCGAGCGTTCGAAAGAATACGGCTCGGTCAACACTTGGGTAAGAGAAAAGTCCGCATACTGGGTCCGGTGGCCGCCCGGGTTGCGCCGGAACGGAATCGCCGTCAATTTGAACTGCGACCAGGGTGCTGACAATTGACCCTGTGTCAAGGACAACGGAAGCAAAAAACCACATCGACCGTTGGCAAGTTCCAGCGGCTGCGTCCCTTGATTCGTCAGGGTAATCTGTTCTTCCAGCCAGGGCTGATCAGGGGAGAGGCGGAACTCATGGAGAATCTCTAACTCCCCTCCCATCGCCGGGCCGCCCAGCGAGATGGCGCGTGTTCCATCGGCAGAATCAAGGCTGTGACTGTCCTTGAACTCAGGCCGCCCAAAGGAATAACAATAATCGCCGTCCGCAAGGGCAAGCCCACTGGGCACATGAACAATTTGGGTATTTCGAAGCCCGTCGCCGGGCGCCAGCACCAATCGAAATGTTGTGTTTTCCACACTTCCGCCTTGCCAGGGGGACCGTTGTGCCGCCGGCAAAGAGGCTGATCCAGCCAGCATTCCCCAGGTGGAGATAGCGCCTGCCTTGCCCAGAAAATTTCTCCGCGTGATGGAGTTCATTGGATTTTTCCCTCCGGTTAACCACTATTCTGCATCTCGGCACAAGGAGCGAAGATTATAGCCAGACGCATTGCAGGGGCCGAAAGCGTTGCCGGGGCCTTCCATAGTTCCCTCAACGCTCCTTTGCTTTGACCGTTTCTAACGTCGCGCATTGCCGCCCTTTGGCCATCTCCTCCTCAGAAGAATAGGACCTTGCCGCAGCCGCTTTACTCCGGCGACCGCTGGTACCAAACCACGACGTCGCCGTCGTCCGGGCGGTCAGAGTAGAATATAGAGAGGTAGTCCACCGCGCGCATGGGGGCGGTGGAAAGCAGGGGCAGGGAGCTGTTGGAGAGCAGGAAGCCCCCCGGCCGCAGCATGCTCTGAGTGTTGGCAAGGGCGAGTGATTGCTCCAGAAGATCATAATAGACAAAGATGTTGGTGGCGATAATCAGGTCGAAACCCTCTTGGGCGGGCAAGTCGAGGTGCTGGGTCACAATGTCCAAGTCCATTGGCGTAATCATGGAAACGATGGCAGGGCGGATTTGCACGGCGCGAGTCTCGACGCTCCCGGCGATCGTCGGCGGCTGGAGGGGGGCCATTGGCTTACCAATTTGGTCCCCCCACTGCCGCCAATAGTCAGTAGTCGCCGGCTTCCAGGGTGTCTGGGAATGGCGTGGCAATTGCACAACATACGCCTGGCCCATTTGGGCGCGGCGCCGCGCCCGGCGCAAGTGGTCATTGACGCGCTCGCTTACGTCAAAAGTGGTCAGTTGCAATTGCCCGGCGCGAGCGAGGCCCAGTCGGAAAAGTGTATCTGCCAAAGCAAAGCACTGGATGGTCTGCTGTGGATAGAAGTCGTAGCCGCCCAACTTGTCCGTGAAGTCGAGTCCGGGGCCGATGACCGCCCCGCGGCGCACGCTGCCCGGCGCCAGAAGCCCGCGCGTTAGCATAGCCTTGAGCGACTCCTCAATGGCCAGATTGGGAAACAGCGAGGTGTCGTAAGACAGCCCGCGGGTGCGGTAAAGTCTCGAACGCTGAGCAAAATCCTCCGAGCGGTCTTTCAGTTGGCGAGCCTGCTCAACCTCCCTTTGAAAACCTTCCTGTTCACTGACCACGCGGGCGGAATTGGCGATCACATAGGCCCTTAGGCGAGCTCTCTCTGCCAACTCGAGCTGAGCTCCATGCGCCTCGCGCGGGTGATAGCCCTGCTTTTCCATAAACTGGGCAAGGAACAGCAGACGTTCGTTATTCCCGGGGTTTGCCAGACCCCGCATCAAGTCGCCGACCCGCTTAAGGAATAGCGCGGTTTCAGGCGGGGTGTCCGGTGAAAGCTGTGAGGGGAGCTGGTCGAAGGGCAGTCGTGCGAACTCAATTGCCCTGAGCCGCGGCTGCGCGGTGAAGGAAGTCCCAAAGGTGAGGAAGTTGACCAGGGTATCTTCTTCCCCGCGCGTCAGGCGGGCGCTCACCTCCTGTTCGTGGCGTGTCAACCAGCCCGGCCAGGCGGCCTCCTGCTCTTCCGGACTCGGCCTTTTCAGTTCGGCAGGCAGGTCGTCACCCAAAGCCTCGAGAATCGGCTGGGCCATCGGGTAGGAGATACTGACCACGCCCCCCTTGCCGGGGCGGGCAGGCGCCACCACCGGAAGTGAAACCAGAACTAAACTGATGAGGCAGGCCAAACCAATGCGCATTGCGGCTTTCACTCCTCCTCACGGAGCCCAGCCCGGACGGCCGTGCCACAGCGCGAGAGAATCCATGCCCGTTGGGGTTGGGGTCCCACTGAGCCGTTGGGATCAGGTACGTTACCATACCCAGGTGACACCGCGCCAGCCCGCTGTGGCGCCGGTACTGGTGTCATTTGCGAGAAACGGGCGCTCCCAAGTGCCGTCATTCCCGCGAAGGCGGGAATCCACTCCGTCTTCGACGCATTTCAATGGCTTGCACAGTGGATTCCCGCCTTCGTGGGAATGAGAGAGACCATGGGGATGGCAGTGAAGGTGTTAATGGAGTTTTCAGGAAAAAGAAAAACCGCGAAGAGGCTGGGATCTTATCCAGCCCCCTCGCGGCAAATGACCTGCGGTTGTTAGTAGTTAATCTTCAACCCGAACTGTATTTCGCGCGGGAAGTTCGATTGGCCACTGGGGTGACCAAAGGAGCCGGGTCCTGAGGACTGGTTGTTGCCTCCAATGATCGACCCGTACTGGTCTCCGCCTTGATCGAACCCGAAGAGGGTTCGATTGAAGATGTTCAGGAAATCTCCGCGGAACTCGATGTTAACGCGTTCGGTGATTTGTGTCCGCTTGATGATCGAGATGTCCTCATTGTGATAACCAAACCGGCGAGCACTGCTGTCATATTGCGGTTGATCACCGAACGTCCATGGCGCGGGCGTTGACCACGCAGCACCGTTGTAAATGCTGCCGCGATCAGTAGAGTTGGCGTAATTGCAATTACCGGCGACGCTGCAAAGCACGCCGTCGTTACGTACCGCCGGAGCGTCGGGATCAAAGGTGTGGTTCATTATCGCCGCCGACTTCTTTGCTACCCCCGGTACAGTATTGGGGCGAGCGGAGAAGCTGGTATCCCCAACGAAGGGGTATCCCGGGGCGCCGCCACCGTCGGTGATCAGTGACGGCTCACCACTGACGTACGTCTGGACGCCTGAAATCGTCCAGCCTCCTATGATCTTACCCACCGGGCCATGGGTGTTGGCAAATTTCTTCCCCGGTCCGAAGGGCAACTGGTATTCATAGGAAATC
>Ga0182027_10013317_pt1 | contig 11479 bp, 10 predicted proteins | sample 712E1DmetaG_FD_121300 | JGI IMG/M metagenome (GOLD analysis project Ga0182027, IMG submission 121300) | Permafrost microbial communities from Stordalen Mire, Sweden - 712E1D metaG (Illumina Assembly) | ecosystem: Environmental > Terrestrial > Soil > Wetlands > Permafrost | place: Sweden...
CGCGGAAATCCGCCATGCGATCAAGAGGAGCCGGCCGTATGGTTCGGAGATATGGACGGCAAAAGCGGTCAGACAGTTCGGGTTGGAAAGCACCACGCGAAGCCGTGGGAGACCCCAAAAAGGCTCCTGACCCCTTTTCTCCCCTTCCTGACCCCTTTTCTCCCCTTCCTGACCCCTTTTCTCCCCTTGACCCCTTTTCTCCCCCGCACAGACGCCCATGAGCCTGCGGCGCACCACTGACGATGAAAATGCGCGAAGTGCCTTGGAGTGCGGCCGCGAAGCTGCCGCCTTTCCATGGACTTGATCTGAAATTGCGAGATGTCGGTGGTAGTTTGTACTACCGCATTCCAAGGCGGTAGCTGCTGCGACCGCACTCCAAGGTGCCTTTGGCACAGTTATTTTCATGACAGCAAGCGGCGAAGCCGCAGGTCATGACACCCATCACTTAGTGTAATTTGGACAAGCTTGCCCCTACGATATGCGCGTAGGTGCGGCTCTGCCGCTGTGCGCAATGTTACAATTTCTCAAAGTGGAGGGAGCATCGGTCATGTCGAAGAACCATACACAAGTTTTTGAAGAAGCGTTGGCGTTACCACCGAAAGAGACGGTTGAGCAGAAAGATCATTTGATCGCGGCCCAGCGTCTGGAAGAAAGCCTTCCCTCCATCCCGCTTGAGAAAGTTCTTGATGATCTCAACTTACGCCTTGCGGCTCGACCCAAGAGCCGCCGCTGAACTCGGTTCTATTTTGGCGGGGTAAGCAGCGTTTCCAGGTCAGGCATCTTGTGGCGAACAAGTTCGATTTGTTCCGGCGTGAAGAGATTGTTTTTCAGCGAATCGCCGAGTTTCTGCGTGGCTTCGAGCTTGGCCTGTGGCGTGGCGGTGGGATCGGCCAGGATCTTTCCCCAGTTGTCGCGGCTCTTTTCCGCCTCCCGAATCTGCGCGGTGGCTTTATAAGTCAGGACAAACTCCCGCACGGATAGCCCGCGCTTCTTGAGGACGCTTTCAATTTTGGGCTGCTTTTGCAGATTGGCGATTTCCGCGTCCACGTCGCCGCTGCCAATTTTGATGGAAAGGTTCTGGGCGCGGAGGTCGCTGAGCGCACCCAGTGTTTTGTTCAGCGATTCCTGGGTGAGAACGTTGCTCGCGGGATTTTCGGCAAACGCGATACCTTTCCCCACCACAGCAAGAACGACGATAGCAGAAAGGAAAGACAGCGCGATTCGAGGCCACCTGGATGAACACCACACCGTAGCCCTCCTCGGGACCAGGAACGGATCCCTTAGCCTTCGTGGGGCCCTCGCGGCGGCGTGTATCGCCCAGCCTGGTTAAGGCTCTTCTTGCCGATTCGACAGCCGTACGAGGGGTTTCATAAGAAACTCAGCGCAGATTTCCCGCAGCAACTGCTGGTTAGCTTGGTCAGTGTTGTGAAATTCCAATCCCACCTGGCCCAACTCACCCCTCCAGGCAACTGCCGCAAGGGTCCGAAATTCCCGGCCTTTCCAAACTATGGTAAATTCGCACTTTTGGTGAACCTCGAGGGTTGGGGCAAACTCCAGCAAACATCCCAGGACGCACAAGTCTTCCACCATTACTTCGGTGGCCGTGGCCTCCCCGGACAAATGGATGTCGGCCTTCGCGTGGGCTGAATAACGAGGAACTCGCCGTCTTTCTTCACTCATATCCGCAGAGTGTAATTCGTTCGCGCTAAATTCGCAATGTGGTTTAATGGCCGGGCGAAATTCCCTGTTTTTCCACCCCTACCCCGGAAGGCAGCGCTTCGAGTAACCAATTTCACGCTGTGAAAAGACCGCGAGCGATAAGGAAATCGTTGCAACTTCGCCCGCCGTGAGGTTATATTTCAAGCTTGGTTGCAGGGCTACCTCTTCCACTAAAAGTTCCGGGGCACGCAGTTAACAGAACCAGCCTTCGGGCACATATCAAGGACTAATGAAGCTCCTATCACAACACGGGCGCTCAGGAGTTGGGCCTGCATTGCTGGTGGGCGGGCTGTGCCTGCTTTTCACAACCCTGGCAATAGGTGCCGCGTTAACCTCCGCTCAACCTCAGGGCTCTTCCCCTGAACCTCGCCCCCAGATCACCTTCGCCCACGACATCGCCCCTATTTTTCAGAAGAACTGCATCGCTTGTCACGGCAGCGATAAGCCGCAGGGCGGGCTGCGCCTTGACTCTGAAAGTGCAATCCTGAAAGGCGGCGAATCCGGCAAGGTCATCATTCCCGGGGACAGCGAAAAGAGTCCGCTGGTAAAGCGTTTGTTGGGCGTGGGGGAAGATGCCCGGATGCCGATGGGCGCCGATCCGCTTCCGGCGAGTCAGATCAAATTGATTCGGGCCTGGATCGATCAGAACTCCTTCGCGATTCTGAAGGAACCATTGCAAGTACAAGTAGTGCCCATCGCGGCTCACCCACAGGCGGGCGGGTCAGGAGATTTTGCTTCGGACATACGCCCCATTCTTGCCGCGCGCTGCTACCAGTGTCATGGGCCGGAGCTTCAGCAAAACGGCCTGCGACTAGATTCATTGGCGGGGATTTTGAAGGGCGGCGCGAATGGCAGCGTGGTGATTCCCGGAGACAGTGAGAAGAGCCCGTTGGTGCGGCGCATCATGGGACACGACCGCCCGCAGATGCCTTACGGCGGTCCGCCCCTTTCCGCTGATGATGTGGAACTGATTCGCCAGTGGATTAATAAGGGTGCGCAAGGCCCGGACTCTTCTGCAACCGTCGCCGCGGCAATGCCGGTTAAACATTGGGCCTATGTCAAGCCGATGCGGCCTGATACGCCCAAGGTGAAGGACGCACACTGGTGCCGCAATCCGATTGACAACTTCATTCTCGCGCGGCTGGAAAAGGAAGGCCTCAAACCTTCGCCGGAGGCCGGCAAGGAAACACTGATCCGCCGCGTGTCGCTGGATCTGATCGGCCTTCCGCCCACGCCGGAGGAAGTTGATGCGTTTTTGGCTGACCACAGTCCCAAGGCTTATGAAAACCTGGTCGACCGACTGCTCGCCTCACCGCACTTTGGAGAGCGTTGGGCGGCGCCGTGGCTCGACTTGGCACGCTACGCCGACACGCATGGCTACGAAAAGGACATGCGGCGGACCATGTGGAAGTACCGCGATTGGGTCATCAATGCCTTGAACGAGGACATGTCGTTCCGCCAGTTCACCATCGAGCAGATCGCCGGAGACATGCTGCCGCAACCCACCACCGGCCAGCTTATCGCCAGCGGTTTCAATCGCAACACCATGACCAACATGGAAGGCGGCGTGGATCCGGAAGAGTATTACTGGTATACGCAGGTGGACCGGGTAAATACCACGGCCACCCTATGGCTGGGCAGCACGCTGGGCTGCGCCGAATGCCATAACCACAAGTTTGATCCCTTCACCCAGAAAGACTACTACCGCTTCCTGGCGTTCTTTGCCGGCGAGAAGTACGTAGACGACAACTCTCCCGAAGGCCCGTACGCGCGCGAACCCCTCATTGAATTGCCCACGTCTGAGCAGGCCGCCAAAAGCAAATCGTTGCGCGCGGAGATTGACCATGTTCAGGCTGTGTTGGACACGCCGACATCAGCGCTGGCCGCCGCGCAAGCGCAGTGGGAGCAGGACATCAAGACGGCAGAATTGAATTGGACGGTGCTTCAGCCCAGCCACTATGTATCGCAGGGTGGTGCCACGCTTAAGCTGATACCCGACGGATCGCTTCTGGCAGGCGGAAAGAATCCCGACGCGGATGCTTACGAAATTACCGCCAGCACGGCGTTAACAGGAATCACCGGCGTGCGGCTGGAAGTGATGAGCGACCCCAGCCTGCCAGCCGGCGGACCGGGCCGCGACGCTGAGGGCAATTTCTTTTTAAGTGGTTTCGAAGTCCTGGCAACCTCCCCGGACAAACCGGCAAGCCCCCAAAAGATCGTCTTCAAAGAGGCGGTAGCAGACGAATCGCAAAGTAGCTATGGTTTTGCGGACCTGCTCAGCAAAAAGGAACAGCCCCGGGGTTGGGGTATTGACACTTCCGACGAAAAATCGGTAACCACCCGCCGCGGAATCCTTATCCCCGACAAGCCCTTGGGATTTGCCGGCGGCACCGTGCTGACCATTCGCATGAAGCACGACATGGCGTTTTCCAAGTGTGGGATTGGCCGCTTCCGAATTTCTGTGACCACCATGGCCGATCCACGCGTGGTGGTCGCCGTCCCCGCCCGGCTTCACAAGGTGCTTGACCTTGCCCCGGCGGAGCGCACGGAAAAGCAAGCCGCGGATCTATCCGCTGCGTATCGCGCCATTGCCCCGATCCTGAAGCCGGTGCGCGACAAAAAGAAAGAACTGGAAAAACAGGACTCCGGGTTGGGCATCGCCACCACTCTGGTGATGGGCGAAAAGAATTCGTTCGAACGGCCCTGCACAAATCTCCACATCCGCGGATCATTCCTGAGCGTCAGTGACAAGGTATGCGCGGGGGTTCCATTTATTCTCAACCCGCTGCCCGACGATCAAATGCCCAACCGTCTGGGCCTTGCCAACTGGCTTGTTTCCGACGACAACCCGCTCACCGCCCGCGTGACGGTGAATCGCTACTGGGAGCAGTTGTTTGGCCGCGGCATTGTGGAAACCAGCGAAGATTTTGGAACGCAAGGCACGCCTCCCACACATCCTCTACTGCTGGATTGGCTGGCGACGGAATTCATGCGCGACGGATGGAGCATGAAGAAGATGCTCCGCCTGATGGTGACCTCCGCTACTTACCGGCAAACCTCAAACGCCACTCCGGAACTTGAGGAAAAGGATTCCTACAATCTGCTGCTGGCCCGGGGTCCGCGCTTCCGCGTGCCGGCGGAAATGGTGCCTGACAGTGCGCTGGCAGCCAGCGGCCTGCTGAGCCCGAAGATTGGCGGCCCCAGCGTTTTCCCCTATCAACCGGCGGGGGTATGGGACCGGCCTTACAACGACGACAAGTGGGAGGAGAGCAGGGGTGAGGACACCTACCGCCGCTCGCTTTACACCTTTATTCGCCGCACTTCGCCATACCCCAGTTGGACTACGTTCGACGCGCCCACGCGGGAGTTTTGCACGGTTCGGCGCGTGCGTACCAACACGCCGCTCCAGGCTTTGACGACTCTCAACGACCCCGCGTTCTTTGTTGCCGCGCAGGCTTTGGGCCGCAGGATTTTGCAAGATGGGGGGCCGGACGCCGCTGCCCGCGCCACCTACGGATTCCGCCGCTGCCTGACCCGGCGCCCCACACCATCGGAACTGAATCGCATCCTTGGTTATTACCGCGACGAAGTTGCGTATTTCCAAAAAGACCCGAAGGCCGCCGGTTTGGTTGCCAAGGGCTTTACTGGTCCACCGACAAGCCTGCCGGAGGCTGCGGCGTGGACCATGGTTTCAAACGTCTTGCTGAATTTGGACGAGGCGCTGACAGAGGATTAATCGATGAGCAACACATCTCCCGACCGGGAAGAACTGATGAAGGCGTTTACCCGGCGCTACTTCTTCAAACAAGCAGGTATCGGCCTCGGCGGAACCGCGCTGTCTCTGCTGCTGCGGCGCGACCTTTTTGCTGCGGGGGCCATGCTGCCCGGTGCGCCTATGACGGGGTCCAATTCTACCGGCCCCAAACCGGCCATGTTTCCCGCCAAGGCCAAGAGCGTTATCTACCTTTTCATGGCGGGCGCGCCTTCGCACCTTGACATGCTGGACTTCAAACCCAAGCTGCAACAGTTCAACGGCGATTTGATTCCCCAGGAATTTATGAAGGGCCAACGCTTTGCCTTCATCAAGGGGGTGCCGCGCCTGCTGGGTTCGCCGTACAACTTCCCCAAGAGCGGCAAATGCGGGGCGGAGATTTCCGAACTTCTGCCCCACCTTCAGGAAATTGCCGACGACATCGCGATTGTGAAATCGATCAGCACAACACAGTTCAATCACGCTCCCGCACAGATTTTCATGAACTGTGGTTTTCAGATCATCGGCCGCCCCAGCATGGGCTCATGGCTCACCTACGGACTGGGAAGTGAGTGCGCGGACCTGCCAGGGTTCGTGGTGTTGCTTTCCGGTGAAAATCAGCCCGACGGCGGCAAGTCCTGTTGGGGAAGCGGCTTCCTGCCCATGGTTTATCAGGGAGTTGAATTCCGCTCGCAGGGCGACCCGGTGCTGTATCTCACGAATCCCGAGGGCGTTTCACCCGAGCAGCGGCGCGGGTCGCTGGATGTGCTGAAAGATCTCAATGAGATGAATTTGAAAACGGCGGCCGACCCGGAAATTACCACGCGAATCGCATCCTACGAAATGGCTTACAAAATGCAGACCAGCGTTCCAGATCTGGCCGACATTGCCAAGGAACCCGAGCACGTCCACAAGATGTATGGCACGGAGCCGGGCAAGAAATCCTTTGCCAACAACTGCCTGCTGGCGCGCCGGTTGGTGGAGCGCGGCGTGCGGTTTGTGCAGCTCTATCATCGCGGCTGGGACACCCACGGCACCAACGTGAATGGTGACATCGTGCATCGCCTGCCGAAACTGTGCCAGGAAACCGACCAGGCTGCCGCCGCCCTGGTGAAGGACTTGAAGCAACGCGGTTTGCTCGATTCCACGCTGGTGGTCTGGGGCGGAGAATTCGGACGCACGCCCATGAACGAAGCCCGCGACAAATCGAAGTTTCTGGGGCGCGATCACCACCCCCGCGCCTTCACCATGTGGATGGCGGGCGGAGGCATCAAGCCCGGCATGACTTTTGGCAAGACCGATGAACTCGGTTACAACGTGGTGGAAGATCCCATTGACATCCACGACATGCACGCCACAATCCTCAATCTTATGGGCATGGACCACACCAAATTGACATACAAATTCCAGGGCCGGGATTTCCGCCTTACCGATATTTCCGGAAACGTCATCAAGAAACTTCTCGCGTAAGCTTCTGCCCGCGCCGCGTCACCACGAAACACCGAACTCTCCTGGTGCCTTGGTGTCCAGGTGGTGTGCAGTGTTATGATCTGGCGAGGGAGCGGCAAATTACGTCCCGGCAATAACCGCCGCCGTCCGCGAGGAGCAAAATGGCAAAGGTTCATGTTGTGTCCCGGGCTTTGATCCTTCTGCCGATCGTGCTTGCTGCCACCGCGACGGTGCACGCACAGGAGACGCTCCCATCGGCGTTGCATGCAAAACTCGAAACGCGTTTGGCGAACGTTGCCGATCATCTGGACGGGGTGATGGGCTATGCGATTAAGGACCTGGCGACCGGCGAAACATTCCTGCGCCTGCCCGACACGGTCTTCCCTCAGGCGAGTTCCATCAAACTGACGGTCCTCCTGGAGTTGATGCGCCAGGCGCAGGAGGGAAAGCTATCACTCGACGAGAAGCATACGTTGCGGCGCAGTGAGATGACCCAGGGAGACACGGAACCGATCCTAACCATGCTGGGGGACGGCACCGTTACCTTGACACTGCGCGATCTTGCCATCTTCATGGTGGTGCTCAGCGACAATACGGCGACGAATATCCTCATCGACCGGTTGGGAATGGACAACATCAATGCCGGGGTTATTCGCCTGGGGCTCAAAGAAACCAAGCTGCGGCGTCACATGATTGACCTGGAGGCCGCCAAAAAGGGGAACGAAAACGTCTCCACCCCGCGCGAGATGCTGACACTCCTGGAAGAAATCAACGCCGGCCAGACGCTTGACGCTGTGCACACCAAGGATTACTTTGACCTCCTCCGGCTGCCCAAGGAGAGCGAATTCCACAAAGCTCTCCCTGAGGATGTTTCCATTGCGGATAAGCCCGGGGCGCTGGAAGGCGTGCGCTGCGATACGGGCTTGATCGACGTTCCGGGGCATCCGTTCATCATGTCGGTCACCGCCACCTACGTTGCCCGCGATGATGAGGGTGAGCACGCCGTTGAAGAAGTTGCGCGTGTGGCGTATGACTACTTCAACCGCCTGAGCCGTTCGAGTTCCTATGGCCGCGCTATTTCTTACAAGTAAAGTGGTGCCGAAGGCATGTCGCACGAGCTTGCGGCGCGCCACCCGTGAGGTTGTCCGAGGAGTATCCTCATGAGCTTGTTGCTGGCCTTCACCTTGATGATTCCACCTTCCCCCGGCGCGGTTGTGGTCATGCCCGTCGCCAACATGTATTCCGCCGCGAGTCAGGACGCCGACGTGGTGTCGCAAGCGACCTTCGGCTCGAGCGTGGTTCTGGTGGAAGAGAAGGGCGCATGGGCAAAGGTGCGCACGGAAGATGACTACACCGGTTGGATGGTGCTCGCGGCGCTGCGTCGCTACGGCGCGGCCGATCACGCATACGCTTCCACAGGAACAGTTGCGGAAGTGGAAAGCCTCTTTGCCAATGTCTACCGCGAACCCAATGTGACGAAGCACCAGCCGGTGCTGACGCTCCCGTTCGCGGTGCCTCTGGAAGTGGTGACTGAGCCCGAGAACGATGGCGGCCGCTGGGTGGAGGTTCGCCTTCCGGACGGGCGCACTGCCTGGGTTCAGCGCGGCGATGTCAATTTGAATCCCCGGCCGCTCAACGTTAAGGAGACCATCGAACTCGCCAAGCGCTTTCTCGGCTTCACTTACTTGTGGGGAGGGACTTCCAGTTTTGGATTCGATTGCTCGGGCTTTACGCAAATGCTGGTTCGCAAGCGTGGTATCTTGATGCCTCGCGACGCCGACAAGCAGGCGGCATGGGCAGGCGTCGTGCCGGTGAAACGCAGTAGATTACAGGCGGGGGATTTGCTCTTTTTTGGTGAGTCGCCCGAGAAAATCACCCACACCGGGATGTATATCGGCCACGGGAAATTCATCAATGACACGGCGCACGGGCATCCTGGGGTGCAGCTCAGCCGCCTGGGGGATCAGCCGAGGGCGCAAATGCTGGTGGCATGTAGGAGGTTGAAATGAACCGGCGCGACTGGGTTAAAACCTTGGGAGCGGCTGCCGTAGGGAAGGGTCTGGAGGGTCCGGCTGGGGCGCTGGGCCGGACGGGCGCCCTCCGCGCGGCCGGCAACTCTTCCACGACTCGGCTCGAGACTGAGATTGTCCGCCTGAAGCTACAGCACACCTGGACAACCACGATGTCATCGAGTGCGTATCGTGACACCCTTCACGTGCGGTTTATTCGCGACGGCGTGACCGGCCACGGCGAAGGTGCGCCCATCGTCCGCTACCAGGAGAACGCCGTGGACGCGCAGCGGGCGGCCCGATCCGTGCAGGATTTGGTGACGGGGGCCGACCCCTGGCAATTCCAAAAGCTCGTGACGGAGATTTTTCATCGCGTGGCGGGACAATACGCGGCCAAAGCCGCTCTCGACATTGCCATAATGGATTGGGTTGGGCAAAAGTTGGGGGTGCCATTGTACCGCTACTTCGGCCTTGATCCGAGCGATGCTCCCATCACCACATTTTCCATCGGGATTGATACTCCGGAAATCACCCGCCAAAAGGTGCGGGAAGCCGAGCCTTTTCCCGTCCTCAAGATCAAAGTGGGCCTCGACACCGATGAAGCCACCATCGCGGCCGTACGCAGCGTCACGAACAAGCCCCTGCGCGTTGACGCCAACGAAGGCTGGAAGGACAAGGAAGAGGCCGTTCGAAAAATCAACTGGCTGGCAGGACAAGGAGTGGAATTCGTTGAGCAGCCCATGCCCGCCGCCATGCTGGAGGAGACGCGCTGGGTGCGGGAACGCGTGCACCTGCCACTGATTGCCGACGAGGCGTGCCAACATGCCAGCGACATTCCCAAGCTCGTGGGCATCTTTGACGGCGTGAACGTCAAGCTGGATAAGTCGGGGGGAATTCTGGAAGCCTTCAAAATGTTGCAAATGGCGCGCGCGTTGGGGCTCAAGACCATGCTGGGCTGCATGATCTCGAGTTCCGTAAGCGTCACGGCTGCGGCCCACCTTTCACCCCTGGTTGACTACGCCGACCTGGACGGAAATCTTCTGATCGCCAATGATCCCTTTCGAGGAGTGCAGGTCAAGGATGGAAGACTTCTGCTCCCGGATCTTCCCGGCCTCGGGCTCAAGCCGGCGTGAAGGCGCACCGGAAGATATCTTGAAGAATTCCCCCATTTGGAGATAATTAAAGAAGGGCCAGGAGACCACACAGCATGAGTGTTCTAAATATACTGAAGAGAATCAACCGGAAGCATTGGTTCATTTGCCACACGTGCCTGATGCAATCGAATCACGATCCGATGCGTTCACTTTTCTTTCAAGATACGCCGGGTGAGGATTTTATGGGACGCATGATGTACCCCTGCCCGCGCTGTGCCAGCACCAACACGCGATCGTTCCAGCAGCTTAAGGAAGAAGGCTCGGAACAAGCCTTGTTTGGATTGGAGCGCATCGTTCGGGAGCATCCACGCCAGAAGTTCGAAGTGAAGCCGGCCAAAATCTCCAACGCGTGACGTTGGCGCAGAGAGGCTCCCGATTGCAGCACCAAAACCAAGAACAGCCGGAAGGGAGCAATCATGCCCTGGTACCACTACGTAGCGTACTTCTTCGGGGGTGCATTCCTCGCGAACACCCTGCCTCATCTCGGTAATGGAATCTCAGGGCTTGCCTTCCAGAGCCCCTTCGCATCACCACCCGGGAAAGGCTTGTCCTCCTCGACGGTCAATGTCCTATGGGGCTTCTTCAACCTTGCTGTTGCCTACCTGCTCGTCTGCCGTGTGGGCAGCTTTGATCTTCACAATACGCCGGACGTGCTCGTGCTCGGGGCGGGCATCCTGACAATGTCGTTGCAGCTTGCCCATGCGTTCGGCCGATTCCATGGGGGCAATAAGCCGGTGTAGCGCTGACTGGCGCCGACCGGTTGTCAAGCTACCCATGGCGGCACAACAGAACACGTAGCCCGGCGCGGCGGAGCCGCAACCAGAGACGTGCCACGGCCATCTTGGCCGTGCCCGGGCACGGGCGGGAGAAGCTGTTAAGAAATAAACAAACTCACGCAAAGGCGCCAAGACGCAAAGACCGCAGAGAATAAATGGTCTGTTTTCTTAGCGCCTCTGCGGTTCTTCCCTCTTGTGCTCCCCAACCTGAGGGCAGGCGTCCGCCTTGGCGATTTGGGGCTTTTGCAGTGGAAGAACCGCGGACCTCAAAAACGGAGGTCCGCGCTACGTACCGGGTTCGCGCCATGTGTGCCTGTTTTCGGTATAATCGCCCCCACAGATTTTACTCAGTCCACAACAGCCACGCGAGGTGGCAATGAGATTCCTCAAAACGCTGACCCTTTCCATACTGGCGACGGCATTGGTCTTTGCCCTGACTGCCGGGGCGCAGCAGAAGCTCGTAGCGCCGGGCTTGAACCCGGCACATGCTTGCGTAGCGGCGAGTTTACCTCGCCATGGCGGCGTAAAGCCGCCGCTACGGTATGCCGCCCTAAAGGTCGGCGGGACTGTAGCGGCGGTCTCCGACCGCCGATCGGCGGTGGGGACACCGCCGCTACAAAA
>Ga0182027_10013318_pt1 | contig 11477 bp, 11 predicted proteins | sample 712E1DmetaG_FD_121300 | JGI IMG/M metagenome (GOLD analysis project Ga0182027, IMG submission 121300) | Permafrost microbial communities from Stordalen Mire, Sweden - 712E1D metaG (Illumina Assembly) | ecosystem: Environmental > Terrestrial > Soil > Wetlands > Permafrost | place: Sweden...
CATGTCCCCGAAGCGATAGCGAAGTGGGAAGCATGGGGTTAGTACCTATATCTGGATTATATACGCTTTTTGCGTAGATAATATATAAAGTAAACTTATCCCATGCGAAGCATGGGGTTAGTCCAAAGGTGTTTCATGAAAAACCGTAATGCAGGCTGGACAATCATAGAAACAATGCTGATTGTTGTTATCGTGGGGATTTTGACGGCTGCAGGTATACCCAAGTACAGCCAAATGATTGAGGGAATGAAATTGCGCTCCGCAGCCGTGAATATCCAGCGTTCCCTGATTGCCGCCAGGACACGGGCCATAGCTGATCCAAACATTCACTGCGGCGTTTTTTTCGATACCACATCAACCAAATCACGCGTATTCATATATTCCGATTCATCTGGTACTCCTTATACCGTTTCCGTGGGTGATACCACGGTGAAATATCTCGGAACGTATACTGTTCCTAAAACCATAAAAATCTCAATCGGCGCTAACCCCATAACCAACAAGTGTGTGGTTTTCAGGGGCGATGGTTCGGCAAAATATGGTGGCGACGTCGTGGTGACCAATGCATACAATAAAACAAAAACAATAGATATTCTGGCGGCAACCGGAAGGATTAAGATCCAATAATATGAACCTTCGGAAAACGAGTTTGACAAACGAGTATGGGTTTACAATGGCGGAAGTACTTATTTCTGCGCTCATTGTCGTTTTCGTCGCGATTTCGTTTTTGATGTGGCAAAAAACGACCTGGACTCAGACAAGACTGACCAACAGGCAGATGCTTGCGTCACAGGTCATTGAAAAACAAATTGAAGCACGCAGGACGGTAATTTCTCTTAATCCGGTAACTAATTTCAATGCTTTTAAAACAATGCCCGGGAAAGATACGATTATAACCGACAGTTCCACCACGATCCCAATAAAGGTGGAATGGAAAATCTACGATACCATAAAGGCGCCGAATGGAGATAATGTCAATAACGTTGTCAGTGTTAAGCTCATTGCGAGTTGGGGTTCCGGCAAAGTCGATTCCCTGAAAATGTGGGCCAATATATCGCAAAATTTTTAGATGAAGGTTGCTTTTGTGAAACTTCCAAGAAATCTGCGCAGTACCAACGGCTTGACACTTGTCGAATTAATGATAGCCATAACCATAAGTTTTGTCTCGATTTTAGGGATTTACCGCATGTTTTCGGCCAGCCTGCGCAGTTATAATTTGCAAACCCAATTGACCCAGATGCATCAGGACGCGACATTTTCGATACATAAAATAAGCGAAGCGTTGATGCAGGTCGGTTCAGCACTGCCGCAGAAAAATTATCAAATAATTTACGGCGATGCCGACAGTGTATGTCTGCTTGCAAATTCAACAGGATCATCATATACATTCTCGTCAAATCTATTGTCGTCAAACATCATAGTCATGACCGATGCAAGTGCATTTAAAAACCAGACGTTCATTTTAAAGGATTCTCTTGATTCGTCGGTTACGAAATTCACGATCTCCAAAGTTGATACGAATGCGGTACAGGACACTATTTTTTTGACCACAAGCGGGACTTTTTATTCCGGGACAACGATTTACGGGGCCAATACTTTTTATTATTATAAGAGCGGTACAAACATCATGTTCAAGCAGGATACAGGTTCAGCATCGGTTTTAGCTGAAAATATCGACTCTCTTTCGTTTACGTATTATACAAGTTCGCATGCCGCGACTACAAATTGGACGCAGTTCTACTCTGTTAATATTTATCTGCGCGCCAGAACCGCACTTCCTGATCCTAAGTACAAGTACCCCGGAATCAATGATGGCTACCGGCGGGTTCCCATGAGTATTGAAGTGCGGTTCAGGAATAAAATCTGAAACCGTCTTTGATGCCGCTCCGATTATGATCCACTCAGCATATATTGCACCATCTCTTCAAAATGACCCATTGCCTCGTTACGGATATATTCCGAATTTTTCCACTCTTTGTTGATACTGCTTTTAATGGTATTTACATCCGCACTATTCTCCAAGTCTATGGCATGGCGCGACGAGACAATGTTTTTTACGAAAAGGAAGGATGTCCCGTCGGTAAATTCCAAATGCCATGCCAAAGAACGATAAAGTGCCTTGATCAATGCGTGTTGCTCATTGAAAATTGCCGAGGGCAAGGCCGCCTGTGTTATGTGGAACTTATCCGCTACGTTGAAAAACAATTCCGGATTATTCCCAATAGCAAGATATTCCGCAAAGAATTCCGGAGGCCGGATGATAAGCCTTGTGTCGGCAAACACTTTTTTGGGAGGATAAAACTCCCAAATCAAATATCCCCCATATCGTAAGTCGTTGTACATTTCCCCGGAAACAGGATTTGCCTTAAGATAATTGCAGATGTTTTGAGGAAAACGAAACGGTGATAATTGGCTTTTGTGAGGATAGGTTTTTATTATTGAATACTGTTCCAATCCCAAAAATGCCAGAAAGCAAAATCCTCCCAGGGTCAAAGCGGCAATGATTTTTGCAGAAGAAATTCCCCATACCTGTTCAAGGTCATTAAAAGTTTCTGATACTAAATATGACATGAGGGGGACAATGATTACAATGAACAAAGGCACGTTTCGCACTGCATTGAAAGCAAGATACCCAAACCCCAAAACCAGGATGATATGGGCAATGCGAAGTTTTTTAAAGTTTACAATAAATAATAATAAGGCAAACGGTAGGGAAACGAATACGATAGTACGGTATATGCTTTCATATCCATGCAACGCCAATAGAGGTATGTTTTCGGAAATATTCGTGGAATAAATATTGTTCGCGTTCGGCATTATTCTGCCGAATAAGGTAAGCGGTAAAAGCATGCCGGAAATTCCATAGGGATTTGCAAAACATGCGATGCAACTTGCAACCAGCACCCAGGAAAAAAAATGGTCTGGTCTTTTTTCCATGTTTTTTTGCGTTTGCAGTTTTTTTAAATATTCGATCGCAACATTTTCAAGCCAATAGGCTGCGATGATGAAAAGCCCGACAGGGTAAAGCCCTTGGGAATTTGTCCAGATGATTTGAATGGGAATGCAAAGCAAAAGCCATTGTTTTGCCCTGCGGCCGGATCTGACTTGCTCAAAAAGCAACAAATACACCACCATAAAAGCCATTGTCAGAAGAATCGGCCGTATGCAAATAAGATAACGGGCATAGTACAAAAAAACCACTGTTGCGATGGCGCTAAAAATCCTATACAATGGTTTTGGAAAAATGCTTGCGATTATTAGAGTAGTGACGCTGATCGCAATTGCTTTAAAAACTAAAAGGCCACTAAGCCCGCCGATGCAATAAATACCGTAGGTAAGCAATTGAAACAGCCAGTGGAGGTCTACCCATTTGGGAGAAACGAGTGTAAAGCTGAAAGGATCGGTATACAATAGATGCTTTTGCGCAATGATTTCGCGCCCTGCGGCAAGATGCCAAAAAATATCGGAATCGGTAATGGGAAAATACGTAAAGAATGCCGATAGACCGATGCATATAACCATCACGATAAAGCTTTTGAGGGATCCTTGCTTCAAGGTTTTTTTCCTGTTTTGTCGGCTTTGAAAAAGGGCAATTTGAGCCCGGCCCATGTTCCATTATAAGGTTTTCCGCTTTGCGCCAGAGATAGTCTGTTTTGTAAATTAGTATCATTTGGAAAATAGCGCAAACCTTTTGCAAAAATTATGGCAGCGGAATCGTATTGCTTTTGTGAAAGCAACAGAGCGCCATAATTGAGAGCGCAATTATTGAAATTCGGACAATCATTGTAGAGGCGAGAAAATACGATCAAAGCGGAATCGTTGTTGCCGTTTTGTGCCAGGCACAGTGCGTAATTTCCCTGAACTTCGGGAATTTTTGGCAACCTGCGCATTGCCTGTTTTCCATAAAACAAAGCTTCCTTTATAGTATGGCGCGCTAAAAGTATTGTACACGTATTATAGCACAACACGCCGATTACTTCCTGTTTTGTCATGGAATGCAGATCATACCACGGATTTGATTGCAATGCATACCTGTTTTGATAATAAGAATCCGGATGGTGATATCCGTTTTTATTCGGCTCAATATTATAGCGAATATTCCCATCGTCAAATCGACAGAAAAAATGTCCGGGTAGCATCACGCCGAATAAAGGGCAATTCATTTGTTCGGCAAGCATAAGCATAATCAATGAAACGCCGAGGCATGCACCATGTTTATTCGCAACTATGTCATGCGGCAAAAGGGATAAAAAAGAGGTGTCGTTAGCGTCGTATGTAATGCTCCAATCGGTGTATACCCTTGCACAGATGGAATCGGTTAGCGAGGGAAGAGCGCTTTTTTTTGCCAAAGAAGCGTGACCCATGGAATCGATTTTATTGTAAAAGTCAATAAAAAGCGAAGTGTCTTTTTCTTGCGTCATGCTCATAATATGCCGCGAAATGTTTTTGCAGGCAGAGGTAAGAGACAGTGAATCGTCCAGGTCGGGCCATTTGGAATGTGAGGCAAAGACATTGTTGTTTACACAAGAAAATGAAACTATGGCTGCTATCGAACCAATTATGGATAGTAAAATGATTTGACGTGTATTGCGTGACGTAGCTATTTTCTTAACCCCATCGTCACCTTCCTCTACTCCTGTAAGGAAAAGGGGAAGGGAGAAAAAAACATGGCCATATGGTAAAATACCATGCGGAGGATGCATTTTTGTTTTATTTTTGTTAGTATGAAGATAGCGACGTTCCTAAAATTTTTCAGACCAAAATATCTTATTCGAAACAGGTTTGGATTTTGCCCGGTTTGCGGGCATAGGTCTTTGTTTTTATTGACAGACACTATTGATAAAATCAGGAACCATGCTATTTGCGTGCGCTGCGGAAGCGTTTCGCGTCACAGGCATGTTGCCTTGACCATTCTAAAAAAATTCAAGTATAAAAACATCCGGAAATTATCGGATTTCGGGAAGCGCATCGATTTGGCCGTGTTTAATTCGATTTCGTTTGGGCCAATTGTCAAGGCAATGGGACGTCATCCCCATATTGTTTGCTCCGAATATTTTGATTCTGTAAAGTCGGGAGACTTCAAAGGCGGGGTTTTATGCGAGAATTTTGAGGACTTGTCGTTTGAAAACGAAACATTCGACCTTGTGATATCGGAGGATGTTTTTGAACACCTCAAGGATTATAAAAAAGGTTTTTTGGAAGTACTACGGGTGCTTAAAAAAGGCGGGATCCATGTGTTTTCCATTCCATTTTATTTTGGCAAGCGCACAAAAAACCTGTTTGAAATAAAAAATGGCATAGAGACCCCTCTTGGGGAAATTGAATATCATGGTGACCCGGTCCGCGGAATGATTACTACCTATACTCATTTTGGAGAGGATGTAAAGGAATTTCTCAATGACATAGGGTTTGATGTGGAAGTCGATATTGCCAATGCTTCTAACCAGCGGCGTTTCGGAACATACGATTGTTTTACGTTTGTAACGACCAAACGATGAGCGTTACAGATCAATGATAAGCAGCGTGATGTCGTCTTCCGGCACCTGCTGGGATCCGCAGAACGCTTTTTGGGCCGCCAGGATTTTTTCCACTGTTTCCGAAGGGGTACACGAAAGTGTTTGTACGGCCGCATCGGTCAATTTAGACAATTCGAACATGTCCTCGTTTTTGTTTCTTGCTTCAGTCAATCCATCGGTATACAATACGATCCGTTCCTGGCCCGGTGTATAGTTGTAGCTTGTTTCCTTAAGCATCATGTCGGGGAAAATGCCGAGGAAAAGTCCGTCGGCTTTGATATGCAAATATTCATGAGTATCTTTATTTAAAAGAAGAATAGGGCAATGCCCTGCAGAGGTATAGGTCAAAACATGAGATTTGGTGTCGACCAGCGCATAAAAAATCGTCACGAAATTGTCTGTTTTAATTTCATTAAGAAACGTTTGGTTTATTATTTCCAATGTTTTTTGGGGCGATTGTTCTTTGGTGGCATGGGTCTTGAGCAATACCTTGACCATTGACATTATAAGGGCGGAGGAAATACCGTGTCCCGAAACATCGGCCACGATAATGCCGAAGGTGCCGGGAGAAATCTCGAACACATCGTAATAATCGCCCCCCACGGCATCGGCAGGGATGTATTTGGCGCCGATTGAAAAACCCGGGATGTCGAGGCTTCCCTGGGGCAAAAGTCCTTGCTGAATGGTGCGCGCATGTTCGAGGTCTGTGTTGATTTTTGCCTGCGCAACCTGCAGATCATGGTTGACAAGTGTTAGTTGTGAGTTCGCGTTTTGAAGGTCGTCGTTTGCCTTTTCAAGCGCATTGAAAATCCTGAAATTTTCGAGTATCAAACCCGCCTGGTTTATGACCGCCGAAATGGTCGTGATGTCGTCGCTTGTTATGGGGTTTTCTTTATCTGCCCTGTCCATCCAAAACACACCTTCAACCTTGAAACAGGAACAGGCGCTGCAGCCCTTGCGTTTATCATTTTCAGACTGCGCATTGAGCATTTGCCCGGAATTCGGGATGCTCCAGCAATAGGGATTATAGCTTCCGTAGGCAGGGCAGGTAAGTTTGTTGCAGTTTTTGACTTCCCAGCATTTCCGGGTCGCTTTATTTATAAGAGGAATCACCAAATATGAATGTGAATTAAGGATTTGCGCGAAAGGGTCGAATGATGCATCGGGTTTTTCGACTATAATGTGGCGGTTCAAAAAAATAGAATCAGTGATTTCCCCGCCTTCGAACCCGAGCGGAACGACAAGTTCCTCTACATTTGTGTCTGCAAGGCCAACCCATGATTTCGGCCGAAGATTGAATTGTTCCCTGTTCAGTTCAAATAATATGACCCGGTTGAAATTGATGATTTCCTGAATGCCCAGCAATACGGTTTTGATGATTCCGTCGAGGTCGGTGCAGGAATGCATCACCTTTGTCAATTCGTAGATCAATGAATTGCTCATCAACTGGGACTTCAGTTGTTCGTTTTTTTCCTGAAGCTCGGTATATTTTTCGGACAAATCATTGATATTCATAGTGTACGACGCAATTCTTTTAAGGATGAGTCCGTATCGTTTTTTAGTATACAATCGAAACCCTTTTAATAAAAGAAGATTTTTTTAAACCCCGCGCTTTGCAGCGGTATTGCATTAAAATTCAGGGTTTGCCAGGTATTGATAATAAGCGGGCCAGGAATGTATTTTATACCGTTACCTAATCCGTTGCTCCGCAACTGGATAGTTTTATATGGTATTATCTACGCAAAAAGCGTAGATAATTGAGATATAGGTACTAACCCCGACCGGCTTTAAGGAGGATTACTTGGAAATTAAATACAGCAAGAAAAAACAGGAAATGCGGCAAGATCCGTTTATGGATTTTTTAAACGATGCCAAGGATTTTGTCATTAAAAACAGCAATTCTCTGATTATCGGTGCCATTGTTGTTTGCGTTGTTTTATTCGGCGGATTCGGGTACCGGTATTTTAAAAAGTCAAGTGAAATAAAGGCGCAGGAATTGTTCGGAAAAGCCATGCTGACCTACCAGACCGGCGATGTGACAAAAACGTTTGAGGCATTCAAAGCCGTTATTGAAACCCATAAAAACTCGGTGCAGGCCTCGTACAGCGCTTTTGTGCTTGGGAATCTTTTGCTTGGCCAAAACAAGTATGACGAGGCCATCAATTGGTTCAAGGAAGCGCAATCCGCCGACGTTCGGACCGGGTTTGTCGGCGCCGACGCCTTAGAGGCAATAGCAACATGTTATGAGGCAAAGGGCAACAAACAGGAGGCTTTGGAATATTTGCAAAAAGCAATGAAGGACGACAGGGTGCGTTATCGTTTTCCGCAATTACAATGGAGATCGGCCCTTATTGCCAGAGACCTTGGAAAAGTTGGCGATGCCAAAAAGTTTTGCGAACAAATCATAAGCGATACAACGGCGCAGGCAGCTTCGTATAAACAAAAAGCCGAAAATTTTCTGACCGAGATTTTGGTTCTGGAAAAATCCTGAACAAAATGATATACTAATTTCGGGTCATCAAAGTGTTGCGGGTGGTTTTTAAACCTTATCACCCGCAGTGTTTTTTTTGTGGCTCTAACAATTACGAAAACAAGGAGGATCATTGATGGATATTATTGTTTTGGACGGTTTAAAAACAAGGCGGAATGAATTGACCGCCATTTTGGAAAAAGGCAGGCACAAAGTCGTTTCTTGTTCATCGAGCAACGATTTTATGACGGCCGTTGCCTCTACAACGAATGCCCATGTTTGCGTTGATGTCGATTCGTGGCACCAGGGACGCGCGATGTATTCTTATTTTCAAATTGGTAAAAAATTGGAAGGCGTTCCGGTGGTGTTTTATAATGCACCGCAGAATTTTACGGCGCTTGCCGACAGGCAGCGGAATGAAAAAGATTATGTTTTGACAAAACCAACGGACGTGGAAGCAATAGCGGAAGCTTTGTCAAATACGATATAACCGATGTGATTACATTGGAGACGTATGGCCGTACGCCATCAGAAAACGTTGATTTTCGCCGACTGCGACAATGGCGGCATAATTCATGTTGCCAATATCAAGGGCGGTGTCGGGAAATCCACGGTAGCAACAAATTTGGCTGCTGCGTTTTCGAAAAAAGGGCGTACGCTGCTTATTGATTTGGATGTCCAGGGCAGCGCCACCGTTGCCCTGGGCGTTGATACGGCTTCGGTCAAAAGGTCCTCGTGGCAATTGTTCTCCCAAAGGTTCTGCTCCACCAAGGCGCCCGGTCCGGTCACTAAGGGCTCGGTTTCCGGAAAATTGAAGTCTGCTGTTTATTCCCTTGAGTCGTATCTTTTTTCCGGACTCATTGGCTGTGGGGAAATTCCCCAGCTTACCCACAACATCCATGAAGGTCTGGATCTGATTCCGGCCAATTCCGATTTGTTCAAATCCATATTTTTCTTCCATTTGCAAAACTTCACCTATAATCTTGAACTCTGCAGGCAGTACTACGAATATATCGTTGTCGATACCCCGTCGGTATGGAATGCCCTGACGAAAACGCTGTATAAAAAAAGCAGTTTAAACCTTATTCCCGTCACCCTGAACGCGCTTGCCACGAAAAGCCTCAAAGACTACTTTGTCAATGTTAAAACCATGGCGCGGAAAAACCCGGCCATCCGGGTGCGAATCATCAAAAACGAGGTGTTTGGAAGCCAGGAATCTAAAATCAAGGGCAAAACCCGCACCATGAATGAGAATAGAAAATACCTTGACGGACTATGCGAATCGGTACAGGTGAGAACAGAGAACGGGTTGTCGATTATTCCGCAATCGGTCATGTTCGACCTGGAAATTCCGGAGTCTGCAACGATTCGCGATGCCCAGGATGAGGGAATACCGGTGCAACAATTCCATCAATATAGCGCTGCCACTCGCGCCTTCGACGAGCTTGCAAGGCGGGTTCAATATGTCCTGAACAGTCCTTTGCCGAAAGGAAAGGTGGCCTGGGCGAGGCAAGTATATGGGCTCCCCGGATTTGTGCCCAAAATTGCGGCTGCAGTCATTGCTGCCGTGATTCTCGGCAGCACCATGCCGGCCTTCAATCCTGTGACACCGCGACCGATTGCGCCGGCCCAGCTTGTAGATCCAGGCAGGCACTTGATAATGCATACGTTTTCTCCGGGGGAATCGCTGAGCAAATATGCGAAATTCGTCATTTGCAGGTACAGGGCTTTTGTTCCCGGTCCGAATGAAATAAATACATATTGTCAAGAAACCATGGACGATTTCAACCGGACGCGGATTGCCGGGGAAGCAAAAATCAGAAGCATTGGCGAAATACCCCCGAACATGACCATAACGTTTTATCCGCCCTCAAAAATAGTCAATCCGCGTGAAAAACAATTGCTCCCTGTGTATGAATTTTTCATGACAATGGTCGATGACACATGCTCGTATATCACCGGTGATTGGCTCGAACGGGGAAGCGGCGGCGGCACACCACATTACGGCATTGACGTAGCAGCGGCCCTGGGCTCAAAAATCATTACTCCCATCGATGGTATCGTCATCACCAAGGACAGCCCGTCGGGCGGGCATTCGCTTGGTGTTGTCAAGGACGGGACGATCCTGACCTTTTCACATATGGACAAACGGTTCTTTTCCAGCGGCACCTTTATCAAACGGGGAACAGCGGTAGGGACCGTAGGGCTTACCGGCCAAACAACCGGGCCGCACGTTCATGTAGGGTACGGCATAAAAAGCGGGCCCGGCGACGGAATAGATTTCGGCAAAAGTTTTTATAAGTTTACAGACCCGAAATTATTTTATTACAGAGAACTGTATATTGTCAAATCCGACCAATGACGCCAAACAATGGTTCGACGGGAGTAGGTAATGCGCTATTATCCGATCAAAAATAAAAAATTTGCGAGAGGGGAAATCATATTCTCCGAAGACAGCGAAGCGGACGGGATGTATATAATTCAATCAGGCCGGGTCAGGATTTTTAAAACCACAGGCGGCGATGAAAAAACTGAAATCGAATTATGCACCCTTGGCCCTAAGGCAATGTTCGGTGAAATGGCCATGATCGATGATAATCCGCGTTCCGCAAGCGTCCAGGCGATTGTTCCGACCATGTGTACCGTTATTACCCGTAAGATATTTGAGGAACAGTTGCAGCATATTCCCGTTTGGATGGTCAATATGATCAAGATTCTTGTCACACGATTACGGGAAACAAACGATAAGCTCCGCACTTTTATAGAAGAGCAGGGGCCCGAAGCGCCGCAGGACACGGGCAGGATCATAACGGTCGATGAGGACACGGTTTCGCAGATGGAGGGCATTTCTCAGGCATCTCATAATACTGACTATGGGAAAAGCTTTGTGTCCGATGAACTTTTTAAGGATTTACTTGGTGACGGAAAGTAAAAAACGATTGTGTAACCGCCTACCTGAGGACCATTAATGCCCCCGAAATTACTCGCATTTGATCTCGACGGAACGTTATTGACATCAAATAAAACACTTTCACTTGCTAATAAAGAAGCACTCGTCGATATGGCTGCCTGCGGGTGCATCGTTGCGCTTGCATCGGGAAGGCTTGGTTCCAGCATGCAGCGGTATGTGCATGAAATCCCTGTTGATGTGGCGCTTCTCACGCTCAACGGCGCAGCGGTGTTCATGGGCGCGTCCCACGGTTCCAAGCTTGTGCATTCCGCGCCCCTGTCTGCGCATTTCGCAGACCAGCTTATCGCGCGGTCATGCGGCAAACAGTATGCGGTCAACTATTACATAGACGATAATTTATATGCCGTGCGCAATGCAAACACGGCTAAATGGATGGATCTGTATTATTCTCAAACAGCAACGCCGTGCGAAACCGTGCCGTCGTTCGACAGGTTTGCCGGACGGTCTCCAAGCAAAATCATATTTGTCGGCGACAGCGCGGAACTTGATAAAGAAGAGGCGGCCTACCGCAAAGAATGGG
>Ga0182027_10013319_pt1 | contig 11476 bp, 9 predicted proteins | sample 712E1DmetaG_FD_121300 | JGI IMG/M metagenome (GOLD analysis project Ga0182027, IMG submission 121300) | Permafrost microbial communities from Stordalen Mire, Sweden - 712E1D metaG (Illumina Assembly) | ecosystem: Environmental > Terrestrial > Soil > Wetlands > Permafrost | place: Sweden...
GAAGTTTTTAGCCACAAATTAGCCGAGATACTCACTAAAGGTAATATATGTATCGGAAATTTTTATAAAAAATGGTATGGTACAAAATCTACGATTGTAAGTTATGGCGCAATAGAGCCAAAAAGAAATATTAAGTTTAAGAAACCGGGCGTTGAAAAGAAAATATTATTTGCAGGAAGACTCGAAGAAGAAGCAGGAGTTATGGATTATTTAAAGGCACTAACTCTTTTGCCGAAAAGATTTAAATATTCAATAGACATTCTAGGAGACGGAGCTTTGAAAAATGAAGCCGAGAATTTTTGCAATGAAAATAATATCAAGGCAAGGTTTCATGGTTTTATAATAAACGTTGAAAAATACACTGAAAATGCCGATTACGTTTTTGTTTCAAGATACTTGGGAATTTTGGAAACCTTGGCTCTGAAGAAGCCAATTTATGCGGTTTATAACAATAAAATTAAAAAAGATTACTTACAGATGACGCCATTTAGAAATTTTATTTTTATAGAAAAAAATGCAGAGGAAATAGCTTTTGATTTAATGCATAAAAAATATCAGAACAAGATTGAGGTAGGATATAAATGGGCGGTTAAACAAACATGGAATAAATTGGTTAACGATTATTTATCTCTTTGGGGTATTTCTTCCTAAATTTATCTTTTTCTTCTTGTTTACATAGTAGACATAACAAATTGATGTTACTAGACCAATTAAACTTATTTTATAGGAAATACTTCTATCTGGGGTATCTTCGAAAGCTAATTCTATATTGTATTTACCCTTAGGCAATTTAAAAGTAATAACTCCCGGAAATTTGTTATTTTTGTAATTTAAGTTTTGGTTCCTCCCGTTAACTAATAAGGTCCATCCCGGGAAGTAAATCGTCTTCTCAATAAATTCTGTTTCTGAATAGACATTTAGATTATAAAAATGGTGGTAAGGGGTTCTTTTTATTTCTTTTACAGTTGCGGATCCAGTAATTACTTCCAAATTTTTTGCTTTAAAAGGAATTTTCTTTGAATTTACCCAAATTGGACCTGACGCCTCGAGTCCATTAAATGTAGTTGGAGTAGCATTCATAATTCCTTTCAATGTTTGATCATTCATATTTATCATAGTTCTATTTCCCCAGTTAAGAATGGTATAGGAGATAGTTATTATTACTAAGATTGCTGTGAACCAATTTTTATTTATTATTTTTGTCAAAATTCCAGCAATAATTCCAGTAAAAATAGCAACTAACACTAAAAGTCTTACCGGGAATTGAAAACTTTTTATCAAAGGAATTATGAACCAAATTGGTTTTGAAACAGGAAAAATCATAAATACTAAAAAGAAAAAAATAATTAAAGAAAATATAAGAAGATTTCTTATTTCTCTGCTTAACTTACTTTTAAAAAGAAAAAACAATGACATTAAAACAACAAAAAGTTGTGTATAGCCAATTATTAAAGACAGCTCTCCATTATGACCTTGAAACAAAAATCCAAATCTATATGGAGAATACAATATTTGCCAGAAGGAAGAGGAAACAATTATTGTTGATGGTTGGATATATTTGGATTCAGCTAAAATTGGAAACCAATAAAAAGAAGAAATCAAAACGGCAAGGATTAATGAAAAGAAGTAATTAAGGATATTAAAAATTTTTAAATCGCTCTTTTTATAAAAAACAAAAATTGCATAAAGAATAAGAATTGGTGTAAAAGCTAGCGCAGTAACTTGATGGGTCAAAATTAATAGAAAAAACCCTACTGATAAAAAAACAAAATACCTCAGCTTTCCTTCATTAATATATTTTTTAGTAAGATACAAAAGTAACGGCGGAAAAACAAAAGAGAGACTTTCGGCAACAGTAGCTCTAAAATGCATATCAATAAGGTGATAAGGGGCAAACAAATAAAAAATGGCAGCGACAAAGGCAAACTTTTTGTTTTTAAGTTCTTCATTGGCCCACAAATACATTGTTGTTCCGGAGATAATAAATGATATTGCAAAAACTAACTTAACACTATCTAAGAAAGAAAAGCCGAAAAGGTGAATTACCGACCCGAGAAAATAAGGGAGTTGGTAAGCAAACATAAAGTAAGGATCTCCAAAGCCGCCATAGAAGTCCGGTGTCCATCTGGGCAAAGTATGTTCAGTGAATAAAACATTAAAGTAAGAGATAGTCCTCATTGCGTGATAGCTTAGATCTCCGCTTTGGTAGGAGCCGTTTCTAAAAATACTAATAATAGGAATTATGGAAATTAAGACCAGAAGAATAAAGAAGTTAATTTTCTTTTTAGGAAAAACATACATATAAAAAACAACAGAAAACAAAAGCAAGAGACAAAGAACTAAATTAACAATAATCAGGTGGTAGGAAGGAATCATAAATAATATTAGTGATATAATAAGCGGAAATAATGGTAAATTCAATAATCAAAGCTTCTTTAATCACAACTATTTACAACGAATCAGACTCAATTGGAACATTTTTGGACTCAATAAAGCTTCAGCTAATAAAGCCTTCCGAAATAATAATTGTTGATGCAGGGTCAAAGGATGGCACTCAAAAAACAATAAAGCAATTCATAAAAGAGAATAAAAATTTAAATATTAAACTATTTATAAAACGAGGCAACCGGTCCATCGGCAGAAACGAAGGAATTAAGAGAGCAAGAAACGAATTCATAGTAGTAACTGACGCAGGTTGTATTTTAGATAAGAATTGGTTTAAAGAAATTACTTTGCCATTTAAAAATAGCAACGTTGATGTCGTTGCAGGTTTTTACAATCCTTTAATAAAAAACGTTTTTCAAAAGTCGCTGGCAACATATACATGCGTAATGAAGGATGAGTTAAGCAAAGAGTTTCTTCCTTCATCAAGATCCATTGCATTTAAGAAATTAGTATGGAAAAAGATTGGTGGATATCCTGAAAATCTTGATACTTGCGAGGACTTAGTCTTTGCTAGTAGGCTTAAGAAAGAGGGCTTCAAGTTTTTTGTAACAAGCAAAGCAATCGTTTATTGGCCTCAAAGAGATAATTTAATTGAAGCTTTTTCTCAATTTTATAATTACGCATTGGGGGATGGCAAAGCTCACTACTTTAGAAGAGGGACTCCTTTCTTGTTTCTAAGATTTTTATTTCTAATTTTGTTGATTGTACTTTCTTTAAGATCTAGCGTTTTTTTGTATGTCTTAATTATTTTGGTAATTCTATATTTAATTTGGTCAATATCAAAAAACTATAAGTATGTAAGAAATTATTTAGGCTTTGCTTACCTGCCTATTTTACAGATAATTTCAGATATTGCCGTAACTATTGGTACGACCGTAGGTTTTTTAAATAGCTTCAAAGATAATTGACAATAAAAAAACCTTATGGGAGAATAAGGCACTAATGGATGCATCTATAACCCGTAAGATAAAAGGAAAAAAAATTTTAATAACAGGAGGAACCGGATCATTTGGGAACTCTGTAGTAGATAGATTATTAACTTTTAATCCCTCAAGAATTATTATCTTCAGCCGTGACGAAAAAAAACAGTTCGATATGCGTAACAAATTTGATAGCCCAAAGCTACGTTTTATTATTGGAGATGTAAGAGATAGGGAGTCTATTAAAAGAGCGAGTAGGGGAGTCGATTATATTTTTCATGCTGCAGCACTAAAGCAAGTTCCAACCTGTGAATTTTTTCCCATGGAGGCAGTTAAAACAAACATTAACGGAACTTACAACGTGTTGGAAGCGGCAATTGAAAATAAGGTCTCAAGTGTTGTCGTACTGGGAACGGATAAAGCTGTTTATCCGATAAATGCAATTGGACTTTCAAAAGCGATGATGGAAAAAGTAATGATCGCAGAGTCAAAAAGTTACGTTGCAGATCCAAAAGTAAAAACAATATTGTGTGGAGTAAGATACGGAAATGTACTTTATACAAGAGGATCGGTTATTCCCTACTTCGTTAGTTTAATTAAGCAAAACAAAAGATTGCCCGTTACAGATTTTAACATGACAAGGTTTTTGCTTCCCCTAGACGATGCGGTTTCTTTGGTTCTCTATGCTCTTACCAAAGGAAAAGGAGGATATATATATGTTAAAAAGTCGCCTTCTTGTACTCTTGAAACACTGGCAAAGGCAATCTGCAGCATTTTTGATTATAAAAAAGGATTTTATGAGGTTGGAATAAGAGCGGGAGAGAAAAAGCACGAAACATTAGTTACAGAAGAAGAACTATTTAGGACAATCGAAAAAAAAGATTATTACCAAATTCCTCCCGAGAGCCAGGGACTTGATTACAATAAGTATTTTTATCGAGGAACAAAGGCAGATTTGGATAAGATTAATCCATACACTTCATTTTCAACAACACAATTAAACGTAGAACAAACAATAAAAATGCTCCTTAAACTCCCTGAGATAAAAGAGGAGTTGAAGATTAGGCAAAAAGAGATAAAACTAAATACTTAAAATAATCGTAAAAAATTTCCGGGGTATATCTAAAGTGGGACTTTGAATTTTTTCTAACTGTTAGGGTGTTTGGGATTTCTGCGAATTTCGCTCCTCTTTTTTTAAGATGATATATTTCCTCCAGTATTATTGAGAAATTATTTTCCTTAAACTTAACTCCTTTTAATAAACTTAATCTAACCATTTTAAATCCGTTTGTATAATCTTTAATGCCAAGTCCTAAAAATAATTCAGCAAGATTATTCCCTACTATAGACACTACTCGTCTAAAAAGAGGTACGTTTAAAACCTTACCATTGTCTATGTACCTTGATGCCTTTACACAATCAACTTTATTCGACATAGCATTAATAAAATCATGAATGTATTTTGGATCATTTGTTAGGTCGGAATCCATAGTTATGTAATATTCAAAGCCATCTTTTATGGCCTGTTTTATTCCTGTGCTTAAAGCGTGACCATATCCTTTATTTTTAGGATAACTGATAACCTCTACTTTATTTTTGTAGACTTTATGTTTCTGGTTTAAAATTTCCAACGTTTTATCTTTGCTACCGTCGTTAATAGCTAGTAGTTTGGTAAAGTTTTTTATTTTTGATAATTCTTTAACTACTTTATCTACACAATTAGAAGCCGAAACTTCTTCGTTGTACATGGGGATAATAATTGCAATTGAATTTTTTTTAAATTTTAATCCCATCTTCCATGAAAGACCTTTTTATAGGTAGGTGGTTGTTTTTAGGCAAAAAACCTCTTAGGTTATTTGTTCTTAATCTCTTAATAATGTCTTTTGCGATTCTTTCGGATGCTTTTCCATCTCCTAGCGTTTGTTTCCATTTTGTTCCCGTTATTTTTTCAAGCTTTTTGAAAATTATTTCCGGTGTGTATTTTTTTGGTTGATCCGGATCAAATTTAACGCAGCCTTTTACATCGTATACTTGAGGTCTTTCTGTTGCTTTCCTTATGTTTACACAGGGAATATTTAATACCGATGCCTCTTCGTTTAATGTTCCCGAATCTGTAAGAACTGCTTTACTGTGAGTTAGTAGAATTAAGATTTCTTCGTATCCGATAGGATCTACCATTATTAAATTCGTCGGTAGTTTTAATTTTCTTTGTTTTATAATCTTTTGAGTTCTGTAACTTGCTACAAAATAAACAGGGAATTTTGTATTCTTAACAAGATTAAGAATTGTATCAAAAGATTTGTCTATTTGAACATTTTCCCGTCTGTGGCAGGTCATTAGATAGTATTTGCCTTCTTCGATTCCTCGACTGGAGAAAAACTTAGAGGATGCCTTTTTTTCCAGCCTTTCTTTTTGCTTAAAATAAAACTCATTTAAGATGTCAACTATTGGATTACGGACAACAACAATATTTCTGGGATTTAGTCCCTCCGCGATTCCTCTTTTTTTATATTCTTCTTCATATGTGTAAATAACGTCGGATAAATGATCAATAAGGGTCCTATATTTTTCCTCCGGCATTCGCCAGTCGTAAGAATGCCAACATCCTTCAATGTGGATTATTGGAATGTTTAACATTGCAGGAGCGATACATCCACCGGCTGTATCTGTGTCTCCCAAAAAAACAACCGCTTCAGGTTTAATTTTATCAAGAAGGGGATACAGTTTTTTAATTAGCTCTCCGCAAATTTCGGCATCTGTTTCTCCTTTGCACCCCAGTTCATAGTCGGCTTTTCTTACTTTAAGTTCTCTAAAAAAGATTCCTTTTAGATTGTCCGAATAATTCTGACCAGACCAAATGAAAACAACATCTATGTCTTTTTCTTTTTCCAAATATCTAAGTATAAGAACAGCTCTTATTAAGTCAGGTCTTAATCCTAAAACAAAAGCAATTTTTTTCTTTTTCATTCTCTAAAAAAATTTATTAACTCAGACAGGGCAATATTAATATCTTTTTCTCCAGGTAGAATATTATAAATCGATTTTAGTTGTCTGTCTATTGTTGCTTGGCTTTTAGCCCTAATAACCTCTTTAGTTATCTTTGCTTGTTTTAAAAATAAATAAATTAAGTCATATTTTGAAATTGGACCTAATGGTGAATAATGGATAATCGATGATTTACTTCTTACTTTGTTAAAATTGTCGTTTTTAATTAGATATTCACATACTTTTGCAAACTGTAGGGTAGTACATCCTGTCCAAGTGTGATTGGAGTATCCGTTTATTTTTTTTGCCGACTTTGCCCATTCAAGCAATCCCTTGTGGTTTATTAAATCAAGGCCAATTATAGAGGTTCTAATGTTTATGAAGTTAGGACTATTAACTTCTCCTTTAAGTTTCGATTTTCCGTAGGTCGTGTCAGGATCCGGACGGGTGTTCTCGTAAACTATTCCCGAGTTCGAAGAGAATACGGCATCAGTTGAAATATGAATAATTTTTATTCCGTACTTTTGACTTAAATAAGATAAGTTTTTTGGAAACAGTGAATTTACAGAGGACATATTTTTTATATTTATCTCTGTTGGAAGAATTCCGATGCAGTTAATAGCAAAATCTAATTCTTTTGTTTCTTTAATTATTTTTTTAAAATCTCTTTGTAAAGTAGATGAAGAAAGATAAAATAATTTTTCACTTTTCTTCCTGCTAGTTCCAAGGGTATTAGGATAGGTTGTCTTTAAATATTTAAATACAGTTTGGCCGAGCATTCCTTCTGCTCCAATAACTAAAATTTTTTTATTTTCCATTGCTATATTATTTTAACTTTCGGAAGAGGGGTAATAAACTTCCCGCCCATTCTCGAATATTTTTTATTTCTTTTTTTAATTTCATTTAAAAAAGCCCACGCAAATAAAACAGTATAGTCAGGGTGATATTTGTTGTTTAAGTTAGATGGAATAATCTTAAGATGTACCCCCGGAGTAAAAAATCCCTGCTTTGCTTTGGAATCATCAATTATATAATCAAGAATATTTTCATTGATTCCTATTGAGTTACAAATTACGGTTGCTCTGCCTGACGCACCATAGCCAACTATTTTTTTATTCCTATTCTTTAAAGTTGAGAGTAGTTTTAATAAGTTTTCCTCGCGTTTTTTTACATGAAAGGAAAAATTTTTAAACGTTTTTTCATCGTTGAGCTTACTTCTTTTCTCCCAGCTTATTGCATTCTTAACTTTGTTGGTAACCTTAAAAGGTCCATTGTCTTTTTGGACAAAAAAACCCATTGATCCTCCGTGAATTGGAATTTTTCTTATATCAAAAATTATCATATTATGAGTTTTCAGAAAACTTGAGAGAGAAAGCAGGGAATAATAATAAAGGTGTTCATGATAGATCATGTCGTATTGTGTGTCTTCCATTAAATTACCTAGATAGTGGTTTTCAAAATAAAGAAAACCATTATCGTCTAAAAGTAAGGATATTCCATCAAAAACGTCGTGCATGTTTTCTATATGAGCGAGAGTATTGGTACTTACAATTAGATTTGCTTTTCCATAATCTTTAAGAATCTTTTTTGCCGATTTTTTTGAAAAATAGTCGTTAATGATAGGCAGCCGTCCCCTAAGTAATGGTTTAATAATATTTTGAGCCGGGTCAATTCCTAAAACATTAAATTTCTTTTTTGACATCTCCTTAAGAAAATTACTATCATTGCAGCCAATCTCAACGACAAAATTTTTCTTCGGATATTTAAAGAATCTGGACAGAATTATAGAATTTTTAGCAAAGTGCTTAGATAACGTATTTATTGCCGAAGAATGATAAAAATAATTTTTAAATAGTTTATCTTTGTTTACAACTGCGGTTGTTTGAACAAGGTAGCAATCTCTACAAAAATTCAACGCAAGAGGATAAAATTTTTCTTTTCCAAAATCTTTTTCTTTAATAAATCCTCCCGCTAACGGCTGAATGCCTAGATCAAGAAATTTGCTGACCTTTTTACTTTTACAAAATCTGCAATAATTAAATTCTTTGAATTCTCCAAGTTGTTTACTGGTTTTCATTAATATGTGTTGCTAATTGTTTTAGATTCAATATAATATACGTTATGAAGTCGGAAAATGCAATAAAAAAAGTTTCATTTGAGTACTGTATTTATTTGTTATTTTTTTTATTTTCCCTAGTTTTTTTCAGACACATAAGAGCTTTTTTTCCAATACCTGAATTAGGGTCAGAAAAGATAGTTGGGTATTCTGCTTATTTCGGATACCCCTTGTATTTTGACAATTTTCTATTTTTCTACATTATTCTTTGCCCGTTTTTTGCTTGGGCACTTTTGTTTTTAAGGAAAAAATTATGGCGAAATTTAATAAAATAATTTTAAGAAAAATAGAGTTACTATTTGTTTTTATTATACTTTTTATTTTTCACTTAGACTTATTTGTTAATAACTGCAATGTATATAAATCTTTAAATTTTGATGTTCAAGCGCTTTTTGTTTGGAATTACACAGCTATTAAAGGTTTTTTGCCGTTTAGAGATGTATTTTATCCATACGGTCTTTTTAATTACTTCAGTGACACAAATCATTTTATTTATCTTTTATATCATTTATTATTCTTAGTAATCTTTTTATTATTTTTTGAGATATTTAGAAAATTATTTCAGAAAAAGATAGTAGCATACTTATTGTTTTTTGCATTTGTGGTGTTTGTTGATAGGTTCATAGGTGTTGATACGTTTATTCGTTATGGCTCTGCTATCGCAATATTGTCGACTTTTATATTGTCGATAAACTTCAAAGAAAACTTTATTAATAGAAATAAAATTTTTATTTATTCATTGATTTCGGGATTATTGTTTGTTTTATTAAACGACACGGGGATATACCTTGTAAGTTCTATTCTTTTTGCAACGATTATATATCCATTAGTTAGACAGGGATATTTAATTCTAAAAAAAACTGAATATTATAGATGTTTTTTTTCTCAAATTTTAATTTTAATTTGTGGTTTTTTAATTGGAACAATTCCTTTAATTTATTATTTAATTTTTAAAAATATATATTCTTATTTCATTTCTAATTTTTTTCATCTTTCAGATTTTTTTTACGTATCAAAAATTCCATTTACTCCGGGGATATTATCGGCTGAGAACGTTTTTACAATAGGATTGCTTTTAATAACGTTTGTTTTTATTTCACTTAAGTGTGGGAGTTTGTCTTTGAGGAAGAAGCCAATATTCTTTCTGCAAGTTTGCTTAATTTTTCTCCTTGTTTTAATTGAGCAGAAGAATGTAATGAGATCTAGCGATAAATTATTATCATTTTATGGATTCTATTTGCTTTTAATTATTTTTTCAGATCTTATTTTTTTATTTAAAAACCATATTAAAAGGATTTATCTGATAATTTCATTGGTAATTCTGTTTTTGCTTTTTGGAAAAGTTTTCTCAGAAAATAATTCTTATTTCCAAAGAATATACTTAAAATCACCTAGCTCATGTCTATCATATAATGAAAAAGTTTTCTTAAAAAATAAAGAGCTAGATAGTTTAGCCATCGAGCTAAAAAAAATTAAAGTTGATAAGGTATTTTCGTATCCTGCAGATCCCGTAATATATTCTTTGTTAGGACAGAAACCTCCTTTTTATTTCTCCACATATGAAGCTTCGACAGAATATGGACAAAATAAGATTATTGAGTATTTAAAAAACAACAAAATAAACTACGTAATAATTAATACAAGCATAAATGCAGTTCAGGATTCGGTGCCCGACTATATTAGGGTTCCTCTAATAACCCGCTTCATACTTAACAATTACAATACTGTTAAAAAAGTGGGAGACTATCTGATTCTTGAGAAAGTAGATAAAACGGATTTTTTCAAAAATAACATTAATGAATCATTTAGTAATTATCTTTTGAATGTTGATTTAGAATCAATTCCCATATCCGAGGGGTATTATAAAAGTTATAGATTAATAGATAAAAACTTGACACAGGGTGCTAAAAACATAATTTCATTAAATGAATATCTTATAAAAAACGAGCTAAATTCAAGCAATAAACTTTTAACGGTCATACCATCAAAGAAATACAGTAGGATCGTGATGAAGATTACATCGGCTGATTTAAAACAGACGAGCATTTCAATGATCGGTTGTTCTGTTAATAAAGAATGTATTATTGATTTAAATAATATTCCGCTTTTTTATAAAGATAGAATTATTAAGAAGATAGAGGTTGATAATTTTAATGGTGAAATAAAAATTTACAATAATTCAGACACATTTTTTTGGTAGTTATTTTTTTCTCGCAAAATAGATGTACTCGCCGATATAAAAGGGCAGTGGTGCCTCTTTTAAGAAGCTTGGTAACACTGAATATAAGGGTTGTAAAAAACGTTTCCAGTCCGGACCAAATGTGCCAAGGATTTGATAAAGGTAGCTAAATGGCATTGTCTTAAAATGTCTAATTTTTCTAAAGTTTTCAAACCCTAACTTTTCAAGCTCAATCTTTAACGATTTATCTGAAAAGAGAAAAATGTGTTCCACGGGGGTATATGGAGGCCATAATTTGCCAGTTATTATCGCGGGCAGGGATAAAGTGTTTGGGGTTTGTATCATTATGACTCCTCCCGATTTTAAAAGCCTAGATGCCTTATCTAGCGTTCTCTTAGGATCTCTAACGTGCTCGATTAAACCGAGCATTGTAACGCAATCAAGCGAATTTTCTTTTATTTCATTATTAAGCTCAGTAACGTCTTTAGTAATTATCTTTCTTTTTAACATATTCCCTGCAATTTTTGCTGCCTCTTCCTGAAGCTCAATTCCATAAACGTCTAGGCCTTTTTTTTGTAAAATTTCCAAGAAATCTCCGGTGAAGCATCCAACATCAAGTACTTTTAGTCTTTTTAATGTTTTATTTTTTTGCAATATGACCTTTTCAAGCTTTTTTGCCATCTGTTCATAATTTTTTAGGTAACTTTTTGAATATTTTTTCAAAAGCATGTAGTTTCCGGATGAATAATTTTTTTTGTAGTGTATGTACACTTCTTTAGCAGATGGCAGGGGATATGTAGAAACTTGATTACATTTCCCACACTTAAAATA
>Ga0182027_10013320_pt1 | contig 11476 bp, 4 predicted proteins | sample 712E1DmetaG_FD_121300 | JGI IMG/M metagenome (GOLD analysis project Ga0182027, IMG submission 121300) | Permafrost microbial communities from Stordalen Mire, Sweden - 712E1D metaG (Illumina Assembly) | ecosystem: Environmental > Terrestrial > Soil > Wetlands > Permafrost | place: Sweden...
ACGTCATGGTCCGGTCTTTCGAGTCGCGGTCGGCCCGTTTCTTGAGCCTGACTATCAGCCGCTTCTTGGCTTTCTCCAGCTCCTTCACGATGCGGCGGTTGTCATCCTTGGATTCCCTGGCCAGGCCGATCTCGGCGTCGAGTTCCGCCACTTGCTTCTCAACGAAGCGGTTGAAGTACTCGTCCGACACCGGCAGGAACTCAAATGAGCGGTGGGAGACTATGACGGCGTCGTAGTTCCCGGTGGCGATGCGCGCCATCGCCTGCTGGCGGTTGCCGGTCTCAAAGTGGTCCTTGCCGGCCACAAACAACCGGGCCTGTGGGTACAGTTTCAGAAACTCGGCGCCCCATTGGTCCACGAGATGATTCGGCACGACGAACATGGGCTTCTTCGCCAAGTCGAGGCGACGCAGTTCCATTGCGGCGGCAGACATAGCCCAAGTTTTTCCGGCACCTACAGTGTGAGCCAGCAACGGGCTGCCGCCCTGGAGAATGCGCCAGACCGCATCCTTCTGATGAGGCGCGAGGTCGCCATCGCGGAGGGACGTGCGCACCATTCCGGGCAAGCTGAGGTGCGAACCGTCGAACTCGCGAAGCCGGAGGTTGTTGAACCGGAAGTTGTACTCCTGCGCCAGCCGCGCCGCGCGCTCGCGATCTTCCCACACCCAGTCGCGAAAGCGATCCTTCAATTGCTGCTGTTTCTCTCTGGCGGCGATAGTCTCCGGCTGATTCACGGTGCGGGTTCCATCTTCGTGGTCGTCATATGCAGTCGGTGTGCGCCCGTTCAGCGATTGCTCGACCAACTCGGATGCGCGGAATCGGGCGGTGCCGTGAGTTGTCCTGTTGTTTACGACGTACCTTGCGCCATAGTCCAGTTCGATGGTCCATGTCGCGATGATCCCGGCGTAGCCGATCTTCACGCTCGCTCGGGGCACATCCAGCAGTTCGGCCACGAAATCGCGGACGTCCGAAGGCGGAATCCACGACGAGCCGAGGCGGGCTTCGATCTCACCCGGTTCCAGGTCTTTGGGCTGCACGGCCTGCAATGCTTCGACGTTTCGGCGATAGCCCGGATCGATCGGTTCCGCAGCCTGCGCGGCGGCAAGTTTCGCGCGCACGTTCCCACTGAGATAGCGGTCGGCGGTCTCCCAGACTCCGCCCTCTGGATTGCGGTAGACGAGAGATCCAAGTTCGTTCTGAAGTTCGGAAGCACGCCTCCCGGTGAGCGATTCCATGCGCGGCCAACTGATTTCGCCGGTCTCGTTCAGGGACACCAGCAGTGCCTCGGAGGCGGTCTCGACACGCTCCACCGGGCGATAACGCTCCAATGTGCGACGGTCGAATATGGCGGTCTTGGCCGCCCGGCGTGTCTCAGGATCGAATTCTTCGAGCGACAACAGAAGAGGCTGATCCGGATCGCCAGCGAAGGCTCTTGCGTTCTCCCGCCTGTTGAGGGGTCCGAAGCGGGAAGTGAAGGAATCGTACGTTCGATTCAGGCGGCGGCGTGCCTCGGCGATGGCTTCGTCCGGAGCGTCGGAAAGCTGGGTGCGGAACACCTCGCGCACCGCGTCGCGCACTTGCAACAATCCGCGAATCCGTGCGCGGGCTGTAGCGGGTAGCGTCAGCGGCTCGAACGCATCGCCGCGTCGCCTGACAATCTGGCCGTCGCGCTCGGCGAGGCCGCCTTCCTTGACTGCGCCGGCCGCGGGAACCTGCTCAGAAATTGCACGTAATACCGGCCCCTGGCTCTCACGGTTCTTGTACACGGCGGCGGGCAGGAGGGAGACGGCCTTTCCCAAGTCGCCTGGCTCCAAGGTTCCGATCAGAGCGGGAACAGGGCCGTACTGCCGCGATTCCATTCCCATGCGGCCCAGCATCATCTCCGGGTGGCGAGCGAAGTACTCGTTAATCTCCAGCGGACCGTCCGGGGTCGCAACGGGGCTCAGTTCCATCCAGCTTTCGCCGGGCGGCGTTTCCGCTAATCGCTTTTGGAGGAACAGAATGTCCGTTGTCACTTCCGTTCCTGCATTCGCCTGGAACGCGGTATTCGGCAGCCGCACCGCGCCCAGCAGGGTCGCTCTCTCCGCCAGATGCCGTCGAACGATGGAATCCTCTTTGTCCATGCTGTAGCGGCTGGTAATCAGCGCAACGACGCCACCGGGCCGGACCACGTCCATCGTTTTCGTCAGGAAGTAGTCGTGAATGGAACGGGTCAGTTGGGGACTTCGGCTGTAGGTCGGGTCGTACACCGGGTAATTGCCGAACGGGATGTTTCCAATAGCGGCGTCGAAGAAATCCTTGGGAAGCGGCGTGTCTTCGAATGCCTTCGCCTGAATGCTCGAATCCGGGTAGAGTTTGGCAGCGATGCGCGCGGAGACGGAATCCAGCTCGACGCCCGTGCGCCTCGTGTCGGGATACAAGCCTTCGGGCATCATGCCGAAGAAATGGCCGACGCCCATCGATGGTTCGAGAATCTGCGCGCCGGCCTGCAAGCCGAACCGCTCCATAGCTTGCCAGATCGCTTGAACGACTTCGGGAGATGTGTAGTGAGCGTTGGGCGTCGAGGCGCGCGCCGACGCGTACTCTTCCGTGCTCAGCAGGTCCCTCAGCTCTTCGGCTACGCCCTGCCAGTCTCGCGACGGCCGGGGTTCAAATGCGCTCGGCATCGCGCCCCACGGGGCCGCGGCGCTGACAAGAACGCCGGGAAGCACATTGCAACCCTGGAAACGAAGTCGCTGGGCGGGATCACATTGCAGGCCCCAATCATATTCAAAACCGGTCACATACTGGCCGTTTTCTCATATGCCTGGGGCCGATGGTTCAACCGGAAGCTCCAGAGAGGAATCACCGAGCGGCCACGCGAGAGTCGCCTCTTCACCCGGACGAGCGGTCTCCGTGATCCCCCCTGTGTTCAGCTTCAGACGGCTCCGTTCTTCGCCGAGTACCGTTCGATTCCCCGACGAGCCGCGCTTCGTCCTCTTTCAATCTCGTGGCTCCACGCCTTCCCAAAGACGCGCCCCCTCAGACGCCGCACGTTTCGCGACCAGGCCCCAGTTCGTACCGCAGCCTCTCGGCGACTGCGTGATCCCTGCGCACCCTCCTGGAACTCGCCGGCGAGCGTTCGTCCAGAAGCGGTCGTCACGGCTGCCTCTCGGGCGTCCCGCGTGATCGGCCAACGAGACTCTGTTCTGGTGGGTTTCCCGTTCAACCCCATTCGCTCAGGCACCGCTTCGGCGCTGTAGCTGCGCCCGGCGGACTGCGGGCTTCTGCTTTTTCCGGCCTCCTTCCCCAAAGCGAGTTTGGGTCCCCTTCCGGAAAATGCAGCCCTTGCCTTGGGAGCAGCGCGCCTCGCGCCCTCCGGGATGTGTGCCCCGAGCGAACGGGGCAGAAACGGAGAAACACCATGTTCCAGAACAGAGTTACTCTCATCGGCTTTCTCGGCAAGGACGCGGAGAAGCGAGCCACCAAGAACGACACCCCTTACACGGTCCTCTCGCTGGCGACCAAGGATTCCTGGAAGGATCGCGCCGGCGAATGGCAGTCGCGCACCGAGTGGCACCGCTGCATCGTCTGGGGCGCCAAGTTCGCGGCCTTCGCGGCGGACATCAAGAAGGGCGCGCACCTTCAGGTGGAAGGCGAGTTGCGGAGCCGCGAGTACGAGAAGGACGCTGTAAAGCACCGCATCGTCGAGATTCGAACCAAGTCGATCCTCAAGCTGGACCGGGCCAAGCAGCAGACCGAAGCCGTTCCTCAGGAGGCGGAACCCTCCGACGTGCCGCCCTTCTAGGGGGCACATCCAGCGGCGAAGAGCCAGGCGCGATGCGCCCCGATAGAAGCGGCCTGCGAACGCACACCCACCCTTCACAGGCCGCTCGTGGGCAGCTAAACTGTTGTTTTGCTCATCGTTCGCTCTGAACAGCCCAGGCGTCATCGGTTTTGGCGCCGAGCGGGGACCTTCCGACCGGGACTCCGACGTGCGCCATTACTATGACGAAACTTACCCTCAGCCAACTCTCCGGCCTCCTCTTCCGCGCCTGCGACGACCTGCGCGGGAACATGGACGCGTCGGAGTACAAGGAATACATCTTCGGCATGCTGTTCCTGAAGCGGCTGAGCGACCTCTTCGACCAGGAGCGCGACCAACTCGCCCGCGACCTCAAGGCCAAGGGCATGCCCGACAAGGTAATCGCGAAGCAGTTGGTCAACCCCGACAAGTACACCTTCTTCGTTCCAGAAGAGGCGCACTGGTCCAAGATCCGCCATCTCAAGACCAACGTCGGCACTGGCCTCAACAAGGCGCTCGAAGCCCTGGAAGACGCCAACGTGGACGCCCTCCAGGACGTGCTCAAGGGTATCAACTTCAATCGCAAAATCGGGCAGCGCTCGCTCGATGACGATACGCTCTCCAATTTCGTCCAGAACTTCGAAAAGATCCCGCTCCGCGATGAGAATTTCGAATTCCCGGACCTCCTGGGCGCGGCCTACGAATACCTGATCAAGTTCTTTGCCGACTCCGCCGGCAAAAAGGCCGGCGAATTCTACACGCCCGCCGACGTCGTCCGCACGCTGGTCGAGATAGTGGACCCGCAGCCGCACATGAGCGTCTACGACCCGACTTGCGGTTCGGGCGGCATGCTGATCCAGACGCGGGACTACATCCGCGATTGCGGCGGCGATCCACGCGACGTCTCGCTCTTTGGCCAGGAGAGCATCGGCACAACGTGGTCCATCTGCAAGATGAACATGCTGCTGCATGACATCGCGCATGCGGACATTCGCCAGGAAGACACCATCCGCCGGCCGCAGCACAAGGACGAATCGAACGAGCTCAGGCGCTATGACCGCGTACTGGCCAATCCGCCCTTCAGCCAGAACTACATCAGGAAGGACATCGAATACCCTGGCCGCTTCGCCGTCTGGTTGCCGGAAAAAGGCAAGAAGGCCGACCTGATGTTCGTGCAGCACATGGCGGCGGTGCTGAAGGCGGACGGCAAGATGGCCACCATCATGCCGCACGGTGTCCTCTTCCGCGGCGGCGAAGAGAAGGAAGCGCGCAGGCTCTTCATTCAGCGCGGCTGGCTCGAAGCCATCATTGGCCTGCCCGCCGGGCTATTCTACGGGACTGGCATCCCAGCTTGCGTGCTGGTGATGAACAAGAAGGACGCCACCGCCCGCAAGCACGTGCTGTTTATCAACGCCGACCGGGAATACCGCGAGGGCAAGGCCCAGAACTTCCTGCGGCCCGAGGACATCTCGAAGATCGTCCATGCCTACCGCGAGCGAAAGAACGTGCCCGCCTACGCGCGCCTCGTGCCCGTGACCGAGATCGCCGCCGAGGACTACAACTGCAACATTCGCCGCTATGTGGACAACGCGCCGCCACCCGAGCCGCACGATGTCCGCGCCCATCTTCACGGTGGCGTGCCGGTTGCGGAGATTGACGCCCTGTCGCACTCTTGGAAGAACTACGCGGGACTGCGCGAGCGGATCTTTGTGCCGCGCCCGAACGACGCCGCATACTTCGATTTCGCGCCCGCCGTCACGGACCGCCGAGCGCTCGCGGACCTGGCAAAGAGCGATCCCGGTGTGGCCAAAACTCACGCCCGATTTCTTCAGACACTGGAAGCATGGTGGAACGAGAACCTGCCGGTAATTGAAGGCTTGGCCCCCAAGCATGGCAACCGCGGCAACGTATACGACCTGCGCCGCCAACTCCTGGCAAGTATCTCCGCCGCATTTTGCAAACAGAAGTTGTTGACCGATCATCAGGTGCGCGGAGCGTTTGCACGCTACGTGGACGATCTGAAGGCGGATCTGAAATCGGTGGCAGCCAGCGGGTGGGGCGCGGAGCTGATTCCCGATGGCGATATTCTCGAAAGCCAGTTCCCGCAACTGCTGGCTGAGATGGAGCAGAAGCGCCTGCGTCTGGCCGAACTTTCCGCCATATTCGCTGCTGCGGATGAAGAGGACTACGAAGACGGCGATGACACCGGCGTGCTTCCCGGCGATCAGGTCAAGGCGCTGAAGGCCGAACTCAAGGAGGCGAACGCCCAGGCCAGGCTGGCCAAGAAAGAACGCCGCAAGGGCGATTGGGATTCGTACACAGTGGATGCGGCTGAAATCGAGAAGCGGCTCGCCCGTCACAAGGCGCTGGAGGACGAAACCAGGCAATTGAAAAGTGATCTGCGGGCAAATGAGAAGAAGCAGGAGGAACTGGTTGCCGCTGCCCGCGAGAAGATCAGCCGTGCAGAAGCGCTCGCAGTGATCGTCGACCGTTGGCACCGTTTGTTGACCCAGATCTATGAGAGCTACGTCCGTGCAGGTCAGCGAGAATGTGTGGCAGCGCTAGAGAGTTTACACGACAAATACTTCGTAACGGCTAAGTCGATTGAAGCTCACCGTAACGGAAGTGCCGCGAGATTCAAGACGTTTTTGTCGGAGCTTGGCTATGAGTAGTCGACTCGATCCCAGGTGGCCCGAGGTTCGGCTGGGCGACCATGCCAGAATCAAGGCGCGCCTCGGTTGGAAAGGACTCAAGGCTAACGAGTACGTTTTGGACGGCCCCATTTTCTTGGCTGCTCCCAATCTTCGGGGCGGCCGAATTGACTTCGAACACGTGGATCACCTGCCCCAATGGCGCTATGAGGAGTCGCCGGAAATTCAACTCGCCGTCGGCGACGTGCTTTTGGTCAAAGACGGCTCAACTCTGGGGATGTCCGGCATTGTGAAGAACCTGCCGGCACCAACGACGGTGAACGGATCTATTGCCGTAATCCGGCCGCACGCGTCGTTGGCGAGTGGTTTCTTGTTCTATTCGATCAACGGTCAAAGATTTCAGCGGTTGATTTGGCTGAGGCGAGCCGGCCTGGGGGTGCCGCACCTCTTTCAGGCGGATCTGCGCGAGTTCAAGGTATCGCTTCCATCCGTAGCAGAGCAGAACAGCGTTGATGAGATTCTCTCAACGCTGGACGAGACGATTGAGCAGACCGAAATGCTGATCGCGAAGTATCAGCAGATGAAAGCGGGGCTGATGCAGGACCTGTTCACTCGCGGCGTCACCCCCGACGGCCGCCTCCGGCCTACATGCGCCCAAGCCCTTCACCTCTACAAAGAGTCGCCTCTCGGCTGGATTCCCAGGGAGTGGGATGTACAGCCACTTTCTGAATTGGCGCAAATTGATAGGGGCAAGTTCTCTGTTCGTCCGCGAAATGATCCCCGCTATTATGATGGACCGTACCCGTTTATCCAGACTGGCGATGTTGCGCTATCAGGGGGTAGACTACTTTTTGCGTCGTGTCAAAGCCTGAACGCAAAAGGGCTCGCTGTCAGTCGTCTATTCGAGCGCGGGACTATCATGGTTACAATTGCCGCTAACATAGCCGATACATGTACCCTGGGAGTGCCGATGTGTGCTCCCGACAGCTTGGTCGGGATCAAACCGTACCGAGATGAGCTAACACAGTTCATTGAGCTCTGCATCAGGCGGCGAAAGCACTGGTTTGAGTCCCGTGCGCCGCAGACGGCTCAAAAGAATATTAACCTGAGCGATCTTAGGCCAATGCTGGTGCCAGTGCCAACCGAGCGGGAAATCGGGCACATCGTCCAAGCCTTCGACAGCCTTGAACGGAGCACCGAGGCTAATGAGTCCCAACTCAATAAGCTCCGTCAACTGAAGCTCGGTCTTATGCATGACCTCCTGACGGGTCGCGTTCGCGTGAAGGCAAGTGAGTCGGAGGGAGTTCCCGCGTGACCCCCGCCGAACTCCAGGTCAAGCTCAACGAACTCCTCCGGCTACCTGCCGAAACCGAATGGGTCGAGTTCAAGCACAACAACGAGAACCCTCAGGAAATCGGCGAGTATCTTTCTGCGATCTCCAATGGCGCCGCGCTGCACGGCAAGCGCACTGGCTACCTGGTTTGGGGGATCGACGACGGAACTCACGCGGTTCTGGGCACCAGATTTCGGCCGAAGCAGGCAAAGAAGGGCAATGAGCATCTGGAAAGCTGGCTTCTGCACCAATTGAACCCGCGGATTGATTTCACGATTCACGAATTCGACCGAAACGGCGCGCCCGTCGTCCTGTTCGCCATTCAGGCAGCGAAGTCGACTCCGGTCCGGTTCGGCGGCGAAGCCTATATTCGCGTCGGAAGCTACAAGAAGAAGCTGAAGGACTTCCCGGAGAAAGAGCGGCGGCTCTGGCAGATCCTCTCGGCATCGCCGGAGGATTGGTCGGCGCAGGTCGTCGAAGCTGCAACCCTCGCGGATCTCGATCCGGACGCCCTCGCATTCGCCCGAGTCCAGTACCGGCAAAAGCATCCACAGCAGGCTGCGGAGATCGATGGTTGGGATGATGCCACGCTTCTGAACAAAGCCAAGGTATGCGTTGGCGGCCGGGTGACGCGCACGGCACTGCTGCTCTTGGGAAAGCCGGAATCGTCACATCGTCTCTCGCCGGCACAGGCGCAAATCACATGGGTTCTGCGGGATGAGAAGAAGCAGGAGAAGGACTATCAGCACTTTGAGTTGCCGCTGATCCTGGCTGGCGACAAGGTGCTTCAGAAGATCCGTAACCTCACGATCCGCCAACTGCCCAGCGGCACGCTATTCCCGCACGAGGTGACGCAATACGACCCGTGGGTGATGCGCGAGACGCTGCACAACTGCATTGCACACCAGGACTACACCATGGGCGGGCGCATCAACGTGGTGGAAATGCCGGACACGCTGCTGTTCACGAATCTGGGTTCCTTCATTCCCGGCTCCGTGGAAGAGATGATCCGGAGCGACGCGCCGCCGGAGATTTACCGGAACCCGTTCCTTGCGCACGCGATGGTGAGCCTGAACATGATCGACACCATCGGCAGCGGCATCAAGCGAATGTTCACGCGCCAGCGGGAGCGCAGTTTCCCCATGCCGGATTACGAGTTGGACGATCCGAAAAAGGTGGCGGTGCGGCTGACTGGCCAGGTGTTGGACGAGAACTACACCCAGTTGCTGCTGAGCCAGACCGAACTGGACCTGATGGACGTGATCGCGCTGGACAAAGTGCAGAAGAACCGCCCACTCGATGAGGACTCGTTCGCGAGGCTGAAGGCGCGGAAGCTGATCGAGGGGCGCCGGCCGAATCTATTCGTCTCGGCGAAGATCGCGGCGGCTACAGGTGACAAGGCCGCGTACATCAAGAACCGGGCGTTCGACAAGCAGCACTACAAAGATATGGTGGTGGCGTACCTGGAGAAGTTCGGCGAAGCGACGCGGGCGGACCTGGACGAACTGCTGCTGGAGAAGGTGTCGGACGCTCTCGACAGGAAGCAAAAAGGACTTTTCATCATGAACCTTCTCCAGGAGATGAAGAGGGAGGGCCGAATCGCCCCGGATGGCTCCCGGCGCTGGACTCGCTGGCGTCTACATAAACCCGTTGACTAGATGGGCGGTTCAGGGCGATTTTATGTATAGAGACACGGCTAGAAGGCCGCAAGGCATTGATTTCACATGAGCTGTCTATACATAACGACCCGGCGATTTTTCAGGTTTAGATAGAGAATTATGCATAGACCCCATGTCTGAATACCTCCATGTCGAAAAGCCATTCCTCGACCAGTTCGGCACGCTGGGCTGGACGGTGGTGGACCAGGGTCACGGCATCATCCCGTCGGACCCGGCCGCCAGCTTGCGGGTGAGCTTTCGCGAGTGGCTGCTGCCGGAGGTGTTCCGCAATGCCGTCCGCGGCATCAATCGGACTGCGGATGGGCAGGAATGGCTGACCGAGCGCCAGCTTGAGGATTTGCGAGATCAGCTCATCCGCCACCCAAGCCGAACGCTGCTGGAGGCGAACGAGGCGGTCCAGAAGCTCCTGTTCAAAGCTCAGGTGGACGTGAACGAGATCACCGGCGAGCCCGACCCGGTGGTGCAGCTTATCGACTTCGCACACCCGGAGCGCAATGCTTTCCACGTCATCAACCAGTTCCGTATCGACACACCGGGCTGCGTGAAGAGCTGCATCATTCCAGACATCGTGCTCTTCGTCAACGGCATCCCACTGGTGGTAGTGGAGGCGAAGATCGGCGATCCGAACACAGCGAACCCCATCTACGAGGCGTTTGTGCAGTTGCTGCGCTACCGGAACGCGCGGCCGGAAACGAAGGGCGCCAGCCTGCGTGAAGGAGAACCGCGGCTGTTCTATTCCAACCTGCTGCTGGTTCGGACCTGCGGCGAGAAGGCCGAGTTTGGCACGATCACTTCAGGCCATGAACACTTCCACGCCTGGAAAGACATCTGGCCGGAGAGCCGGTGCGCGTATACGCCACCGCTTGGCACGGAGCGCGAACAGGAGCGCATGATCCAGGGCTTGCTGGCGCCGGATACGCTGCTCGATGTGTTGCGAAGCTGCTCGGTTTTCATGGACACCGATTCCGGGCAGCGGGTGAAAGTGGTTTGCCGCTACCAGCAGTACCGCGCCGCCCGCAGGATCGTCGAACGGCTCCGGACCGGAAAAACACCCCAGGAGCGATCAGGCGTGGTTTGGCATACCCAGGGGTCAGGAAAATCGCTGACCATGGTGTTCGTGGCGCGGATGCTTCGGGCATCGAGTGATCTGTCGGATTTCAAGATCGTACTCGTCAATGACCGGATCGACCTTGAGGAGCAGCTTTCCGCAACGGCACGGCTGATCGGTGGCAAGGTCAACGTGATCGAAAGCACGAGCGACCTCCGCCTGCATTTGAGCACCGGAGCTTCGGACGTGAACATGGTGATGGTGCACAAGTTCATGGAGCGCGCCGAAGAATTGCCGCCGTCGCTCAAGGAGGCCTTGGGGGATTACCGGAAGCCGCCCTCGGCCGGGAACTTCGGGGTCGTCAATGATTCGCCGCGAATCCTGCTCATGATTGACGAGGCCCACCGGACGCAGAGTTCTGACCTCGGCGACAACCTGTTCGAAGCGTTTCCGAACGCGACGCGGATCGCATTCACCGGGACGCCGTTAATCACCGAACAGCATGGCACGAAACGAACCGTGAAGCGCTTCGGGGAGTATATCGACACCTACAAATTGATGGACTCCGTTCGCGATGGCGCCACGCTCCAGATTCTTTACGAAGGACGAACGGCGGACACGGCTCTCAAGGACAAGCACGGTTTCGACACGAAGTTCGAGGATTTGTTCCGCGACCGGACCGACGCCGAACTGGCGGCGATCAAGAAGAAGTACGGCGCTAGCGGGGACATTCTGGAGGCCGAGAAACGCATCGAGGCGGTTGCGCGCGATGTGGTGGACCACTACATCGACAACATCCTGCCGGATGGATTCAAGGCACAGGTGGTGTGCCATTCCAAACTGGCCGCGATCCGGTACCAGACCCGAGAGGAACGAGAGCGGGCGCGGCAGCAGGATCATGTCGTCCTCGACGAGGCGGTCCGCCAGAGGTTGGTAGCCATGACGAAGGACTTCCGCAAGCTCTGGAATGATCCGGACACGG
>Ga0182027_10013322_pt1 | contig 11475 bp, 8 predicted proteins | sample 712E1DmetaG_FD_121300 | JGI IMG/M metagenome (GOLD analysis project Ga0182027, IMG submission 121300) | Permafrost microbial communities from Stordalen Mire, Sweden - 712E1D metaG (Illumina Assembly) | ecosystem: Environmental > Terrestrial > Soil > Wetlands > Permafrost | place: Sweden...
GGCAGCGCGTGGGTGCATGTGGTCGATCTCGACGGCGCGTTTGCCGGTGAGCCGCGCAACCTCGACCGGGTCGCGGCCATCGTCGCGCTTGGGCTGCACGTCCAGCTGGGCGGCGGGTTGCGGACGCGGGCCACGGTGGAACAGGCGCTCGCGCTCGGGGTGCGCCGGGTGGTGATCGGCACGCGCGCGGCAGAGAGCGAGGCGTTCGTCGGCGAGCTCGTGCAGGCGTTCGGCGAAAAGATCGCAGTCGGCATCGACGCCAAGGGCGGTCAGGTCGCCGTGAAAGGCTGGGTGGATACCACCGGCACCACGGCACTCGCGCTGGCCCGGCGGATGGATGCGCTCGGCGTCGCCACGCTCATTCATACTGATGTCGGCACCGACGGGATGCTCACCGGCCCGAATGTCGGCGCGCAGGAAGCGATGTGTGTAGCGGTGCGATGCCGCGTCATCGCCAGCGGCGGCGTGAGCCGGCGGGAAGACGTGCAGGCGCTCGTCGCCCTCGCCCGGCGTCACGCGAATCTCGATGGCGTGATCGTCGGCAAAGCGCTCTATGAACGCCGGGTGGAGCTGCGCGACTTGATCAGGCTCGTGGCGTAAGCAGCACGTCGCGCCCGATCAGTGCCTCGTCCGGATCTACCCGCGGGTCGATACACCGCCACGTGTAACCGAGCGGATCGAGCAGTGCGCGAATGCCGTCGATTTCGTCCGGACTGTGCAGGCCGGCGAGAATGACCGGCCGTTGGCGGTGTCAGACGTGATCCCGTGGAATCACGTTGAGCCCAGACCGGATTCTGTAGCGGCGGTCTATGACCGCCGTTTCTGTAGGGCGGGGTCGCTTGCCGTGAGCTCGTCGAATCGGCCGAATCCCGCCGTGAGTCCTCTACGCTCGGTCGGCGGTCATAGACCGCCGCTACAGGTGAACCAGTTTCCAACTCTGGGCTCAGTCGTTTTCCACGTTTCGCGCCAGCCCGCCTGGCGGGATCAGGAGGTCTGTCGCGCCGGCGAGGGCCTTATGGCCGTGACCCTCGACGTCGAGTCTGATGAAATCGGGCGGCGGGATCTGCTGCGTGGCCACGAGATCGTCGAGCCGACAGGTCTCGATGGTAATCGTCGGGATGCCGGCGTGCCAGGTTTCGTTTTCGGAAAGCAGATGGGCCGTTGTCGATTGCATGGCGAAGCCGTCGTACTCGAGAAATAGTTCGTGCCCGGCGCGAGTCGGGAGCGCAGGAGCACGGTGTCCAGCAGGGAGCGAAGCAGGGGAGCCATGGCAGGAGGGCAGCGCGAATCAGCCACCAGTCGGCGCGGCAAGAACATGACCGGGTCGTGGCCCGGCGAGCACTTTCACGGAATTGGAGTTGGCGCCCATCAGGTCCGCGCCCCAGCGCTCGCGGTTGCGATCTTCTCCGCCGCGAAATGGAGCGTCAACAGAACGGCGAGCAGCGGTTGCAGGCGGCGGGTGTAAGCTTCCTCGCGTTGCGGCCGCGGTACGAACTGGTCCAGGTGTGGGCTCTCCAGCAACAGCGCCTTGGTCTCGGGGAGCGCGAGCACCTGGCCGAAGATGTTATAATCGCACGATGGCCGGGCCCGCAGCCAGTAAAACGGGCGGTCGTGCTGCGCCATCGAGGTGGCGGTGTCATCCGTGGGAAAGTCAAGGAGGCGCGGGCAGAAACGCGCGATGAGGTGCCGGTGGAACCGGTTCGAGAGTTTCCACCGCCGGGGCAGCCCGGCGCCCATCCGCACGAAGGAGGCATCGAGAAAAGGGGAACGCGTGGGAATGGCGGCGTGGTAGAGGGCCAGCCCATTGCCGATGAAATGGCGCACGCGGTGGCAGGCATAAAACAAGTCCAGCCGGTCGAGAAAACGCGCCGTGGTGGGCTCGCTGGCATCGATCAACGGAGGGATGTCGGCGAAGGCGCTGGTGTGCTGGGCCTCCCGGAGCCGGTCGAGTGCCGGCAGGCGCAGCCGACGGTCGGGGCCGTATTTGTAGCGCCAGAAAAGGGCCGAGAGCGAGCGGGGTAGGGTATCCGCGATGAGCGCGGCCAGGCCTTTGTCAAAAAAATAGGTGCGAACGAATTCGCCGTTGGAACCGGCGAGATGGGTGCAGCCGGCGGGGAATTGCACCTGGCGGATGAACAGATGCGTGTGCCAATGGTTGGCGGGTTTGGTGCCGCTGGTGATTTCGACGATCCGGGGGGCTTCCACCAGGTATTGCCGCGGATCGAGCTCCACGGTCCGGTGTTCCAGGCCGAACTCCCGCGCGAGGCGCGCGGCGATCCGGCGGTCGGTGTCTTGCGCCCGGCCCATGGTGCCGAGGATGGGCTTCGCGCCGAGATGCAGCATGCCGGCCAACAGCACCCGGCTGTCGTAACCGGCGCTGAGCGAAAGCGCCACCGGCCCCCGTCCGATCGTCTCGGCCAGTGTGTTTTCGAACGAGGCCGCCGCCGACTCGGGATCGGTGGGCGCGGCGTCATCGAAAAGAGTTTCCCAAAACGATTCGCGGACGATCTCCAGGCGGCCCGGGCGATGCACGATCACCGTGGCGGGAGGCACGCGTTTGATTTCGGCGTGGAGAGAGTCGTCGCCGAGCGTATGCTGCAGCAGCGGGAGACATTGCAGGGCGCGGTTGTTCCATTGCCAGGCGATGCCCGCCTGCCGCCAGACCTGAAAAACCGTGGGGGCGTGCGCGAAGCTTTGCCGGCCGGTCGCCACCCAGTAGAAATAGGGCAGCGCCGACACGACGGAGCTCACCAACACGGTCGCGGGCCGTCCGTCGGCGTTGCCTTCGGCCAGCAAAACAAAATCGCCGGGAAGAGCCGAGGGGGACCGACCGGCCAGGAGCGCCTGCCACAGGCGGTCGGGTTCCCACGGCGAGAATCCATGCAAGTGCAGGCACGGCGGCCGGTCGAAATTCGGGAGATTGGTTTTCACAACAGGGAGGAGACGTTGGCGCGAGTAGTCCGAGCGCGGGCCCGATAACTCCAAACTCAGCGTTCAACCGATCTGGGCAGCGATCTCTTCAAGCGGATACGTGATAATTTCGGCGAGCGTGGGGTGATACCAGGGGGCGCGGAGCAGATCGAAGACGGTCGCCCGCAGCGCGAGCGGCCCGCTGAAACAATGGATCAATTCGCCGGCATCGTGGCCCACGATTTCCGCACCAAGGATTCGGCCCCGCCGCGGCTCGGCGACCACTTTGACGTAGCCGTAATTGGCGTCCATGAGGATCGATTTGCCGTGGTCGTTGAAGGGATAGGTGGCGGAAAGGAATGGTTGGCGGCGCTCCGTCAATTCGCTTTCCAGCGCCCCGATCGTGGCCAGCTGCGGATCGGTGAAGACGACATTCAAAAGCAACGAGTAATCGACGGGCTTGAGGCCTTTGGCCCCAAAGGCGTGGCGCGCGGCGAGTTCACCCTGGGCCACGGCCAGGTGCACGATGTCGTGCGGGCCGCAAACGTCGCCGCCAGCATAGATGTGCGGCTGGCTCGTCTGCTGCCAGCGATTCACGGCGACGCGGCCCGCGGGCGTGAGCTTCACGCCGGCGGCGGCCAGGGCGAGGCCGGCGGTGTGGGGCTCGCGGCCGAGGGCGTTGAAGAGGTGGCGGGCGCGGCGGATCACGCGCCGGCCGGCGATGCGATCTTCGAAAATGACGGACACGCCGCGGGCATCACCCGCCACGCGCGTGATCCGGGTGTCGGTGAAAAGTTCGATGCCTTCGTCGCGAAAGGCCTGCTGTACGACCGCACCCGCTGCCGGCGAATGACCGCGCAGGATGTGCGGGCTGCGCTGGATCAGGATTACGCGACTGCCGATCCGACGGAGAAACTGCGCCAGCTCGCAGGCCACGATGCCACCGCCCAGGACGATGACGCTCCGGGGGGTGCGATCGAGGTCGAGCACATCGTCGCTCGTCCAAAATGGCGTTTCGGCGAGGCCCGGCACTGGCGGCACGCTCACCCGCGAACCGGTGGCAACGATAAACCGTTTCCCGCGCAGAAGAGTGCCGTCAGCGAGTTCGACGGTGCGCGGGTCCACGAAATGTGCCCGGCTCCGATAAAGGTCGTAGGCCCCGGATTCGAGCTGGCGGACGCGGTGGTCGGCGAATTCTCCAATGATCTTTTTTTTGCGCGCGTGCAGCGCCTGCAGGTCGGCCGCGGCGCGCGGAATGCGCAGGCCGAAGGTGCGGCCCTTTTGGGCAAGGTGCAGCACCTCCGCGGACCAGAGCAGGGTTTTCGAGGGCATGCAGCCGCGCAAGATGCACAAGCCGCCGAGGTCGCGCGCGCCATCCACGATGGCAACTTTTTTCCCGAGGCTGTGCGCCACCCGGGCGGCGTTGAAGCCGGCAGAACCTCCGCCGATGGCAATAAAATCATAATCTCGCATGCGCGCGGTCCCGCTCAAAGGCCTTTGCCGAAAATCATCACGTGAATCGTCTTCAGGACGATCGCGGCATCGAGCGCGAAGGAAAAATGTCGGATGTAGTAGAGGTCGTATTCGAGTTTGCGCAGGGTATCGTCGATATTGGCGCCGTACGGATAGTTGACCTGCGCCCAGCCCGTAATGCCCGGTTTCACGAGATGACGAAAATGGTAGCAGGGAATCTGGCGCTCGTAGTTGATCACGAGCCGGTCCCATTCGGCCCGTGGACCGATCAGGCTCATGTCGCCGCGCAACACATTCCACAACTGCGGCAGTTCGTCGATCCGGGTGGCCCGCAAGAAGCGCCCGACGCGAGTAACCCTCGCATCACCGGGGTGCGTATAGGGATCGCCACCCGGAGCCTCCGACCGCATCGTGCGGAGTTTGACGATTTGGAAAGGCACGTGATTTTTCCCGATGCGTCGCTGGCGGAAGAAGACGGGACCACGATCCTGCAGCCAGACCGCCACCGCCCCGCCGATAATAAAAGGAGAGAACACAATGAGTCCGACCACGGCGAACGCGATGTCGCTGACTCGTTTCAACCGCTCGAACACCGGTTCCCGCGCGATCTGAAAACCCTCTTGAAAGAGCCAGGTCTGGTTGAGCCGGTAGAGCGGTATTTTCCGCCAATACAACTGATGGAATAATTCGAGGGTATAGGTGGGGATGCCGCCAAAATAGAATTCCACCAACTGTTGCGCGGTCTCGAGCGGAAACTCGCGATTGCTCTCCCGCAGGACGATGGCTTCCACGGAAAGCGCGCCGTCTTTGATTTGCCGGAGCACCTGTCCGAATGGTTGGAGACTCAGGTCGGTCGGGTCCGAGTCCTCCGCCGGTTCCTGCCCGACCACACAAAAAACGACCGGCCGATCCAGGTGGTTGCGCTGACATTCCTCGCGAAAGGCCAGACAACTGGGCCGGTCGCCGACGAAGACCAGATTGTGTCTGCCGTGTGCGCGAAGATGGTACCGGTAAAGGGCGCGACGGTAGGACAGGGTCACCGGAATAAGAGCCGCGAAACTGCCGAGAATGACCACGCGGGACGACTGGAGGGTAAAGCTTTCGGTGATGACGACATAGGTCAGCAGCAGGGTGCCGATCATGGCTGAGAAGAGCGCGATCGCATGCAGGCTGGTATAGTCCAGGCTCATCATGTCGGTGCGTGGCTTGTACCCATCGATTAGATAAAGGGCGAAAACGAGAAAACACAGAGGGGCGGCCAGGGCTTGCGGCGGATATCCGGCCAAACCGGCGAGGCCGCGCAGATACCCGGCAAATTGGAAGGCCGCGAAAACGGCTACTACGTCGAGCAGCAGAAGCAGAAGCGTGATTTTACGGTTTTGTGTCATCCGCAAACGGAGATGGAGATCCGGTCTGAAGCCAGCCATCACATACGGCAACCAGCGCGTCGCGGCAAGACTGCACCGTGGAAAGGTGAAAATCCATCAGGGGTCGTCGCGCTGGTTGGCAGACGGCTTCGCGGCGCCATCCGCGAGGAGTCCCTCCCAGACGGCCACCGCCCGGGCCAGTCCGTCTTCCCGGCGATGAAACTTGGCGGCGGCCGCGCCCAGGGCGCGGCATTCGTCGGGGGCAGTGGAGAGCCGGCGCAGGCAGGCCGCGATGGCGGCGGTATCGTCGCGCGCGAAGGCAAACCCCAGCGCGTGGTCCCGTACGAGAGTGGCGAGTTCGCATTCGCGGGGACCGATGAAAACCATGGGCCGGGCGACGGCGGCGATGCCGTACAGTTTGCTGGGAAACACGACGGTCTGGCAGCCGGGGCGGAGGGTGACCAGATGCAGATCGCCTGCGGCCAGCGTGGCGCCGAGCTGGGCGCGCGGTTGCGGCGGGAAAAAGAAAACGTTGGACAGTCCGCGGGCCTGCGCCTGCGCGGCGAGCGCGCCGTGCTGCGGGCCCGTGCCGACAAAAAGAAAGACGATGTCGGGCGCATCGCGGAGCGCGGCGGCGACCTCAAGCACCGGCTCCAGATCGTGCACCCGGCCGAGATTGCCGGAGTAGACGACGGCGAATTTTCCGGCAAGATGCCATTCGCTCCGCTGGTGCTGCACGGCTTGGGCGGAGGGCGGCCCGAGCCCGCGCGGAGCCCAGTTGGGGACCACCGCCACGCGGTCAGGGGCGACTCCGTTGCGCACCATCAAACCGGCCATGTCTCGCCCGAGGGTGGCGCAGCCGGCACTATGCCGCCACGTGAAATTGCGGGGACCGCGCAGCAGTCCCAGCGCCCAACGCACCGCTGGCCGCGCGGCGAGCGCCATCGCCACCTCGGGGTAGATATCTTGCGCCCAATGGACCAACCGGGCCCGGCGCAGGGTAACGATCGGCCAGAGCACGACCCCCAGCAGGGGCGGATCGGTCATCGCAACCACGACATCGCCCCGGCGCAACGAAACCAGCGTCTGCCAGCCGGCGCCGAAGAGGTAGCACAGGTAATCGACGAGCTTCCCGCCGACGGCGGTTCGACCCCAGCGTGGGCCGCGCCGACGGTAAATCCTTACCCCGTTGCGGATCTCCTCAGCCGGCGTTTGCGCGTCGCCCGGATGACTGGCGATCACGCTGACCGGCCAGCCTCGCGCCGCCAGCGCCTCGGCGAGATCGCCCAGTAATTGCGCCGTGGCCGGTTCGTCCGGCCAATAGAAGCGGTTGAGAAAAAAGATGGTGGGCATGCCGCCGCTCATTTGCGCGGGCGGGAGGCGCGAGCAAGTTCGTGCGCTTTGGCCGTGCTGAGAAATTCATAGATCGCCATCAACCGGCAGAAAATGTAGCCCCGGTAGCCGTCGAGAAAGCCGGCCCGCCACACATAGTGATAGAAAAAACGGAGGGTGGGCCGGAAGGGCAACCGACGGGCCAGATTCTTCAGGCGACGCTTGCGGGCGAGTTCCGGCGCAAGACCGGTCTGTGCGGTGGCCTCCCGGTCAATCGCGGAGCGCAGCATTTGCGCCTCCCAATTGCTGTAGCGATTGTGCTTTTCCACCCAGACGGAGATGGTGGGAAAAGCGTAGTGCTCCAGTTCGCCGCGCAGCCAGCCGGCCCGTCCGGCCAGTTGCACATGCTCGTGCACTTCGTTGTCGCCGGACCCGGTTTCCTCGACCCCGCGGAATTGCTCGTAACGTCCGAGGCGGTGCTTGAACAACCGGAGGTTCCAACTCGGATAGTATCCGCAGTGCCGCAACCAGCCGTCGATAAACCAGAAGCGCCGGTTGACATAGTAACCGTCGCAGACGGGCGCGACGAGCAGTTCCTGCAATTCGCGGGCGCATTCGGGTGTGATCCGTTCGTCGGCATCGAGAATAAACACCCATTCGTGCGCCCAGTCGATGTTGGCCAGCGCCCAGTTTTTCTTTTTGGGAAAATGTCCGTCCCAGCGAAAATCGACCACGCGGGCCTGGGCGGCGCGAGCCATCTCCACCGTGCCATCCGTACTGCCGGAGTCGACCACCACGATCTCATCTGCAAAACGGGCCGAGGCGAGACAGGCCGCCAGGTTGGCGGACTCATTCTTGGTGGGAATCAGAATCGAAAGCGGACAAGACGCAGCCATGGGAGAAAGTCGTCGGTTGGGATCAGGTTGAGAGCCAGGCATAGCGCACGCCCGTGAAGAAGCAGAGCCACCACGTGAGCACCACGGCGGGATTCCCAAACGGAAACTCGAACCAGGCATAGAGGAGCAACAGCCCGCACCCACCGAAGAGATAACCCGGCACCGGGCTGCCGAAATGCCGCCGGCGCAAAGCGAGCAACGGGACCACGCCGTGCAACCCGAGCAGCACCGTCCCGATCAGACCGACCTCCGCAAGGGACTGCAACCAGTCCGAATGGGCGTCGGCATAGGTGATGGGAAAACCCGCCAGTTTCACGTCCTGGGTGTTGTAGGTGAAAAACACCGTGGGAAACGAGCCCAGACCCCAGCCGAACCACCATCGGTCGCGCGCCATGCGCCAGGTATCACGGTACAGGATCGCCCGGCCGCCGATGCTGCCTTGGGCGCGCATCTCGGCGACTTGGTCGTGCGTCAGGGCGAGGCGCTGTTCGATGACGGGCCAGCTCAGCCAAAAGATCGCGGCGCCGGCGATGGCCAACGCCAGGCCGGCCCCGGCGATCGGCAGGATGGCCGATTCGTGGTAAGCCCTCCGCTGGCGGACCAGCCGTGCGATCCAGTGCAGGAAGGCGCCCCCGAGAAGCATGATCGCCAGCAGGCTCGAGGAACGCGATGCGCTCAGTGGAATAGTGGCGACCAGGAAGAATACCAGAACCAGCCCGACGAAAGCGGGCGAATGCCAGAAGTTGCGATAGTCCCGCCCGCTGCGTCGCGAGTAATGCCACACGAGCCCGAGACAAGCCGCGATCATCAGGAGGATAAACGCGCCCCAGTGGTTATGGTAGATGAACGACGCGAAAAATACGGGGTTGGGCGATTTCACCAGTCCGAAATAGAGCCCATCGGCCCCCACGAGCTTCTGGAGCGTGCCAAAGATCGAGAGGGCGAGGGCGTTGGCGCCCAACACGAGCAACAGCCCACGCAAGGCGCGACGTTGATGGATGACGAGTGCGAGGTTGAAGCACGTGAGATAGATGCCATCGAACAGCCAAAGGGCGCGCAGGGTAAGTCCGGGACGGGCGCTGCTGGGCAGCCACGCAATCTCCGCGCTTCTCACCAGCACCGGGCCGGTGCTGGTGGCGAGCTCCCGGAAGCTGGAGTTGCATGCGCTGGCCACCACCACGACGTTCAACAAGGCCAGCGGCCAGAGCCAGCGCAGTGGGTGCAGCATAATATGCAGCGCCCCGGGCCGGCGCTCGTTCCGGGATTCAATCGCTGCGAGGATAATCAACACGCTCAGACTGCCCCACCACGCGAGCAGCGTGCGCGACCATGCGGCGTTGCCGCCGAACGCCCAGGCAGCGAAAATCGCCGCCGCCCCCACGTGCCCCAACGTCACAATTTCGATGGGCGCCAGCGGTTGGCCAGAATGCGGCGCGTGGTCGCTCTGATCGCCAGCGTGGGGGGCGATGTCGTCGGGCGGCAGAGAGTGGCTCGGGAAATTGTTCGGGTCAGGATTCATCGGCGCAGGCTGGCGTAGAAATCGACCAGCAGCCGGGCGGATTTCTCCCAGGAGTATTCGCGCACGACCCAGGCGCGGGCTTCCGCGCCGCGTGTGCGCAGCCGGTCGGGCCCCAGGGCGAGGGCCGCGAGCAACGCTTCCCGATAGTGTTCCCACGGTCCGCACCAGCCATAATCGGTTGCGTTGAGCGCCTGCCACGGCGTGGTGTCCGTCACGAGCACGGGCAGCCCATGGGCCAGTGCTTCCGCCACCACGAGGCCGAAATTCTCCGAGTGCGATGGCAGCAAAAACAGCGACGCGGCGGCATAGGGCGGCGGCGCCTCGGCGCCATCGTGGACCAGCACGCGTCCGCCGCCGGAATTGCGGAGCACGTAGTCCCGCAGCTGATCGATGGTGTATTCCTGCGGGATGCCCACGAGCAGCAGCAGCCATTCGCTCGGGGCGTGCGCGAGCCATAGATCGATCAGTTCCAGCACCCGTTTCTTGCGGTGAAAGCGGGAATAAAAAAGCGCCGTGGGCCGGGCAAACGCCTCCGGACAGTGCTCCTGCCAGTAGCTGCGGGCCGCGTCCTCTTCGGCGGGAAGGGCGGCGTCGACCCCGTTGGGGGCCATACACACCGGCTGTTTGAATCCGAGGGCGTGAATCTCCTCCGCCTCACCCGGACTCGTGGCGTGCCAGCCCGTGGCGTGGTGCAGCGCGCCCGGGTGAAGGAGGACCTCGGCGAAAGCTTTCCGCCAGCGGTTGTGGTGCCAGGCCCATTGGTTCATCATGCCCCGGGGTGAGATCACGTGCGGCACACCGCGTTGGAGCGCCCGGCGGTGGGCATAGTGCAACGTGCGCAGCCACAAACCGTGGCTGTGGATCGCATCGCATTCCACGGTGCGCAAATAGCGCGCAAGCCCCGCCGACCCGCAAATGCTCTCCGGCCAGGCCCGGGCAAAAATGCGCACCTGCAAGGTGCCTTCGCGATGGGCCTCGCCGCCGTCGGGCGCAGTCGCGAGCAGCTCAACGTCGTGCCCGAGACCCGCCAATGCGGCGGCCAGTTTGGGCACGGATACGCTCGGGCCACCGTAACGCGGTTCGATGCTCGGAACGATTTGGGTAATCTTCACGGGATCAGAGGTTCAAGAAGACCCGGTAGGGCGCGGGGCCGGGCGTGAGTACGGATGGGCGTTGGCAATGTCATCCAGGCGGCGGCCTAGCGCAAGGGAGTCTACGGCATGAGTCCGTGGGAAACCCGTGCAGTCGTCAGCATTGGAATACCGCTGTAGAGGTTACCCCGTACCTGCATGGCCCAGGGGATGCGAAGATGTGGACTCGAGCGGGCGCGTAGCGCGCCACGAGCTCCGGAAACATCCAGATATCGTCAACGATAATCAAACCTCCCGGTCGCACATGCGTGATCGCCCGATCGAATGCAATCTGCCGCAGCGTCCCATTCGACGCGTTCTGATAGTCGCAGAAGCCGTCGACGACCACGATGTCGAATTCGCCAACCGACAAGGTCTGGAAGTACGAGAGACTGGGGTAGGTCTCCGGTTTGGCGGGATCGATGGGGTGGAACTGGCAATCAAGGTTGGTGATTCCTCGCTGATTTGCCGCCGCGGTGACCAGGCGGTGCCAGGTGGCATCGTGCTCGACGCTTACCACCCGCTTGACCCGGCGGGCGAAAAACAACGACGATCCGCCACTGCCAAACTCAAAGACGGCTTGGTGCGGACGAAGCGCTCCGCCCAGATAATCGATGACCCCGTAGGACATCCACGGCAATTCCAGGTCGAGGGGGAAGCGCCTCCAGCAAGGCAGGTGCCGGAGATACCGCGAGATATGGCGGGGATTGCGTCCCAGGCTGAGCAGCAGGCGCGACACCGATTGGAATTTGGTCCCATGCATGGTATTGGTGCAGTCGATCGTGGTTTTCGACGCGACGGCGGGATCAGGCCCGATCGGGTGTCGCCCGAGGGTGGAGCGGCCGGCA
>Ga0182027_10013327_pt1 | contig 11474 bp, 8 predicted proteins | sample 712E1DmetaG_FD_121300 | JGI IMG/M metagenome (GOLD analysis project Ga0182027, IMG submission 121300) | Permafrost microbial communities from Stordalen Mire, Sweden - 712E1D metaG (Illumina Assembly) | ecosystem: Environmental > Terrestrial > Soil > Wetlands > Permafrost | place: Sweden...
AAACATCAACGAGAGCGCCGAAACCGTGTTTCTCATGCCGAGCGCGGAATTTACCTATCTCAATTCCTCCATGGTAAAACAGATTTCCAGGCTCGGCGGGGACGTGAGTTCCTTTGTCCCGCAGTGCGTAGCCCGGCGTCTCGCCAAAAAAGCGCGATAATGAATTCCGGACTGCCTCAATTTACAAAGGGTATTCGCGGCCTGGTTGTCGCCACGGTCGCCGTATGGATCCTGCAGCTTATCCCGGGCGTGGGCCCGCTGGTGTCCGGGCTGTGCGAACTGGTTCCCTACAAGACATTTGGCCAACTGCAGGTGTGGCGGCTGCTCACATACGCGTTTCTGCACGACACCTCCACGCCGTTCCACATTCTGTTCAACCTGTTTACGCTGTGGATGTTCGGCGCGGAAATCGAAGAGCTGTGGGGCACGCGGCGGTTCGTGGTGTTTTACTTGTGCGCGGCGGTCGGCTCCGGGCTTTTTAGCCTGGTAACGGCCTTGAGCCCGCTCTTGTGGTTCACGCCGGTGATAGGCGCGTCCGGCGCGGTGCTTGCCCTGCTCACCGTGTATGCGCTGTATTTTCCCCGACGTCAATTGCTGCTGTTTTTTCTCTTCCCCGTAAACGTCGTTGTGGCGGTCGCGATATTCGGCGCCATTTCCCTGTTCGGCGCGGCGCGGTCCTGGGGCAACGTCTCCCACCTCACCCATCTGGGCGGCATCGCCGTTGGCCTTGCATACGTAAAGCTATTTCCCGCAATCACCGATCTCCTGGAACGGGCGAAATCGCGCGCCGCCGAAGCGCAGGAGCGGGCGGAGCAGCGGAAGAAAAACGCGGAGCGCAACTACTTTGAATCCATTGTGGACCCGATTCTCAAGAAAATCTCACAGAGCGGCATGGACTCGCTCACCGCCGAAGAGAAAAGGACGCTGGAAGAAGCGTCGAAACGAAAAAGGGACGACGAAGGGGAGCAGGGGAGGATTATTCCGTTTAGGAGAAAGTGAGGGAAGAACCTCACCCCCGGCCTTTGGCCGACCCCTCTCCTGAAGAGAGAGGGGATGAAAAAAGAAAGGCGCCTCTCTTGAAGCAAGAGAGGGGGAAAATAACGGTCCATTCTCCAGAAGCGAGACGGATGGAAGAGAAGAAGGTCGGAGGTTCCTGGCATGGCGAGTGGAGTTGTGGGCATCCAGCGTGTTTCTAAAGGCAACGTGGAAGATTCGAGGAACCTGCGGAAAAATATGACGCCCTCGGAATCCATACTCTGGGAACATTTGCGAAACAGGAAATGCGGGGGATTCAAATTTCGACGTCAGCAGGTAATAGAGGGTTTCGTCGCCGATTTTTATTGCGAGCAGTCACAGATCGTTGTTGAGGTTGATGGCGGCGTTCACAATGACCTGGAGGTGATGAAGAACGATGCTCATCGTGAGGCGGTGTTTCTGGCCCGTGGAATAACCACCGTCCGATTCAGGAATGAGCATGTCACCAAGAACCTGAATTCGGTGATTGACCAAATTGCCGCAGTGTGTGAGAACAACAGAAGACAAGCGAAGCTTGCAGACTGGGAAAGGTCCCGGTCGTCCATTTCCGTTCCCCTCTCCCTTCAGGAGAGGGGTCGGGGGTGAGGTCATTACGTAGTTCGTGAAGGCACGATTCTCTCGACAAGTATTCGGTAACGAACCCTCTACACGCGCAGTCAAATAGGCGCACGAAAAATACAATTTTCCGGATTCCAAATATGAAAAACGCAAGGTCTTTCCTTATAATAGCGGGCAGTCTGATAGTAAGCGGATTTACATGCGCATTTGCGCAGGCTGCGGCCCCGATGAGCCTCGAGTCGTTCGTTGCTCTTGCGAAAAAGAACAATCCCCAGGTGCGGGTCGCGGACGCGGCAGTTGCGTCGGGCGTTGCTGCATGGAAATCGGCCAGGTCGCGGTTGTTGCCCCAGATAGGGGGACAAGCCAATGCGGAACGATCGATGTCGGCGTCGTTGTCGCAGATTCCTGGAACACCCGCCTCCTCTTACAGCAACAGCTACTCTGCCGGTGTTTCGGGTCAGCAGCTTCTTTTCGATTTTGGGAAATCCTATTTCTCAACACGGGCCGGTTCCAAGCTTGTCACCGCGGCCAGGGAAGACGCAATCACCTCGCTGCAGACCGTGGTGCTTGGCGCAAAGACAACCTATTTCAATTACCTCTTATCGCAGATGCTCTATGCCGCGGCGCTCGAGGCGCTTTCGCAAACCCAGGCGCACCTCGACCAGGCGAAAATCCTTTTTGAAACAGGCAAACAGGCGAAGTACACGGTAACTGCCGCCGAAGTCGACGTTGCAAACGCAACGGTGAACGTCATAACCACCAAGAACGGCATCAAGCTGGCAAAAGTCCAGATGGATGTCGCCTCGGGCATAACGCTGGCCGATTCCCTGAATCTGTCGGATGGCCTGGTCGCGAAAGAGCCGGACATCACCAGGGAGCAGGCGCTTTCCGAAGCTGTCGATTCGCTGCCGCAACTTGTATCGCTGCGGGCAAGGCTGGAAGCTGCGAAACTCCAATTGACATCTGCAAAAGCCGCGCTGCTGCCCAACCTTAATGCGGCTGCCGGCGTCGGGTACGGATCGCGGAGCATCGATGCTTCCGAATGGCAACAGGACTGGAACGTGGGCGTCAACCTCTCGGTCCCGATTTACCAGGGCGGTTTTCTTGTCGCGGCCGTGGATGCGGCAAAGGCATCTGTGGACCAGGCAAAGGCGATCCTTGATGTGAATGTCCAGGCCGTTCAGTCGGCCGTGGACCAGGCTTATTATGGAAAGACGGAGGCGGCCGAACGCATCGCGGCGACGCAGAAGCTCATCGAGTCGTCACAGCAGTCCCTTGAGCTGGCGCAGGAACGTTTTGCCACGGGCGCTGCCGCGTCGCTCGAAGTGACCGACGCCGAGCTCGTACTTGCCAACGCAAAAAGCAGCCATGCTCAGGCGCTGTACGATTATCGAGCGGCCCATGCAAAGCTTATGGCGGCAATCGGGTCGTTCTAGGAGTTGAAGAGTTCAATGGTTGAAAAGTTGAGAAGTTACTTTGGCACTCTGTTGCTTCTATATTCAGGCAATCCTAATCCAATGAGGCTTATTCCAAATTTGAATAACACAGCCCGCGCATTCCCCGCGACTTGGCGCGGGGTAAGCGGGCGAATATAGAGTAAATTATTTCCATAGTTAAAGAAGAATCCCCGCCACTTGGGGCGGGGTTCTTCAATCCTGGTAATCCTGATTTAAGGGAACCTCTAAATATTACCTAAAGCGTTCTTGTCATCCCCGACGCCGATCGGGGATCCATCTTTCCATAGGAGAAATGGATTGGAAGGCCTCTGCTCCCCTCATGGGTATGCAGTCAAAGTCGCGGCCCCGCTTTCGCGGGAATGACATCATATGAAACAGTTTTGGATAATTAGAGGTCCCCTTAAATCCCGGAGATCCTGGTAAGTAAGGAGAAGACATGTCGAAAAAGGGCTGGTTGATTCTTGTAATCGTTGCGGTTGTCGCGGGCGCGGGAGTCTTCTTTTTTCTGTCGCACAAGTCCGCACCGGTGACCTACCGTACGGCCGTAGTGACGCGCGGAGACCTGTCGGTACAGGTGACCGCAACCGGCACGCTCAATCCCTTTCTCACCGTGCAGGTGGGCACGCAGGTAAGCGGAACCGTGGCCAAGTTGTACGCCGATTTCAACTCCCACGTGAAAAAAGGGCAAATCGTGGCATTGCTGGACACCATGATCCTGCACTCCGCGGTGGTTGACGCCCGCGCGACCGTCTTCAAGACGCAGGCGCAGATGATTCTGTCGACACAGACAACCCAGCGGACCAAGGTACTATTTGCAAAAGGCCTGGTTGCGCAGGCCGATCTCGATCAGGCCGTGTCGGATTCCGCCTCCTCGGCCGCGGCCCTCAACTCGGCCAGGGCGGGGCTCGACCGCGCAAAAATCAACCTTGACTATGCGACCATTATGTCGCCCATTACCGGGGTCGTGATCAACCGCGCCGTTGACGTGGGCCAGACCGTTGCCGCGAGCTTCAACACGCCCACCATTTTTACCATTGCCGACGACCTTTCGAGGATGCAGGTGCAGGCCAGCATCGACGAAGCCGACATCGGCCAGGTGAAGGTGGGGCAGACCGCGACATTCACCGTTGACGCCTTCTCCACCAGGACGTTTACCGGCACCGTGTCGCAAATCCGCCTGCAGCCCACCACGGTGCAGAACGTGGTGAGCTATACGGTGATGATCGACGTTGACAACAAAGACATGGCGCTTTTGCCGGGCATGACCGCAAACGTGACGGTTGAGGTCCAGAAGGCCCAGAACGTTCTCATTGTGCCTGCGGCCGCGCTCAAGTTCATGCCGCCTTCCGCCTCGTCCGAAAAATGGCGCAAGCGAGCCGCGGGCGGAGACAGCAGCGCGCATGCGGCCGGCAGGCAATGGTCCGGCGCGGCGCGCGACACCGGGGCCCAGCGGCAGCACGGCGGCGGAGCAACCGGCGCAGGCGACACGACGCGCAGAATGCATGGAGCGTTGGCCGCAGGCGGCGCAGGCGATACCGCGCACCAGGGACGCGGTCAATGGAAGAACCAGGCGGGTGAAGACATGGGGCACGTTTTCATGCTCGTCGAAGGAAAACCGAAATTCGTACGAGTAAAGACAGGGCTGAGTAACGGCGGATTCACCGCGGTGGAAGGCGACCTGCAACCGGGCGACCAGATGATTGTGGGAGTTCTGTCCGCCGGCAACAAGGCGCCGACGACGGTGCCGCTTACCGGCGGCGGCGCGCCGCCGGGAATGGGAAGACGGTTCTAAAACAAAGTTGCAGGTTTCAAGTACCAGGTTGCAAGCCACAGGGCCGTTAACCTGCAACCTGGAACCTGGAACTCTTTTCAAATAGAGTGCAGCATTATGTCACAGGCAATGATCTCCCTCCGCGGCATTTCCAAGGCCTACACCATGGGCGACACCACGCTGTGGGCGCTCGACAACATCGATCTCGATATTCACAAAGGCGAATTTATCGCCGTGATGGGCGCGAGCGGGTCGGGGAAATCGACGCTCATGAACATCCTGGGCTGTCTGGACGTACCCACCAAAGGCGTCTATTCCCTTGACGGAGCGGAAGTTCAGAGCCTGTCGCGCAACGAGCTCGCGGACCTGCGCAACCGTAAACTCGGGTTCGTGTTCCAGTCGTTTAACCTGCTGTCGCGCACCGCCGCGATCGAGAACGTCGAGCTGCCCATGCTGTACAATCATAAGGTATCCCCGCACGAGTCGAGGCAGCGCGCCCTTGCCGCGCTCGACGCTGTAGGACTGGCGGACCGCGCCCATCACTATTCAAACCAGCTTTCCGGCGGCCAGCAGCAGCGGGTGGCGATCGCGCGTTCCATCGTCAACGATCCGGTGCTGATGCTCGCGGACGAGCCGACCGGCAATCTCGACACACGCACGAGCGTGGAGGTGATGGCGATTTTCCAGGGACTCAACAGCCGCGGCATCACCGTTGTTCTGGTAACCCACGAACAGGACATTGCGCAGTATACCAAACGAAACGTGGTTTTCCGCGACGGCAAGATACTGTCCGATTCGCCGGTTGCTTCGCCGAGAAATGCGGCCAACGAACTGGCGGCCATCAAGGCAGGGAGTTGACACTATGCGGTTATTAAGCATTCTGCGCATGGCCCTCCGGTCGATCAACCGGAACAAGCTTCGCTCGATCCTCACCATGCTGGGCATCGTGATCGGCGTCGCCGCCGTTATCGCCATGCTTGCCATAGGACAGGGCGCGCGCAACGCGATTAATTCACAAATAGCAAGTCTGGGCACCAACCTGCTCATGATTTTCCCCGGTGCGTTCACCGCGGGCGGCGTGCGCTCGGAAGCGGGTACGGCGTCGCGGCTGTCCGAAGACGACGCAAACGCCATCAAGGCGCAATGCCAGGCCGTGATGTATGCCACGCCCATGGCCCGCACAAGCGCGCAGGTAAAGGCCGGCGGCCAGAACTGGCGCACGTCGATTTTCGGCGCCTATGCCAATTACCTCAAGGTGCGCGATTGGGACCTGGCAAGCGGGAGCAACTACACCGACGCGGACGAGCGCGGCTCGAACAAAGTGTGCATTCTGGGCCAGACCGTGGTAACCAACATCTTCGGCGAGGGCGCAAATCCGGTGGGCCAGATCATCAGGATCAAGAACTTGCCCTTCACCGTGATCGGGACCCTCATTGCCAAAGGGCAAAACGCGGGCGGCCAGGACCAGGACGATTGCATCATCGCCCCGTACTCAACGGTCCAGAAGAAATTGACCGGATCAACCTACGCCGGCAACCTGCTCGCGTCCGCCGTTACCACCGACGCCACCGAGGAAGCCCGCCAGGAAATAAACCAGACGCTCATGAACCGGAGAAAAGGCAGCCAGGGTGACGGCTTCGACTATACCATCCGCACGCAAACGGACATCAGCAATGCGGCCAACCAGACCGCGCAGACGCTCTCCATCCTTCTCGCCAGTATCGCGCTGGTTTCGCTGCTGGTGGGCGGCATCGGCATCATGAACATCATGCTCGTGTCGGTCACCGAGCGCACGCGCGAAATCGGCATTCGCATGGCCGTGGGAGCAAAGGGCAGCGACGTGCTCCTGCAGTTCCTGGTGGAGGCCCTGGTGCTCAGTTTTATGGGCGGCATCATCGGCATGATCGCGGGCTCGGGCGCGTCGTGGATAATTTCCAAAAGTCAAGGATGGCCCATCGCGATATCCGGCTGGTCGCTGCTTCTGGGATTCGGATTTTCCGCTGCAACGGGCATTTTCTTCGGATGGTATCCTGCCAGGAAGGCCTCGGCGCTCAATCCGATTGATGCGCTGCGATATGAGTAATGAAAAGGTTTTGCCTGCCGGGAAGTTGAGCTTGCGCTTAGGCTGCTTTAAGTTTTTCGGCGATCCAGACCTTTATCACGGACTGCCGCGTAACGCCGAGGTGTTTTGCTTCCCTGTCGAATTCTTTAGCTTTTATAGTGTTTTCTATTTTCCCGATAACGATGTTCCGCGGTTCATCGAAATAGACATGTTTGTGCTAATTAATTGCAAATATCAATTGTCAGGTGAATAACATATCAACACAGCTTTTTGCAGTTGTGCAGGAAATTCCTTGTAAAAAAATCCCCGGCTCACTTCACAAGAACCGGGGATCATTTTTCTCCCACGCAAATACCATCACTCTATCTGAATTTCATTTCGTCCGACTCTAGTACCCCACTGCAATAGCCAGCCATTGCGCCTTGCTGCTCGAAATAAACGACGACCACTCGTTATAATCATCGTACGGGAAGGCGTATTCATGGTGGTAAAAAGCGCGACGGTGCACCCAATATGCGAAGAAACTGCAGGGAGCCTTCTTGTAATGATAATTCCAGTCATTCTGCTGGGTAGCGTTCAGATCCAGGACATGCCGGAACAAACCCGAGGAAATCTTGTTATCATTGATGCCAACGCAGGCTCCCGCGGTCACGCCGCAGGCTTTTTCATAGGCGTCCCAGTAATGGGCCATTGACCCGCCAGTTTGAAAAGCCGGCACATTGCAGGCCATGTAGATCTTCCAGGGTCTTCCATACGTAGCGCAGGTGTCCCAGTCCTTCGGCACCTCGTTTAAATACTCATCGAAGATCGACTGGCGTCCCTGGAAGAACATGGTGTAGATGTTGCCCCGGATTTTGTCCGCGGAGCCGTCCGTGGAATGCAGGCGCATTGCCAAAGGCATCCCATAGTAATCAACACGCGTCAGGTTGCCGTTGTAGACAGTGGCTCCCGTATTGTGTTCTTCCCAGTCCCACACCTGGGTGTTGGGCCTAAACGGCTTTGAGGTTGTGGCGTTGTAGCCTGCCATGATATAAAGCCTTCCGCTCGTGGAGGGAGTAATTACCTTTTGATCGATCCACCGGACTGGTGTTCCGCCATCTCCATCCGCCCAATAAATCAAGCTGTCGGGAACCTGACCATTTGTTCTGTTGATGAGCTCGAAGATGAAGTGTCCTGCCGCCTTCGCATCGGCGGTAAATTTTGCCGTATCGCCCCAGAACGCGGCAGTGTCACCGTTCCATGTACTGGTTTTTGTCAACGTAAAATCGTACTGGCCCGTGGTCACGTCTATCGGCGTTACGCCGAAGGAATAGCCGGGCTCGGTAGCACGAATCGTATCCACGACCGCGGCAAGCTTTTTCACACTGGCCTGGAATTCCGGAGCCTTTTGCGCGGTTACTGCCGCGCCGCGAGAATATGGCTGGAACTTGAAAATCGTGGAAACGCCATTAATAGAAACGCGTACCACATAGAACTGCGAAGAAACGTCGCGCGTGCCGATGTTAACCGAATAGCTTCCATTCGCCTTTTGTGCGCTCACAAGATTTTTTACCAAACGTCCTGTCATATCGAACAGGCTTATTCTCACCCATGCATTGTCCTGAGGCACGGAAAACACCAATTCCCTGCCTACCAAAATCGGATGCGAAAACACGTTTCCCAGAGGGCGTGAGCTTTCCTGGATGACATTTGTCTGGCAAGTTCCCGAACCAAGATGGTAGTAGCCGGTTGAATCGGTAGCGGTATAATACGGCTCATTGCCCAATGAATCGTTGGGCTTTGTCACGCACAGCCTCACCAACGTATTGGTTAATGGTTTGCCACTTGGGTCCCTGACAAAACCGCACATGTTCACCGTGGTCTGTGAAAAAACCGTGCCCGCAAGCACCGCTAATAACAGAAGACTAAGTCCTAGCCTTTTCATTCTGTCCCCCCTTTTTAATTTAAGAGACACAATCCGTTTTAAGCGCTAAAACCATTGATAGGTAGTTTGATTTTGTGCGAGCGAGTGGGTGTCCAAAGAAAGTCTCCCTACCGACGCCTATTTTTCCCCAGCTTCCCCGCCTTCGCCGTCTGAATTCTTGCCGGCTTCACCGAACAATATAGCTCTTTATTCGGACAATTGTCAAATTGGGGAATAGCGGCGTTGACGGGCCGTATGTTCTTCTCATAAGTTTTTTGGGCATAAAAGACCACACGGTATTGAGCAAGGCGGTCCACTTCCCGGGTAAACGCGCGCAGCAGACGGATTCCCTTTTTCACGGGGGCGTACATCCGGTTGTAATCGCGCGGTCCCCGAAGGTTCGCTGTCGCGTCTACTCTTGTAGTGTTGCATGCAGTCGTGGTCGTGGTGCTTCGGGGTTCTTCACTGACGCATTTGATTTGGATTTAGATATTGTCGGGGTCACCCGAAAATGAATGGTAGTCGCGCCGGGTGTCAATCGTGTATTTTTATGATAATCCGGGCAAATCGTTTACTCCCATAGAAACGAAGGAGACAGGAACAATGGCGATTATTCAGTGTGCGGAATGCGACAAGCAGATCAGTTCCTATTCGGACCACTGCCTCTTTTGCGGTTATCCGGTGGTGGGTTTTGAGCGGGCCATAGAAGGATTTCGATCGGACAGGCTCAAGGCGATTTTGAAGGGTACGGCAGGCTACGGGATAGAAGGCGCACGAGTGGTTGTGCACTTTTTTCCGCGGGAGGCCATGTTTACCGAAAAGACCTACAGCATTGTCGGCATAAGCGCCTATATTTCCCGTTCTCTGCATCTTTTGTTCGGCGGCGCCGTGGAACCGCAGTTCAATTCAAAAGGAATACTCCTGCTGCAGAACAGTTTTGACACTCACAAGCCGCTTGCTTCACTGGAATTGCATCGCAGCGGCATGGTTGAGGCGGTTGACTCTCTGTTTTTCGGCGCGCACAAAAATGTTCCCTATTTTCAAATCGACTTGTTCTCCGACCGCATTGTTTCGGCGTGCAACGAGCTCTTGCAGATTTACAAGCTTGCCGGTGTTGGCGGGCCGTATGTTCTTCTCATAAGTTTTTTGGGCATAAAAGACCACACGGTATCGAGCAAGGCGGTCCACTTCCCGGGTAAACGCGCGCAGCAGACGGATTCCCTTTTTCACAAAGTGCAGTTCACCAATACCGACCTTGTGGAGAAGAACGATTTGCGTCCGTTGTACGAACAACTGTGGAATACTTTTGGCTACATGAGGGTGAGAAGTACTGCCAAGCAGAGCACTGTGAAGGCCTGACAAAGTCGGCTCTTCAACTTGTAATTTCGATTTTGGATTGCTAGCGTGTGCGGCGTGGGGGTACCCGCTGCAAGTTTGTGCCTCCAGTTGCGCGCACACTAGAAACACCCGATAACGATGGGCCCTGGTAGAATTGGGTTCAACCATTCGCCAAGCTCATTCCGACCCCCGGCCCCTTTTCGCGATTTCCCATTTTTTTCTGCCGAATTTTGCTTATCGCGAACTTCAGTCTTTAAACTGATCCTACCGTCGTGCAGAAGATTCCAGTTGAAAAAGCCCACTATTTATTGGGCGTAGCATGTTTGGAGAACGTAGAAGGAATCGAACCTTCGCATAATAGTTTTGCAAACTATCACCTTACCACTTGGCTATACGTTCGAGTTTACGATTGATAATCGTCCAGGCGTTGACCAGTGCGCCTTTGATGTAATTCTCGGGGCTCTGGCGCCCGCTTGCCCGACCGTTAGAAAATCTGTCACTTAACCAGCATCATTTCCTTCAGCGTTACGTTACCATTGGATTCCAGTTTTGAAAAATACCATCCCTTTGCCAACCCAGTCGTGTTGAATTGTACTTGATTGACCTTGCCGGCTTCCGCTTCACCATTGAATAATGTCGCAACTTCTTGCCCGATTGTATTATATACTGTCAATGTCGTCTTTCCGTTTGATGGGACAGTAAATTCAATGGATCGATTTCGATAGTTCTGGATGAGCGCGAATTTTTGAGGCGAAAGACCATTGTGGTTGGAAGCCACTGGTCCCGATTTAGTGAATAGTGCCATCACTGAATCGCTTTTGGTAGAGTTGAGTTTATACGCACGCACTTTTACGGTGGTGGTAGCGTTCAGCTTAAAGGGGGCGCTGTACAGTGTTTTGGTGCTGTCCGGCGTACTATCGTTTAGTGTGTAATAAATCTGTACATTCGAAGTAGCGCAGGCAAGTGTCACAATGACCGAATCTGTAAACGAACCGCCATTGGGTGTGATTGATGGTGTTGCCACCTTTGTTGCCACTCTTATTGGCCTGACAATAGTATTGGATTGTAATGTAACCGAAGCGGTTCGCGCTAATGCTCTGCCTTCCAACGATGCGCTAGTAGCGAACGTAATGTTTGTATAAACCAGAACGGTCCCCTTCATTACACACGTTGTTCCAAAAGTTGCCCCACTGCCGGCTTGCCAAAAAACGTTGGAAGCCTGTGCGCCGCCGCTCAGGAAAACCTGGCGACCGTTTGTCATATTGAAACTGGATGCTATTTGAAAAATCCAAACGGCATTCGAGTCGCCTTGAGCATCGAGAGTAAGATCGCCTGACGTTATTTCAAGCG
>Ga0182027_10013329_pt1 | contig 11471 bp, 10 predicted proteins | sample 712E1DmetaG_FD_121300 | JGI IMG/M metagenome (GOLD analysis project Ga0182027, IMG submission 121300) | Permafrost microbial communities from Stordalen Mire, Sweden - 712E1D metaG (Illumina Assembly) | ecosystem: Environmental > Terrestrial > Soil > Wetlands > Permafrost | place: Sweden...
CACCAGCGTAGGCGCTGTTCCGACTTGTACGTTGAGCACCCTGGTCACTCCGTACCACCAATTGCCGTAAGCATCTGGTTTGATTCAAAGGCTCGAGGCGAAAGCTTCGGGCCTTTTTTATTGGGAATCGAGGCGGCGTATTACCCAAGAACTGTGAGCACGATGCCCACGAGAATGCCGATCACGGCGGGGAGTTTTTTCAGCCCGTTTTTTTCGCCAAACAGGAGCAGGCCGCCGGCAAAGGCTACCAGCGTGCTGCCCCGGCGCAGGCTCATCACGATGGAAACAAGCGAATTGGGGTCACGCAACGCGCTGAAATAGATGTAGTCGGCCATCAACAACAAAAACGCGATGAACGGAATGCTCCAACGCCAATGAAACACCTTGCGCGGCCACCAACGTCGCTTCCAGCCGATGGCGAACGGCGTAAAAAGGATCACCAGATAAATCGAGAACCAAGCCTGCACCGTCGGCACCGAGAAATGCGCCCGGCCCAGCAGGTATTTGTCGTAGAGCGAACTCACCGCGCCCAGCAGCGTTCCGGCAACAAGGAAACCCACCCATTGGTTGCGATGAAAATGCACGCCTTCGCGGCTGCCGGCAACCGACAGCCCCACGAACGATGCCAGCGTCGTCAGCACGCCAACCGTTTCCAGCCAGGTCGGCCGTTCGCCCAAAATCAGAATTGCGCCAAACAGCGTCCACAGCGGGCTGGTGGCGCGAATGGGCGAACCCAGCGACAGCGGCAGATGTTTGATGGCAAAATAGGTAAACACCCACGACGCCGCGACAATGGCCGATTTGAGCACCAGTTGCAGATGCTGCGCCAACGTCAGCGGGTCAGTGACCAGCGACGCCGGCAGCGTCCCCGGATGAAGCCTCTGTACCATCAACAAGCCAGCCCACACCGCCGCGCCGGTCAGGGTGCTGAAGAACAACACCGGCACAACGGCGTTGTCCCGCACGGCGTGCTTGGTGCAAAGCTCATAAACGCCGAGGAACAACGCCGATACGAGGCTGGCCGCGATCCAGTGCATAAAAGCGTAGGGCAGGCTTCCAGCCTGCCCTTTAACATATTCCTTATTTTGTAGCAGCCGACGTAAGGAGGCTCATTCTATTTTCGGTGAAAGGAGTCAGAGCCTCCTCACGTCGGCTGCTACGATCCACAAGCGTGAATTTACATGTGCGAGATGATATTGCTTCCAAACTCGCTGCATTTAATCTCCGTTGCGCCTTCCATCTGGCGCGCGAAGTCGTAAGTCACGCGTTTGCTGCCAATGGCTCCGTTCAAGCCTTTCAAAATCAAATCCGCCGCCTCCGTCCAGCCCAGATAGCGGAACATCATTTCGCCGCTCAACACGACCGAGCCGGGGTTTACCACGTCCTTGTTGGCATATTTCGGCGCGGTGCCGTGCGTGGCCTCGAAGATGGCATGGCCGGTGATGTAATTGATGTTGCCACCAGGCGCGATGCCGATGCCGCCGACCTGCGCCGCCAGCGCGTCGCTCAGATAATCGCCGTTCAGATTCAGCGTGGCAATGACGTCGAAGTCCGTCGGGCGCGTGAGCACCTGCTGGAGCGTGATGTCGGCGATGGCATCCTTGATGACGAGGCCCGCGCCGGGTTTGCCCTCGGGGATTTTGCACCACGGACCACCATCCATTTCCACCGCGCCGAATTCCGTCTTCGCCAACTCATAAGCCCAGTCGCGGAACGCGCCTTCGGTGTATTTCATGATGTTGCCCTTGTGGACAATCGTCACCGACTTTTTCTTCTGCGCGATGGCGTACTGGATGGCCGAACGCACCAGGCGCTGGGTGCCGGTCTTCGACACAGGCTTGATACCGATGCCGACCAGTTCCGGTGATTCCGCGCCGAAGCGGATTTTTTTGAAGTCCTTCGGGAAATTCGCCTTGAGGAATTCAATCGTCTTGAGTGCCGCTTCCTTGCCCGCTTCAAAGTCAATACCCGCGTAAATGTCCTCGGTGTTTTCGCGGAAGATGACCATGTTGACCTTCTCCGGATGCTTCACGGGCGACGGGACACCGGTGAACCATTGCACGGGGCGCAGGCAGACGTAGAGGTCGAGCATCTGGCGCAAGGCGACGTTGAGCGAGCGGATGCCGCCGCCGACTGGCGTGGTGAGCGGGCCTTTGATGCCGACGAGATATTCCTTGAACGCCTCGACCGTGTCGTCCGGCAGCCAGTTGTCGAACTTGTTCTTGGCCGCTTCTCCGGCAAATACTTCAAACCATGCAATCCTGCGTTTGCCACCGTAGGCCTTCTGTACTGCCGCGTCGAACACGCGCACGCTGGCCGCCCAGATGTCCGGGCCGGTACCGTCACCGCGGATGAACGGCAGAATGGGATTTGCAGGAACGGTGAGATTGCCGTTCAGGATGGATATTTTACCGCCCGCAGGCGGGATTACGTCCTTGTAAGCCATAATTCAGTTCAAAGTTTCAAACCTTCGCCACAAAAGGAAACCGCCGAACGCGGAGGAAATCAAGGAAAGAAAGCCGATGGATCAAATTGGTTTCGATTTGCCGCCGGGTTTTGCTTTTGCGAACCGCGGGTTTCAACTAGGTTTTGGCCATCGCTCACAGTTTGACAGATGGATACGCCGATACAAACGCCCCGGCACAACCAGCAGGTCGCAAGCCGGTTTCTCAATCTGCTGGCCGGACCCTTCTGGACCGGTCTCCTGCTCGCGATCATCACCGTCGTTGTTTACTGGCCTGCCGTCGGCTTTGATTTCGTCAATTATGACGATCCGCAATTCGTTTATGAAAATCCGCATGTCCTGGGCGGACTAACATGGGAAAATGTCCGTTGGGCATTGGGCACGGGGATTGACGGCAACTGGATTCCGCTGACCTGGCTGTCGCTCATGCTGGACGTGGAATGTTTCGGACCAACGGCGGCGGGGCTGCACCTGACAAATATTTTATTGCACTCGGCGAACACGGTTCTGATCTTTCTGCTGTTCCGGCGGCTAACCGGGGCGCACTGGCAAAGCGCCGTTCTCGCCGGCCTGTTCGGTTTGCACCCGCTGCACGTGGAATCCGTGGCCTGGGTGGCGGAAAGGAAGGATGTTTTAAGCACGTTATTCTGGGCGCTGGCGGTTTGGATGTATGCCCGGGTCGCCGCCAAGCCGGCCGGTTCGGTGTCCAAGTCCCGCGGATATTTACCGGCCCTGTTTTTTTTCGCGCTGGGTTTGATGAGCAAACCCATGTTGGTAACCTTGCCGTTCGTGCTGTTGCTGCTGGACTATTGGCCGCTGCGGCGCATCGAAGCGGGGGATTTTCACACCTGCCGCGTCACGCTGTTCCGGCTGGTGCGCGAGAAAATCCCGTTTTTTCTGCTCGCTGCCATCGTGGCAGTGTTGACCTTTGTCATCCAGCTTCACAATCACGCCGTGCATACGCTGGCTGACCGCACGGCCGGCATGAGAATCGCAAATGCCCTGATTTCCTACGCGCGTTATCTGGCGAAAACCTTCTGGCCGGCCGATCTAATCGCCCCTTACCCGCTTCCCCGGCACTGGCCATGGGGTCAGGTTCTCGTGGCCGCCGCGTTGCTGGTCGGGGTGTCCGTTCTGGCGATTGGAACGGCGCGGAAGCGGCCGTATGTTCTGGCGGGATGGCTGTGGTTTTTGGGGACGATGATCCCCGTGATTGGACTGGTCCAGGTGGGAGCCCAAGCCATGGCAGATCGCTACACCTACATCCCGCTGCTGGGAGTGCTTTGGATTGTCATTTGGGCGTCCGCCGACCTGATTGCGCGCCGGCAACCGCCCCGCCTGGTTGTTGTTCTCGCCGCCCTGCTGGTTCTGGGAACCTGTACGGTGCGGACTCGCGCGCAACTGGATTATTGGCGGAATAGCGAAACACTTTTTCACCACGCCATCGCCCGGACAACGAATAATTATATCGCCTTTGACCGCCTGGGCCGGAACAGTTTGGACAATCAACGGGTGGACGAAGCGGTGTCTTATCTGCTCCAATCCCTGGCGATTGCACCACGCTTCAAACATGCGCTCAACAATCTGGACGAGGCGCTGGCCCGCGTTGATGCGTTCCAAGCCATCACCAACCACCCGCCGGCACCGTGGAAGCTTAACGACGCTGATTGCGCCCATGCCCACGACATCCTTGGCTCGGGACTGGCCATGATCGGAAAGTTGGACGATGCAATCGCGCACTTTCGGAAGGCCCTGCTTTACGATCCGCACGACGTGAAAGCCCGCGGCAATCTGGGCTACGCACTTTTTTTACAGGGCCACCTGGAGGAAGCCGCCGGGCAATGCGAACAGGTCCTGCAACAGTCCCCTGACAATCCCCCGGTCCACAACGTTCTTGGCCTGGCTCTTCTGAAACAGGGCAAATGGGACCCGGCGGCGACGCATCTGCGCATAGCGCTGCAATCCCAGCCGAACAACGTGGAAACCCATGTCAAGCTCGGACAGGCGCTGGCTGCGCTGGGCCAACGTGACGAGGCCATTGCGCAATTCAAGGAAGCCCTGCGGCTCAATCCGAATTATCGGGAAGCACGGGAACAATTGAACAAGCTGGAAGGCCCGCCCCAATAAACCTTCGGCCGTTGCGCGAGTTTCGGACGAAACCTGCCAAGCCTTTACGCACCACGAAATTCCCCGGGCAAATCCCTCCCGCCATAAACGACGCGAACAACATAAATGTCATCTGATGCCGCCGTATAAAAGACCAGATAATTACCGACAGGAAAAGAGCGCAAAGCCTCGCCAAGTTCGGAACGTGATCTTCCAAGAAACGGATGTTGGGCCAAAAGTTCGCAAGTTTCTTCAAGAGCGTCGAGAAAATGGTAAGCCGCGACAGGATTGAGCTCGAAGATGTAATTGGCGATTTCTTCGATATCAAGGCTGGCTTCCGTTGAGAAACGGAGCGATTTCATCCCTTGCCGTGTTCCCACCGGTGCAGTTTAACACGCAGATTTTGAATCGCCTTGCAGCCATCAACCACCTCGCCGCGCTTTACTTGCTTGAGCCCGACGGCGATTTTTTCCCGCAGCTCGACCGCATTCGAGCGAATGAATTCCTCCTGCGCGCGCAACATCCCAAGGCTTTGAGCAATGACATCATCGGCGGAACGGTAATGCCCGCCCTTCAGTTGCTCGGCAATGAACTTTTCCTGCTCCGCTGTCAATGTGACCGTCATGGCTCAATAATTACTCCAAGCAACCAATCCGCGCAACTGCTGGATGCGTAGGGAAAAAGATGGATTTACGCACAAAACTTATACCGATTGTGAAATTATTCATCGCGCTGCCCCGTGCAGGCGAAGCAACTCGATGATGTCCTTATACCCATATGAAATCGCACAGTTAAGCGGCGTGTTGCCTTTGTTAGTCGCCGCATTAACGTCTGCGCCTTTTGCCAGCAGAATTTCCACACAACCTGTTTTCCCACTGGACACTGCATGCATCAGAGGTGTGGTTCCGTCGTTTAGTTTGGCATCCACTTCTGCTCCTTTTGACAAAAGGAATTGCACAACTTCCTCGCGCCCAGTCCGAGCTGCACTGTGCAACGGTGTCTCGCCATCCCGCATCTTTACATTGACGTCCACGCCGTGAGCGATGAGCATCGCAGCGATCTCCGTATCACCACGATCCGCCGCCGTATGGAGTATCGTGTTCCCGTAGCCGTCCTTGGCATTTGGATCCGCTCCTTGCGCCAAGAGAAGTTCCACCAGTTTAGTGTTGTCCGTGGTGACCGCCCATTCAAGCGGGGTATCCCCGTTAGGTTTGGGGAGATTGACCTTTGCGCCTTTCGAAAGCAACAATTCCGCCAGCTGGGTTCCGACAGCCTTATTCCGTCCACAGGCATGATCCAATGCTGTCAGACCGTTTTTGTTCGGAATATTTGGATCCGCGCCCTTGTCCAATAAAATCTTGACCTCGTCTTGGCGTCCCTGAACAACCGCCCAAGCCAACGGCGTCATACCTTCATCGTCTTGGGAATTGATGGACTTAGGATCAAGTTTCGCCACGTCACCAAACTTTGCGATATGCTGGGCCGGATAGAGAAAATTGTGCCATGCATAATACGCAGATCCACTGATCAAAAACAGATACAGAAACCACAACGCAACTGAGAGGAATGCGATGATAACAAAAGCGATGAATATTTTCGGAAATTTACCCACAGCTTTGCCTCTGATCTCTAGGCCACTTCAATCAGCTTCGCCGCTGCGGGCGCGGCTTCCGCAAATTGCGCCTTCACCCTGGCCATGGTATTTTCGACAGTCAGGCCGTATTTTTTGCGCAGTTCATCCTGGGTCGTGGCGTGTTCGATGAACTGGTCGGGCCAGCCGATGCGCACGACGGGCGTCATGATGGCCTTCTCGCTGAACAGTTCCAGCACCGCCGAACCGTAGCCGCCCATGAGCGCGTGGTCTTCCAGCGTCACGACGACTTCCGCCGCCTGCCCAAAAAACTCATGGGCACCGTCGTCGAGCGGTTTGGTGAAACGCGGGTTGATGACCGCCGCGTCGAAACCTTCCGCCACGAGCTGCAAGGCCGCCTGACGGGCGATGGTGTTCATCGGACCGAGACCGAACAGCGCCACCTTGCGCCTGCCGTTGCTGGAAAAGTTCCGGATCACCTCCGCCTTGCCGATTTCGAGCAGCCTGGGCTGGTCCTTGATGGGCACGCCTTCCGCCGTGCCGCGCGGGTAGCGAATGAACGCGGGATGATTTTGGCGCGTTGCGGTGAACATCATGTCCACGAGTTCGTCCTCATCCTTCGGCGCCATGGCCATGACGTTCGGCAAACAGCGCAGATAGGAAATGTCGAACAGGCCGTGATGCGTTGGGCCGTCGTTCGCCGAGAGCCCGGCGCGGTCCATGCAGAAAATCACCGGCAAATCCTGCAAACAAACGTCGTGATGAATGCAGTCGTAGGCGCGCTGCAGGAAGGTGGAATAAATCGCCACCACCGGATGAAAACCCATCGTGGCCATGCCGGCGGCAAAAATGACGGCGTGTTCCTCGGCAATGCCCACGTCGTAATAACGATCGGGCATGGCCTTTTCGAGCAGCTTAAGACCGGTGCCGCTGGGCATCGCGGCGGTGATGCCGACGATCGTGTTGTCTTTCTGGCAGAGTTTCACCAGCGTCTGCCCCATCACGTCCTGATAATTCGGCGGCGTGCCGGCCAGGACGGGCATCGAATCGCCGGTCCTCACGTCGTAAGGCCCGGTGCCGTGGAATTTTTCCGGGGATTTCAGCGCGGCCTCAAAGCCCTTGCCTTTTTGCGTGAGAACATGAATGACGATGGGATGGTCGCACGTCTTGGCAAATTCCATCGTGCTGATGAGCAACGGCAAATCGTGTCCGTCAATCGGGCCGAGGTAGCGCAACCCCATCTCCTCGAAGAAAATCGGGCTGCCGTAGCCGCCACGCCCGTCGGGTTCCACCAGGCTGCTGGTTTGCCGCAACCCGACATCGGTGATGGCGCCTTTGAAACCTTCCTCAGCCTTGTGCGCAAGTTTCAACGCCAGTTCGCCCTTGGGCAGGCGACTCACAAAGTTTACAAAGTCCTTCGCCAGCTTGTTGTAACGCGGATGCGTGATGAGCTTGTTGAGATAGTTGGAAATGGCGCCGACGTTTTTGGCGATGCTCCACTCGTTATCGTTGAGGATGCCGATGAACCGCTTGGTCGTGTGGCCAAGGTTGTTAAGCGCCTCGAATGAAATGCCGTTCGTTAACGCCGCGTCGCCAAAAATACAGACGACATTTTCGTCGGTGCCGTTTTTGTCACGCGCGGCCGCCATGCCGAGCGCGGCGGAAAGCGCCGTGCCCGCGTGACCCGCACCGTAGCAATCGTGCGGACTTTCCGTGCGCAACGCAAAGCCGTTCAGGCCATCCGTCTGCCGGACGGTGCGAAAGCGTTTCTTGCGGTCCGTGAGAATTTTATGGACGTAAATCTGATGGCTCACATCCCAGACAAATTTGTCCTTCGGCGTGTTGAAAACGCGATGCAGCGCGATGGTCAACTCCACCACTCCGAGATTCGGGCCGAGATGCCCGCCGCTTTTGGCCAGCCCGGCGATTAATTCCTCCCGAATCTCCCCGGCCAGTTCCTGAAGCTGTGCCAGCGTGAGCTTTTTCACATGCGCCGGCCCCTCCACCATCTCGAGATAACTGCTCATAAATCATTCTTCGGACAAATCCGGCGACCGCGGCTTCAATTTCATTTCGCCGGCCGCGCTTTTTTCCAATTGCTGGATTTTCAACTCCGCCTCGGCGAGTTTCTCCTGGCAGATTTTTACCAGCTTCGTCCCTTCCTCGTATTGGGATATAAGCGTTTCCAGCGGCAGGTTGTCGGACTCCATGGTTTCGACAATGCCCTCGAGCTTTTTCAAAACCTCTTCAAACGGCGGACTGTTCCTGGCCGCATCATTGGCCCTGGCTGATTTTGACATGTGATAATGCTAAAGAAAATCATCGCGTCCGTCCAGCTTGGAGTCATTCGGAGCGGACAATTGCACTCGTCAAGCGCGTGACTGAACTTGCCATCACGCGATCCTGGAAACATTCAGGCAGCGGCGACCCGCACCCCATAAATCCACGGCGAAGTCAGCCGGTCAGGAACCCGGAATGATCTCAATGCCGTTGATCTCGGGGCTTTGAACGTTGGTCGTGAAAGTAATGTCAAGTTTGCCGTCGGTGATGTTCACGTTGACAGTTTCAACGTAGGCGCGCTTGGCGCCACCGGCCTTGGCCCAGACATCAAAATCCTTAAACTCATGGCCCTCAACGTTAAAGGAAAAAACGCGCTGGCCCGGGCCGGTGATATCTTCGTAAGTTTCGGCAAAATAAAGTTTCACAATATATTGGCCGTTGGGAAGCTTGTACGAAAAAGAACTCATGCCGTATCGCTCGGTGCGATAGATGGCCTGGTCCTGGGTATTGGGGATCTGCACATCGTTGCCCCGGTCAACGGTGTCGCCATCTACAAAACCCTGGTCAGGCAGCCAGACATTGCCGCTGACGTCGGTGTAAGGGGCAGTGGTGCCAGCCTTAATGCGAATAATGGCCAATCCCGCGGCCGCGGGCTTGGCGGGTGCAGCAGGTGCAGCTACAGCAGACGCAGGGGCGGTTACAGCCGGCGTGGGTTTGGCGACCGTTATTTTGACACCGGATTGATCATTTTCCGACTGGCAGCCGACCAGCAAAAAAGCGACCGCCGCTGAAACGAACGGGACGCATGACCAGCACACCAAACGTTTTACATTTTGCATATTTTTCTCACTTTGTCTTGGGGGTTAACAGCCATCAATCTAGTAACTCTCCGAAAAACTGCAAGCCGGTTTTTACTTTTTGCTTGACCGGCTCCGTGTCAGCGGATGTTACTCCTTGTCAACCTTGCTGAAAACCTCACCTGCTTGCAAACGCGTTTTTAAATGCTGGCCCTCTTTTACGTCTTTTGCCGCCCGCAAAACTTTTCCCGTCGCCGCGTCCATCGTGATGGAATAGCCGCGTGACAATACCTGTTCCGGCCCCAGCAAACGCAATCGCGATTCCGTTGCCTCAAAACGGTTTCTCCCGCTACGCAAATGAACGCGCGCCGATTCGCGCAAACGCCGCCGGCTGGCCGCCAGAGACTCGCGCCGCTGCCTCAACAATTGCGCCGGACGAACACGCAACAGCCGCGTCGCCAGATTCTGCCCGGCCACCTGCCGTTCCTTCGTCCCCTGCCTCGCGCAACGCAACAAACCGGCCTGCAAATCATCGAGTTGCTGTAATAATTCGTTCAGGCGCCGGCGCGGATGCGCCCGTGTCATCCGTTGCGTCAAATCCGCCACCAGTTGCCGGCTGGCGAACACACCTTCGGTGATGATTTCCGCCGCCGCGCTAGGCGTCGCCGCGCGCACGTCCGCGACGAAATCGCTGATGGTGAAATCAATCTCATGGCCGATCGCAGACACGACAGGAATGGCCGATTCAAAAATCGCCCGCGCCACAGCTTCCTCGTTGAACGCCCACAGGTCTTCGAGGCTGCCACCGCCACGCGTCACCAAAATCAAATCCAGGCCTTGTTGGAGTTCAAGCTTTAGCTTGCTCCGATTTTCCCCATTTTCCAAACAAGCTGAAGCTTGAACTCCAACATTAAACTCATTGAGCAGCCGTATCGCCGCCGCGATTTCCTCCGCCGCGCCTTCGCCTTGCACGCGGCACGGCGCGAGGATGATTTCCAGACCCGGATTCCGCCGCTGCACCACGTGCAGCACGTCGCGGATCGCCGCGCCGGTGGGCGATGTAACCAATCCGATGCGTTGCGGATATTTCGGCAGCGGGCGTTTCCTTTCCGGCGAAAACTGCCCTTCCGCCGCGAGCTTTTGCTTGAGCTTCTCAAACGCAACTTGCAGCGCGCCAATGCCTTGCAACTCAACTGCGCGCACGATGAGCTGGTATTGACCGCGCGCCTCATAAACCGTTACGTCGCCCTGTAGCAGCACTTTCTGGCCGTCCGCCAGCAACTCGCGAAGCGAAACCTTTTCGCGGCTGAACAAAACGCAACTCAACTGGGCCGCGGCGTCCTTGAGCGTGAAATACATGTGGCCGGAAGATTGGGCGCGCAGGTTGGTGACCTCGCCCGTCACCCAGACCTGGCCGACCGATTTTTCCAGCAATCGTTTGACCTGAGCCGTGAGTTCGCTGACTGATAAAACGCGCCGTCCTGTTTCCGTCGGAAACAGTTCGCCGCCGAAGTCCCATTGCGACTTGGATTTGCTCACAGTTTTTGCGTCCAAACTTGCATTGAAAATATTTTCACCACTTTTCCGGTGTTATTCAATTTTAAATCCGCCCGGAAATTATCGCTCAGTCTAAGTTTGGGCGGCGCGGCAGCGCCGCCCGGCCAATATCTGGTAGGGCAAAGCTGCCACTTTGCCATCACCGTTTGCGGGCGGCCGGCGCGCGCAATGAGTTGGCCACGCGGCGGAAGTGGTAGCCGAGGATGGCGAGTTCGATGGCGTGCGGGAACTGACGCGGACGCCGGATGAGCGTGCCCAAAAACAGCCGCCAATAGCCAACCTGCCCCCGGTGCCACACGCCCAGCACCCAGAAGGACTTCAGAAAGGCAATGCAATCCGCCCGCGACAGGCGCAGGCGCGGGCCGGTTGGACGATGGCTCTTGAGGAGCGTCCGGATGCGCTGGTAGTAGTGCCGCGGCTCGTAAAGCTTCTTCACCAGATCGCGATAGCCGGATTGCAAAAACTCGCGGTTCAATTTGGGTTTGAAGTTCAGCGTGGCGTCGGAGTTGTTGCCCGAGCTTTCGACTTCCAGCCGTCCCTCGCGTTTCAACCGCTGCCACAACCGCGTTTGCGGCAGTGCGGTCAGCAATCCCACCATCGCCGTCGCCACGCCGGAACGCTGGATGAATTCAAACTGCCGCTTGAAGATGTCGCTCTTGTCGCTGTCGAAACCCAC
>Ga0182027_10013330_pt1 | contig 11471 bp, 11 predicted proteins | sample 712E1DmetaG_FD_121300 | JGI IMG/M metagenome (GOLD analysis project Ga0182027, IMG submission 121300) | Permafrost microbial communities from Stordalen Mire, Sweden - 712E1D metaG (Illumina Assembly) | ecosystem: Environmental > Terrestrial > Soil > Wetlands > Permafrost | place: Sweden...
AGAATACGATTTTTGTACCAGAGCACCAATTGGTTCCGGCAGCCGGAGCGCCGCCCTGAGCAACAGTGGGTGAAGCAACCACAGGTGCAGCGGTTGCGGGAGCTGCAGTTGCTGGTGCGGCTGGAGCCGAAGTCGCCGGCGCAGCTGGGGCCGAAGTTGCCGGTGCGGCCGGAGCCGAAGTCGCTGGTGCGGCCGGAGCCTGGGTTGTTGCGGCCGGGCTACAAGCCCCCAACAGAAAAGCCAGAACAGCCATGATAGAAATAATCCGTGAGAGTTTCTTGAACATTCAATCCTCCTTAAAATTTTCCTAACAGGTTAGTGGAAATCTCGAAAAACTAAGACGCTTTGTGAATTTAAAACGTGTTTTTAATCTTATTTTTAGGCCTCCTTTCATGCTTTTCCAAAGCGTAAAAAGCCACTCTACTCGGTTATGAAATGTCTTCACAGCAGTAAAACGGTGAATTGGCGCGAAAAATTACCTGGCCTGGTGACATTCAGGACCTGAAGTAAATAATCGGTAACCCCACCAGCTCTAGTCGTTTCCTCTTGCTCCTGACCTTGATGAATCCACTTTACCTGAGCAAATTTAAGGTCTTCTGACTTAAAATCTTCTGATCAAAAGTGCATTACCGGGGAAACTAAGAATTTATATCAGTAAAAGGGAGAACATACCAAGTAAATCTTATCTCGACCATTGTACTTTAAAGTTGCCACGACTTCAAGTGAATCGTATTGACATTCGGTTAAATAATCGGGCACTGATATAAAAAATGGGAGTCATTGCGAACAGCTGGTGCTTTTTCCGGCTTGAAGGTTCGCCTATTGCCCGAATTCCACAGGGCCACGCTGTCAACGGGGATATTGTGAGTGGATAGTGTTGATCATCGCCCAAAAATTTTCCATGGGCGTGTCGAGCTGAACGTGGTGAGTAGGGCCGAGGATCAGGCCGCCGTTTTTACCCAGGGTACGAAGGCGAGTAAGTACCTCCTGGCGTACCTGCTCGGGCGTACCGAATGGCAGCGTATATTGCTCGTCCATCGAGCCCCAGAAGCACAGGTGATCTCCGAATGATTTTTTCAGTTGGCCCGGATCCATGCAGGCGGGCTGGATCGGGTTGAGTACGTCCAGGCCGATCTCGATTAAATCAGGGATAATGGCAAGAATGTTACCATCCGAGTGGTAGGCCACTTTGACCTGCGGGTTGATCGCTTTGAGCGAGGTGATGAAATTGTCCATGCGCGGCTTGAAAAATTTGCGCCAGATCCTGGGAGAGATCAGCATGCCGGTTTGCATACCCACATCGTCGCCGGTCCAGATCATATCCACGCCCATTTCTACCAGCTTTTTGGCCGCGGTCAGGTGATATTGGTAGGGGATGTCGAGGATGTGTTCGACCAGGTCGGGGTTTTCAACAAAATCGACCAGCAACTGTTCATAACCGCGCAGCGCCCAGGCAGTTTCGAAGATGGTGGTGACGGTCACCCCCACGATCCAGTAATCCGCTTTGTAGGCATGGATGACCTGCCCGGCTTCAGTATATAACTCGGGCCGCATTGGATCTGGACCGCGATAAGTTGCCACTTTTCTCTCGTCTATCAAGGGATGATTGACCATCTCAGTGTACTGGCCAACGCCGTAAGGGGTGGAATAGGGCTGCGACCGCCAGCCGATCCCCCATTCATCGGTGTAGCTCTCGCCCGCCTGGTAGTAAGAATTGGCCCAGCCTACTGAGGTGAGCAGCATATCCTCGCCGAGGGCACGCTCCAGCGCATAGGTATTGCCCCCGCCATGCGGGTTATGCACCTTTTGACCCTTGATGCTGAGGTCAGCGCGTAAACGGTCGGCAAACTCGGGGGTGAAACTGACCTGAAGCGGGCAGCGGTCGGGCGTTTCATGGCTGAGCGCTGCCAGGACTCTATCGCGTGGTTTCATATGCCTCCTTGGCACTTAACATGACAGACGTGATGGATATGTCGATCTCTTTGGCGACAATCAGCAGGGTCAGGGGGATGGTTAGCAGGGCAAAATAGGGCGTGGTGGCCATAAGCGACTAGAATATGTCATAGGACAGGAAGGTCCGAGGCGATAGCCAGGTGAAAAAGGCGTAAATCAACAAGAGAGCGAAGACAATGGCGATTTGCAGGGTGTTCTTGCGCTCGCCCTGGCAGCTTACCGATAGGTATGACACGTACATCAGGCGGGTCGTCATGGTGGCAGAGTTTAGCGGATGTTCTTCAGAACCAGCGGGGCAACTACGTCGACGTTGCTTTTATCAACAAAGCCAGAGCCCGTGTTGATATTCAAGCCGGAGAAGCCATACACTTTGGTGAGGCAGATTTGCAGGATGGGCAGGTAGCCCTGCAGCCATCCCTGCTGGTCGATCACCAGGCCGGTCCAGCCGCCCTGGATAGCAGTGATGGTTGCTGGAGAAAGATCGAAGCCGGCTATCTTGATGTCGCCCGGCTGCTTGCCGGCGGCTTTCAGGTAGGTCTCGGCCGTAGCGGTCAGGCCGCCATGATCGGTTATGATCAGCTTGACGTCGGGATGCGAATTGATGTAAGCGGTGAAGGTCGAAATGCCAGTGGTAGGATTGGCATTGGTGGCTGAGTCGATCTCAATATAATCTACCGTCATACCAGCTTCTGTAAGGGCATCGATAGCGCCCTTGGTGCGCAGGCCGCGGAGGGGCTGGGAAAGCAGGCCCCAGACCATGGCGCGGTCGCCCTGGGCAAGACCGAAGCGCTTGAATGCTTCAGCGCCCAGGTTGTAGCCGGACATGTAGAGGTCAGCGCCAACATAGCCGAAGCCAGCCGCGGCGTACTTGGCCTGTGCGGCGGGCAATTGGGTATTCTGGCTGGTGACGATGATGCCTTTGCTTTCAGCGGAATCGATTAGCGGATCGAAGGCTTCGTCGCCAGGATGGCCCATGATAGCAATGCCATCAGGCTTGGTCGCGGTAGATTCCTGGAACTGCTGGATCATTTTCTGCGGATCCCAATCAGACCAGACATAATCTACTTTTGGGCCCAGATCTGCCTGGGCCTGAACGGCGCCATTATAGACGTTTACTGTAAATACATCGCCTTGAGGCCCACCAGGGAAGAAGACGATGTGAACATTAGAGCACCATTTGGCGCCCGCGGCAGGCTGGGCGGAACCTGTCGTAGCAGCAGGAGCCTGGGGACCTGCGGTGGCTGCAGGTGTGCATGCTGAAACGGCCTGTATAAACAAGGTCATAGCAGCCAGAATACGGAAAGTTTTCGAACTCATAACTTACCGCCTTAGTAACTGAGATATTGGTTGGAAAGAATCGAAAACGAAAAACCGATTGGCAGCGACTGCTAATTTTACCTCCTTTTATAAGTGCAGCAGATGTAAACCATTGGCCAATAATAGGATCGCTTTTTCAGGGAGTTGGGCGACTACGCCGCCCAACTCCCTGAAAAAGCGATCTTTCAGGCTGGTTTGGTGTTTTACCTTAGGAATAGGTATAATGACTGCATCCAAGGGATTGAGGAGTACTCACTGATGGCATCCACCGCCGCTCTACCCGACGTCCAGGCTCAAAAGGCCTACAACCGGCGCGTCATCTCCTGGGCTTGGTACGATTGGGCCAATCATGCCTACATCACCACTACCGCATCGTCTTTTTTCCCACCTTATTTCATCGCTATCGCCGCGGCAGCTTTTATGCCGGCTGGCGCAGTGAGCACGGATCAAGCGGCCCTGGCCCTGGCGCGTGACAATGCTTCCAACGCTTTTGCCTGGACTGTGGCGGGGGCGTTGTTTCTTGCGGCTATTCTGGCCCCGTTGTTAGGGGCGTTCGCAGATATCACCGGTCAGCGCAAGCGCCTGCTGGTGATCACCACCATTGTCGCCAGCCTGGTGTCTTCGCTGATGTTTATTCTCACTACGGGCATGTGGGTGATGGGCCTGGTCTTGTATTTCCTCACCCAGGTGACGATGAATATTGCTTTGGGCTTTTCCAGCAGCCTGCTGCCCCATGTCGCCCGCGCTGATGATGTAAATCGCGTTTCCAGCCTGGGCTATGCCATGGGTTACGTGGGCGGTGGGACGCTGCTGGCGCTCAACACGGCGCTTTTCTTATTTGCGTCCAAATTGGGCATCGACAGCAGCCTGGCGGTGCGCATCGCTTTCCTGTCGGTGGGTGTGTGGTGGCTGGCTTTCACTCTTCCGCTGGCGCTGCGGGTACCTGAACCTCCCGGCACTCCTCTGGCGCATGGCAGCAAAGGCTTTGCTCTGGCCGACACCGTGGTTCGCGTGACCAACACTCTGCGGGATGCCCGGCGTTACCGCGAAATGTTTAAGATGCTGATCGCCTTTTGGTTTTACATGGAAGGGATTGGGGCGATCATCTTGCTGGCCACCTCTTACGGGGCTGCCCTGGGCCTGGATACGTCTGTCCTGATTGGCACACTGCTGATGACGCAGTTTGTGGCCTTCCCCTATGCGCTGATCTTCGGGCGCATCCCCATCCGCACCAACCGCTGGCGCAGCGCTTTTATTGCGATGTTAATCTGGACGGGGGTAACTTTCCCGCTGATGGGCCTGTATGCCAATCTGAACCGTCAGGTCAGCATAGCAATGACCTTTGTTCTGATCCTGGTTAACCAGGTGGTAGGGGCGCTGTTCTCCTTCTTGATTGGGCGGCACCTGTTTGCCAGGCTGGCAGATAAGATCGATACCAAGCGAGCGGTTATACTGGGACTCTTCATATATATCTTGATTCCAGTGTGGGGTTATTTTCTCAAGACCCAGGCTGAGTTCTTCATGATCGGTTGGCTGGTTGGCACCGTGCAGGGCGGCACGCAGGCCCTCAGCCGCTCGATCTTTGCCTCTCTCGTGCCACGCGCCAAGTCGGGCGAGTTCTTTGGGTTGTACGGTCTGAGCGAGAAATTTGCCGGCATCCTGGGGCCCCTGTTGTATGCCTTCGTTGGGATCCTGACGCATAACCCAAGTGACAGCATTTTCTCGATTTCGCTCTTCTTTGTGGTGGGGATTTTCCTGCTCTGGCGGGTGAACGAGAAGCAAGGCGCCGAGGTGGCTGCCGCCGAAGAGGCTCAAATCGAGCTCCTCAAAGCCGCAGACTGAAAGTAAGGAAAAATAGGAAAGAAAACGGGGCGCCCCGTTTTCTTTCCTATTTTTCCTTGTTTGTTATGATTACCAGGTTTCCGCTGGTGTCCGGATCGAAGGGGGAGGCATCCATCCCGCCGTAGCTGGTGATTTCACGGAAGCCGGCGGAAAGCAGCGCTCCGGCCAATTCGCCGCGCAGCAGTGGGCGCAGGTGTGAGCTATTGATCTGCTGAACCCATTGCCCATCGCCTTCCCGGTAAAGGGTAACGATATTGAAATTGATCAACCCATCCGCCTCAAAATCGTAAAAGCGCATGAAAATCCACTCACGCCCGGTTTCACGGTAAGCCTGCGGTTCCATCCAGCGCTGGCGCTGGGCCATCACCGCGTCGAAATTACGGTTCTGGATTAAGAGCAGCCCACCCGGTTTAAGGCAGGCGGAGAAATCGGCCAGGGCGGCCTCCAATTCGGGCCGGGTGAGCAGGTGGGGCAGCGAATTACCCAGGCATACCACTGCGTCAAAAGGAAAGCCTGGTTGGCCCTGGAATTCCTGCGCCAGGGCGCCGAAACCGGCGGCGCTGAAGTGCGCCTCCACCCCGGCTGCCGCGGCGTTGAGCCTGGCTCGCTCGATCATCCCAACGCTCAAGTCGGCGCCGGACACAGAGTGCCCTTGCTGGGCCAATGCCACCACATGCATGCCTGTACCGCAGGCAGCATCCAGGATACTGAAAGGCTGGTCTGCAGAGGGTGTTAACCTGGCCAGCTGTTGTTGGATAAAGGGCAGTTCGAATGCCAGGCGGCCAGGCCAGTTCACGAAACGGTCGTAGTCAAGCGAGAAGGAGTCGTACATAAGTAAATGTCCTTTGGAAATATTGTAAATCAAATTTGAGCGCCTGTGATTGCAGGCAGAATACCAGGCCTCCTTTCGGTTGTACCGGAGAAGACAACCCGCTATAATAATTCAGCGGATCCAAGTTGGATCAGGCAAAGAAAGCCACGCAAAAAGTTGATACTGGCCGTCAGCATAGCAGTCACATTTTCGACCGGAGAACAAATGGCAGACATAACCCTGGGACAATACTTCAAGTTCGACGAAGCTGACCTGCAAACCAATCGTACGGGTCACTTTACCGAGAAGCAAAAGGCGCGTCTGGCCGCCAACGATAAATCCAACCGGACCTGGAATTTGATCGGTGGGAGTGTGTTGGTATTGATCGCTTTAGGTGGGCTGGGCAGCGCCGTGGCAGCTATCATTGGCAGTACGGATAACGGGTTCAGGATAGCCTTTGGGCTTGGGTTTGGCTGCGTATGGCCGCTGGTGTGGGGCGGCATTGCTTACGGACTGTTCAGCAGCGCCCTTTCCAAACACAAATTCAAGCTTGCCAGAGTGCAAGGGCATGCCAGGATTGTCAGGGTGGAAACCCATAGCAGCGAGTCGCATGTGACCTTCGTTCATTATGAACTGCACGTCGGCGGGCAAAGTTTTGACGTCGGGCAAATGCTGGCGGATATAATTATGCAGGATGATCAGCACGAATACGTGCTTTATTACGTGGACAATGCGGACAAGAACGGATCCTCCCCAGCCTTTGTTAAAAATGCTGATGCGATCCAGTCTGTAGAAGAACTGCCCGTTGAAGGGAACGTGCAGAACACAGCAGAAGCCAGGGATAGGGGTAACCTGGTCATGGTCGATGCAGGGCCGAAAAAGATCGAGACGATTAAAGTGATTAGCCAACTCACCGGTCTGGGTCTGGCGGATGCGAAGGTCATCGCCGAGACGCCTCAGGCGGTGGTGCTGAAGGATGTCGACGGATCGACTGCACGCGAAGCCATGGCTTTGTTTGCAAGTGCAGGAGCACAGGTAAGGATCGAATAAAGGTAAATCAGGCTAAAAGGGTTTTTATATGATGAAGCGATTTGTTCGAATAAAATGGACTCATTCCGATCCTCACGAGCCTGTCGAGTTCTATTACGAATTGTGCAATGGTCAATGGGCCTCACGCGGCATCCAGGTAAATGCAGATGGGTCTTCAACCTGTGTCACCTACGGGTTGAAAGAAGCTCGGGTACCGGCCCTGGAAGAAATTAATCTTGACCCGCAGTTATGGGGAAGTCAAATAACCGAGGGAGAATTCGAGACTGCCTGGGCTGAGCTGGTATCCTGCTAATCGCAATGTAGGAGTTTACTCTCTCATTTGATGTGTTATATTATGTGCTATAATACATCAAATGGAGTTACTATGAACGGACGTTATTCATTAAATTTACCGGTCGATTTAAAACAGGACGCTGAGGAGATAGCCGAGCGCCAGGGTGTATCACTGAACCAGTTGATCCTCTGGTCGTTGGCGGAAAAGGTCACCGAGTTGAAATCTAAAATCGATGATCCAAATTTTCCTGAAATAGCCTACAAGTTGGATGCGGATAACCAGTTAGTTCCATATTTAAAAGGGAAGGGCATCCGGGTGCAGACGCTGGTGATCGCTTTTTATGAGTGGAAAGAATCGGTGCCTGAATTATCCAGGCAATATGATCTGCCCCAAAAAACGGTCAAACAAGCGCTGGCTTTCTATGAGGCGCATAAGAAAATGGTGGATGGTCTGATCGCTTCAAACGACGAAGCTGAACCCATTCATGATTAGGCCCAAATTACACCTGGACATGGATACATCCCGCCGGGACATCTATCAGGCATTGCTGAAAAAGGGTCAGGATATCACACGTACTCCCAACCCGGAAGTGGGTCAGGATGCCAGCGATGAATACCAATTATTGTGGGCAACTTCTCACCGGCGGATACTTTTTAGTTTTAATATCAAGGATTATATTCGCCTGGCGAAACTGCACCCGTATCACGGTGGGATCCTATTGGCGAATCAAAAATCTACTCACCCGGCGCAAATGATAGCAGTTTTAGATCGGATTCTGAATGAAACTTCTGCCGAAGAATGGATAGGACAGATACACTGGCTTAGTGAATTCGACCAGATCTAATTCTATTTCACACGGGATCTGAGTAATTCGGTTAGAGACTTTATCAAAGCAGCTTTGGAGCTATATGAATAATTATGGATTACCGAAAGATCAGAGGATAATTTTCGGGGTGCTTTAAGGCCTCAATTTCGATATCCACATCAAGTTCAGGCCATTTTATTTCTTCTTCATCATATCGAAAATTAAATATTTGATCGATTTTAGCTTGTTTAAAAGCTGGATAACGGTCAAAGGAAACAAAATACTCGCTTTCTGGGAGCAGAATCCAGAAACCATCACGTTCGATATTGGTTATTTGTATATTACCTGTAGAAATGTTCGTGCCAGGCATCTTTGAACTCCTGTTCATGAGATTGAATGACTTGTAGAATCTCATTTAATTCATATTGCCGAAAACCTTTGTAAAATGAAAGTTCAATTGTGGGCTCCAGCCAGAATTTGGCCTTCCCTTTATCGGACTCTACGTGAATATGCATCCGCGTTTCTTCGTTGCTGTTGAAATAATATCGGTAGGAACCTTCTTTTAATATAGTGGGAGACATTCTAATCCTTGCCAGTATTATAAATCTTACAAACAAATCTCACAAATTGAATTCGTTTACCTGGTAATGCGCCGGATCGTTCGTGCCCACCCCCAGTTTGGCGGCGTAGGCGATCCACGGCGTCGCCAGGGCCTGGACGGTCTTGGGCGACGGCCCGCTCAGCGTGACCACCTTCTGGAACTCTTGCATGGCGTAGGCGTCGGCGGCGACCGGGTCGAAGCTGAACAGCAGCGAATCGCCTGGCAGAGCGCTCGACCAATCCCACGAGTTGGCTCCGACAAAGCTCAGCAGGCTGCCGACGATCAGGCGCGTCCGATTCTTGATGTCCGGCCAGGCATTTAGCTCGGCAATCCCTTGCTGGATGCCTTTGCCACTGTGATAGAACTCGGTCGGGCGTTGGAATGAGCCGTAATGGTTTTTCATGGAAAAGGTCATCCCGGCATTGCCATGTGATTTGATGATTGGCATGTTGATCAGCGCATCACAGCTTAACAGAACTTCACTCAACCCGGCGTCGATACCGACCAGTTTGTACCCTTTGGCATATTTGGTCGTACTCATACAGCGCACGCCAGGCCCATCCCGGTTTTCCTTGAAGCCGGCCACGCCCAACTCGGAAGGGTCCCGGTCGTAAATGACGATCTGTTCGGCCGGCACACCCGCGTCTTGCAGTGATTGGGCGACTGCCATAACCAGCGGCCTGGGTGTCCAGTAATCGCTGGACAAGATGGTATTGACCTTGATGGCGATACGCTCGTTTGGAGAAAAAAGGGCCGCCCAGGCCAGTTTGGCGTCGTTGATCCCGGTCAGGTGGGTGATGCCGGCGTCCAGCATCTGGCGCAGCGCATCCGGCACAAGCTTGTCGCCATCCCAGGCTCCGCTGTGATGCACGCGCACCAGCTGGCTGGGGACATCCGGGTAGAATTTGATCACTTCCGGCCGGCGGACGCCTCCTGGCGCACCGGGAGGCGTAGAGGTGATGGTAATCGTCGGTGCGGTCGTGGCCGCGGGTGAGACAGGTGTGGCCGTATTTGCCGGGAGAGGGGCAGGCAAAGGCGTTGCGGTCGCCATTGAAGCCGGCAGGCTGGTGTTTTTCAGCGCAGATTGAGCGATAGAAGTTGCTGGAAGTGTGACTATGGCCGGGCTGGCCGGGCTACAGGCAGCCAGCAACCGTCCGGCGGCCACTGCGCCCAGGCTGGTGGCAACAAGGCGTAGGAATTCTTTGCGCGAGAGTTTGTTTGCTTTGGACATGGATTTACCTTTATTATTTATCCAAATATTCGAAAGGATTCACTTTTTTATGTACAATAAACCGCAGGTTTATTGTACATAAAAAAGTGATATTCTACGAAATTGCTTGAAATGGGTGTTGACAAACCGTTGTCATCATGTTATAGTTGTTATATCATCTACATGATAGCACAATAAGAAATAAATGAATAGTTTGGGTTACTGTCCAGGTGCGGTACGAAAGGAGGAATGAAAATCAGGTATTTTTTATCCATCCGAATGGGTAATCCTTCTGCCCATTTATTCCACTAAATTTTGTTCCACCAATCCCAACTGCAATTTAATCGAATGACAAGGAGAAAGAACCATGAGTAAGAAGTTTAGCCGTCGAGACTTTTTGCGCTTCAGTGCCGCCGCTGGCATGGGCCTCGCTGTTACTGGCCTGGTTGGCTGCGCCCCAGCCGCCGCCCCCGCTGGCAGCCCAACCCAGGCACCCGCTGCCGACAACGGAAATGTCTTTTTGAACTATTGGACCGGTTGGAGTGGTAACGAGTTTGACGCCCTGCAAAAAAGCGTCGACAAGTACAACGCCGCCAATCCGAAAGCTTTCGTCAACATGACGACCGTGTTCGGCCAGTACGATAAGGTTTTGACCGCCATCGCCGGCGGCAACCCGCCCGACATTGTATCGGCTGTCTGGCTGCACCAGCTCGTTTCTATGGCCGGCCGCAATGGCTTGACCCCTCTGACCCCGCTGGCCGAGAAAGATGGCATTGATGGCAAGGCTTACTGGCCCAGCGTATGGGATGGTTGGCACTGGAACGATCAGCTGTGGGGCCTGGCCATCACCGTTGATGCCGGCACGTTTACTTATCGCCGTGACATTTTCCGTGAAGTTGGCCTGGATGATAGCAACCCGCCCAAAACCGTCGCCGATACTGACGCGGCTAACTCCAAACTGGAAAAGCTTGACGCTGGCGGTAATATCCAGCGTGTAGGCCTGCTGCCTGGCGGTATTTTTGATTGGGGCCGTGTATATGGCGGCGACTGGTACGACGAAGGCACCAAGAAGTTCACCCTGGATCAACCCCAGAACATCGCTGCCCTGGAATGGATTGGCAGCTATTGGAAGCGCCTGGGCCCGGATAAAATCGCTGCCTTCAACTCAGGCCAGGGCGATTTCCTCAGCGCCAACAACCCCTTCTTTGCCGGCCTGATCGCCATTTACCCCTGCGGCGAATGGATGATCCATTTCGTGCGCGATTTCGCGCCGAAGACCGATTACGATTACATGACCTTCCCCTACCCGCAAGGTGGCCGCGAGAGCTACACCACCTTCGATGGCAGCGTTTTCACCATCCCGACCGGCGTCAAGCATGTCGAACCAGCCTGGGGCTTTATCAAGTGGTTGAGCGAAGACGCCAATATGGCCGATATCGACTTCGCTTTCCAGAACATTCCGCCCAAGCAGGCCGTAGCAACTTCGGACCGCTTCATCAGTGACCCTAAATTCAAATTCAACGTGGACGTGTTCTCTGGCAAGGGTACTATGGCTCCGCCCAAGACCCCTGTGACCGACCAGCTCTACACCAACCTCGCCGCAGCCGA